>JAEEGL011471751.1_pt1 | contig 13129 bp, 6 predicted proteins | sample 9134231 | NCBI WGS metagenome assembly JAEEGL01 (sample SAMN16246548, study PRJNA631951) | gut metagenome | biome: gut microbiome; feature: rumen; material: fiber-attached | host: Bos | place: Iran: Karaj | collected 2018-10
GCTTTCTACCATTGCTGACCGCTTCTCCAAGATCGGCTCCATGCCCGACAAGGAACTCATGCCCATCAACGAAGCTGTCACCAACAGTCTGGAATATATGCGCGCCCGTATTCCCAAGCGCGTCATCCTCAATATCCACACCAACGACCAGACCAACAACGGTGTCATGTTGAGCCAGACCCTGTTTGCATGGGTCATGGAGAACCTGACCAAGAACGCCGTTGATGCCATGGACGGTGAAGGACAACTCGACATCACCGTCGAGGACAGCCCGAACAACGTCGTCATCCTCGTCAAGGATACCGGCAAGGGAATCCCTCGCAAGAACTTCAAGAATGTCTTCAACCCTGGTTTCACCACCAAGAAGCGCGGATGGGGCCTCGGCTTGACCCTCGTCAAACGAATCATCGAGGAGTACCACAACGGGCAGATTTATATTAAGGAGTCTGAAGTCGGCAAGGGAACCACCTTCGGCATTGAACTTCCCAAAGTCAAATCTTAAGCCCGCCCTGAGGCACAGCCCATCTTTTCCCCATTCTGAATCATGAGTTTAACCGACAGAAATACTTCACGCATCACCATGCTCGGCACGGGCAATGCCATGTGCGTCAACTGCTACAACACCTGCTTCTACCTGCATACGCCCCGTGGCGGAATGCTTGTAGACGGCGGTGGCGGCAACGGCATCTTGAGCCAGCTCATTGCGGCGCGGATACCCTTCGAGAGCATCCGTCACATGTTTGTCACCCACTCCCACACCGACCACATCCTGGGAGCCATCTGGATGATGCGCAAGATTTCGCCCATGATTTTCAAGGGCAAGCACAAGGGACCCTTCACCATCTACTGCAACGACATGGTGCGCCACGCACTCTACACGATGGGCGAACTCATGATTCCGCGTAAAATCTTCGATTCCATCGGCCAAACCATCATTCTGCGCGAGGTGCGCGACGGTGAAACGGTGGACATCGATGATATGCAGGTCACCTTCTTTGACATCGCATCGACCAAGGTCAAACAATATGGCTTCGAGGCCAAGTTGCCTGACGGACAGCGCCTCGTCTGCCTCGGAGACGAACCTTACACCATGCAGTGCGAACCCTATGCCCGCAACTGTGATTGGCTGATGTGCGAGGCCTTCTGCCTCTATAAGGACCGCTTCGTCTTTAATCCCTATGAGAAAAGCCACAGTACTGCCCTCGATGCAGGCATGCTGGCACAGGAACTTGGCGTCAAGCACCTCGTCCTCTACCACACAGAGGACACCCACCTCGACACCCGCGCTACCACTTACACCGCCGAGGCCGCCCAGTACTACAAGGGTCCCATCCTCGTCCCCAACGACCTGGAATCCTTCGACCTCAAGTAAATCTCCTACCGATACCTCCCAAAATTGCCTTTAAAACTGCTATACTCACATTCTTACCCCACTCATGCAGCTTTATAAGCCAATTTTATCATTTCAGTATTGACTTAACCATCCTTCGCAATTCGTCTTTGTTGGGAAGAAACAGTTCATACTTGGACACAAAAAGGTTTGAATCCATACCATAGGTGGCATACTCCACCATCAGTTCATCCTTGTAGTGGCTCATGATGATGCCAATAGGAGGATTATCACCTTCGATATTCTCTTCAGTTGCAAAGTAGCCAAGGTACATATTCATCTGGCCGATATCCCGATGTTTTACAGCACCACGTTTGATATCTATAAGAACGAAGCAGCGGAGTATTCTGTGATAGAACACCAAATCGATATGATAATGTGTATTATTGATAGTCAGCCCATATTGACGCTTGACAAATGTAAAACCCTTGCCCAATTCAAGCAGGAACATCTGCATGTTATCAATCAGCTTCTTCTCCAAGTCTTTTTCTTTATACTGGCTTTTCTCCTCAATGCCGAGAAACTCTAAAGTATATGTGTTTTTCACCACATCTTCTGGTTTCTGAACCTGCTGTCCTTTTCGCGCTAGCATCAGAAGTCCCTCTTTGTCCTTGCTTATTGCCAAGCGCAAAAATAGCCCGCTTTCTTTTTGTCTGTGAAGCTCATCAACCGTCCACCCTTCAGATATACACTCATTCTCATAAAACTCACGTTCTAAAGGATCGTCGATGGTAATAAGTTCACATATATGCGACCACGTTAATTTGTCAGATACCGTCTGACAAATTGGGTATATCAAATAGAATTTACGCATGTTGTTTAAGTTGGGACGGCTATATCCACGGCCAATTCTCGCTCTAAGCAATTTTGCGAGGTTGGACAACAATGCTGTTCCATATTTTGCCCGAACATTACCTTCTTGCTCAAACTCTACAATATAACGGCCAACATTCCAATATGTCTCTGTGATAGTGGCATTGATATTGATCGCCAAAGCCCTTTTAGCCTTGTTTACTTCTTCAGAGATTCTTTCTACCAGTTGCTGTAAATCAGAGTCGGGCAGCTCAACTTTTAATATTTCTATTTCGTTTCCCATAAATTTCAAGATTGGTGCAAAGTTAATACTTTATCGTTATCATTCCTAATGCTATGTTGAAATCAGGCTTTCTTTTTGTTCTTTTTAATTTCGCAAGGCGATTTAGTTTGCTGCCTTGCTTTATGGCTGAACTTGTCTTGACCCGAAAGCAGAATAATGTGCCCATGCAGGGGAAATCTAATCTATGGATTAGGGGGAAATGAAGAAAATGATTACCTTTGCAGGTCAGTAGGATTATGACTAAACGGTGGACATATTGGTTGATGGCGGTGGTCGTGGGGTTGTTGCTCGTGGCCTGTGCCAGTATCGGATCACCTGAGGGCGGACCGCGTGACTATACGCCGCCTCAGGTCGTCAAGACGTCTCCAGCGCCCGGGGCGCTCAACTTCAAGGGCAACAAGGTGGAAATCACCTTTGACGAAATCGTCAACTTGAAAGACCAGCAGAAGAAGGTCATCATCTCCCCTGCCCCACGCACGATGCCACTCATCCGCTCCATGGGCAAGAAGGTGACGGTGGAGTTTCGTGACCCCCTGGAAGAAAATACCACCTACGTCATCGACTTCTCTAACGCTATCGAGGACAACAACGAGAGCAACCAACTGGACGGCTACACCTTTGCGTTCTCGACAGGCGACCAGATTGACACCCTGGCCGTGTCGGGCATTGTCTTGAGGGCCAAGGACCTGGAGCCGATGCAGCACATCATCGTCGGCCTGCATAGCAACCTCGACGACACGGCGTTTACCCATGTCCCCCTGGAGCGCGTGAGCCGCACCAACGACCGCGGCAAGTTCACCATCCGCAACCTCAAACCCGGCAACTATCACATCTTTGCCCTCAGCGACATGGACGGCGACTACCGCATGGCGCGCACCGAGGACATCGCGTTTCTCGACGAGATTATCGTACCCTCGACCAGCGAATACACGTCTCAGGACACCATCTTCACCTATGACCGCAAGGTCGATACCGTCATGACGGCCACCCATACGCTATTTCTGCCTAATGACCTGCTGCTGTGCATGTTTAACGAGGGCTACCGCTCCCACTACGTCAAGCAGACCAACCGTCCTGCCGATAATAAGCTCTACGTGCTCTTTGGCGCTCCTAACGACACCTTGCCCCAGATGGAGGTGCTGCGCCCTGCCGAGCATGAGCGTGACTGGTTCCGCGTGGAGCGCACAGTGGACAACGACTCGTTGTTCTACTGGATCACCGACTCGGCAATGATCAAGACCGACACCATCATCGTGGCGATGACCTACCTGCGCACCGACACCACCGACCAACTCCAAGAAGTGACCGATACCATCCGTTTCGGCTACCGCAAGCCTGCGGCCCAAATCAAGGAGGAAGAAAAGAAGGCCAAGGAACGTGAGGAACGTGCCAAGCGACTTGAAAAACTGCTCGAAAAACAAGAGAAGGCAGCCGCCCAAGGCAAGGAGCTGGATGAAGGTGAATTAGATGAAATCAAGGAGTTACAGCACGTTGACCCCAACGATATCCCCAAGTTGCAGATGGATTTTGCCAAGAGTGGCACTATCGACATTGGCGACTCGATCAAGTTGAACTTTGACACACCCATCGCCAGCATCGACCCCAATGGAATACACCTGGAGGTGAAGCGGGACACCCTGTGGGTCCCCTACCCAGGCATTGTGCCCTCATTACGCCCCGTCAGTGACTACAACCCGATGCGCTACTGGCTACCGCTCACCATGCTACCCGACTCGGCCTACCGCCTTACTGTTGACAGTGCAGCGGTGATATCGGTTTATGGCTTGCATAACGACAAGTTGTCCAAGGATTTCCAGGTAAGGGGACTGGAGGAGTATGCCAACGTATTTTTCAAGGTCAATGTCAAGGATAGTGCCTTTGTCGAACTCTTAGGCTCAGGCGAGAAAGTCATCCGCACCGTGCCTGTCAAGAAGGGTGCCTTTGAACTGCTCAATGTCCCTGCCGGGACCTATTACCTACGCCTGACCCTTGACAGCAACGGCAATGGCGTGTGGGACACAGGCAACTACCAGAACCACCTGCAACCCGAGGAAGTGTACTATTACCCCAAGAAATTGAAATTGCGCCGCAACTGGGACCTGGACGAGAGTTGGAACATCTATGAGACCGCCCTCGACCTGCAGAAGCCCGAGGATATTCGTCGTAACAAACCCGAGCAGGCCAAGAATAAGGTCGAGAAGAAACAAGACAAGAAGCAAGGCGATGAGGAAGAAGAGGAAGACGAGTTCAGCACCGGCTTCAACAACACCTACACCGGCAACAAGTACAACGACGCCAAAAACAGCCGTCGCCCCAACCGTGAACTGCTCAGGTAATAATGCTCGCTGCGCTCGCAGTTTAGAGTTTAAAGTTTAAAGAGGCATCCGCAAACGATAAACAACGAATTCCGCGAATTAAACTAATTGATTACCAAATCAATAATTGAATAATTCGCGGAATTTGTAGTTTTGTGTCAGTTTAATCCGTGGTTTTTAGTTTCTTGCGGTCTTTTCTGAGCCAAAGGATGAACCAGGCTATGGCAATCAGGGTCACTACACCGATGACGTAATAGGTCCAATCGGGGCGACCAAGCGCCTGAGGCGATGAGATAAGGAAAGTGGTGCATACCACGGTCATGAACACAGCCGGAATCAAGGTGATGATGTAAGCCTTGTGGTTGCGGGCCAGATAGACAGTAATCATCCACAAGGTGAATACTGAAAGGGCCTGGTTGGACCAGCCGAAGTATTGCCACAACACGTTGAAGCCGTCACGGTTCTCCATCTGCCAAATGAGCAGCAGCAACGAGGCCACAAACAGGGGCACACTGATCATGAGGCGGCGCACCATGCTCTTCTGCTCAAAGTGCAAGGCCTCGGCAATGATGAGGCGAGCGCTGCGGAAGGCTGTGTCACCACTGGTGATGGGAGCGGCCACAACACCCAGCACGGCGAGCGTGCCGCCCACGATGCCCAGCCAACTGCTGCATACCCAGTTCACCAACTGGGGAGCAGAGAAGTACTGGATAAGAGTCTTGCCGTCGGCGAGCTGCACCTGGGCCATAAATTCATTGACCTGCTCGGGGCTTACCACTTCTTTCCAGCCGCCATAGTAGAAAAAGTAGGACGATACGGTGGCCCAAATGAGTGCCACAAGACCCTCGGTAATCATCGCTCCATAGAACACAGGGCGGGCCAGGCGTTCGCTCTTCAGGCAACGCGCCATGAGAGGGCTCTGTGAGGCATGGAAACCGCTGATGGCACCACAGGCAATCGTGATGAACAGGCAGGGGAACCAGGGATTCTTTTGCAGATAGGCACTCACACCGAGCGTATCCTTACCGTCCACGACCTGTGAACCGGTCCACTGCGTCATGTCACCCATGTTCCACAACTCGGGCAGGTGGGGCATCTTCACGAACAGCCCCACGAGCAATCCCGCAGCCATCACCAGCAGGGCAATGGCAAACAGGGGATAAACACGGCCGATAATTTTGTCGATGGGCAGCAGCGTGGCGACTACATAATAAGCAAAGATGGCTACAATCCACCAGATGGTGGCGTCATTGCCTCCCCACATGTCCTTGAGGATGAGCGCGGGGCTATATACGAACACGGCGCCCACCATCATCAGCAGCAGCACCGTGAAGATGAGCATCACAGTCCTGGCGCCACCACCCAAGTACTTGCCGATGAGCGTAGGCAGGTTGGCTCCGTCGTGGCGCAGCGAGAGCATGCCACTCATGAAATCGTGTACCGCTCCGGCAAAGATGCAGCCCAGGACAATCCACAGATAGGACGCCGGACCGAACCACATGCCCATGATGGCGCCGAAGATGGGCCCGGTTCCCGCAATATTGAGGAACTGGATCATAAACACTTTCCACGTGGGCAACGCCACAAAGTCCACACCGTCGGCAAGACGCACGGCAGGTGTCTCACGGTCATCGGGACGCATCAAGCGCTCCACGATGGCTCCATACACCAGATAGCCCAACAGCAGGGCCACAAGGCTAATCGTAAAAGTAATCATCTATTTATATGCTATATTTTTGACCGCAAAATTACAACTATTCACCCGCCAAACAAAACATTACTTATCACTTTTTTAAAGAATAAAGTACAGAGAGCATTATCCCATTCCTAATTGCATATAACAAGGAGCCGATGGAATTTCATGAATTCCACCGGCTCCGTTTCATCAAAGTATTCTAGACATTAGACGGCTGATACCGTCTGTCTCCACGTTACCAACCAGGATTCTGCTTGGTGCCACCCTTGCTCAGCGTGATCTGGTTGCTGGGGATGGGGCACAAGTAGTACTTCTTGTCGTAGGTGCGCTGCTTGCTGACGGGGATGATATAGCCGTTAGCATCCAGCATGAAGGTAGCGTCGAGGTCGACTACACCAGCGAGGTAAGCACCGCGGTTGATGTTGGGATGAGTCTGGGTGTCGAGGAGCTCAAGCTGATGCCAGCGGATGAGGTCCCAATAACGATACCAGTTGTCGGCCATGAGCTCGCAACGGCGTGCACGGCGGATTTCCCACAAGAGGTTGCTCACGCCCATGTTGTTGGCAGGGTCGGCAGCGGGATTCAAACTCATGGCGGGCAGACCAGCACGAGCCTGCAGCAGGTTGATGCTGATATCGAGGTCGCTCTGGGTGATGTTGCCCAGCTCGGCCTTGGCCTCGGCATAGTTCAGATAGATGACAGCCAGCCAGTAGATGGGAGCATCGGTGTAGTTCTTGCCCGTGTTGATGCGGTAGTCCACTTCCATCTGGGTATTGTCATACTTGGCAATGTTGTAACCCGTGGAAGAGGTCATCAGCATGGAGTTGGCACGAACCCAACCATGGCCCTTGAAGCACAGATACGGATCGAGCAACACGCCCAGGCGCTTGTCACGCTTGGAGAGCATGTTTGCGATGCTGTAAGCATTGTTGCTGGCATCAAGCACGGGGTGATCATCGGTGCTGAGCGAGGTGGTAGCCCGAGGCTTGCCATCGAGGAACAAGAATGCGTCAACAGCATCCTTGCTGATACCGCGCTGCTGCGAAGAAGAAGCGGTATAGTCGGCAGTCGAGTGCATCACCTGATCTTTCACATAGTTGCGGAAGAAGATTATCTCAGATACCTTGCTCAGGTCAAGCGAGTTGTACACCTCACCATAGTTGGCCGTGAGGCTATACTTGCCAGAACTCATGATCTGCTGTGAAGCGGCAAGACTCTCGTTGAGGTACTTCTGGGCGCGGTTGGCATCGGCAGCCTTGCCGTTCTCCTCAACAGTGCGGTACTTGCAATAGGTACCCTCAAACAGGCAGATGTCGCTCTTCATGGCCAGTGCCATGTCCTTGCTCCAGGAGTTCTTGCCACCGTTGCCCAGATACTGGATAGCGAAATCCAGATCGTTAAGCACGAAGTCCATGACCTGGTCGCGGTCGGTGCGCGGGCCATAAACAATTTCGCTCTGAGCCACGGGGTCGAGAATGACCTGATCGAGCAGGATCACGTCACCATACATGCGCACGAGCTGATAGTACTGCCAGGCACGGTTCAGGCGGCCAACGGCAATATAATAGTTCTTCTCGCTATCGATAAGTGTCGAGTTATTCAAGCCAGTCAACATGTAGTTGCAGCGGCGAATCTCGGTGTAAGGATCACTCCAGTAGCTGGAAGTACCCGGAACGGTCGTGAACATCCAGTCATCAAAACTGGGGTTCACCTGGTCATCACTGAGGCTCTTGAAATAGAACCAGCCAGCACCACCGCCAGTGCCATAGCCAACGTAGTTGCCATAGAGGACGTTGCTGTAGCTGGCTACCTGATTGGCATTGTTCCAAAACTCCTGTCCGAGCTCGAACTTGGTGCGCTCGCTCTTGGAAAGCATGTCATCGCATGAAGACAATGACAGCACAGCAATGCCCAGTCCACACAATATAATTGATTTGAAAAGTTTCATATTATCTTCTTTTTTAGTTGTAAGTTTTAAGTTGTAAGTTTTAAGTATGAATAGTATCGCCTGAAAACTGTATCGTCATGAGGTAATATTACTTAAAACTAAAAACTTAAAACTAAAAACTGATTAATCTTACTTCACAATGATTTCGCAGATGGAAACGCGGTTCCAGCTCAGTTCATCAAACATGTTGCTGATGCCCTGACCCTGAGCGTTGATGCGCTTGGCATCGATACCATACTTCTTGACGAGCATATCCTTCACGCTGGCGGCACGGCCGTTAGCGAGGGTGACACTGCGCTCCAGGGAACCCTCCTTAGAGGCATAACCGTTGATGGTGCAGGTTGCCTCGGGGTGGCTCTTCAGATAGGCAGCGATACGCTCTACATTGGGCTGCTGGTCAGCATAAACGGCCATCGAGTTGATGGGGAAGTGAACCAGGATAGTCATGTACTGCAGGGCCTTGTCGATCATGCCGGACTTGCTCTTCTGGCAATCGGTCAGATCCTTCTGCAACTGAACGTTGCGATTGTTGGCAGCATTGAGCTGATTCTGCAGTTCGGCCAGACGTGCATTGTAGTTGTTCTCGGCATCGGTGAGCTTAGCGCGCAGGTCATTGATCTGGGCGTTAAGGGCACTGTTATCAACGTTACCCGTGGCAACAGCAGCGCTGCGGTTGGTGCCGAAGGTCACTTGCAGACCCACCGACCAGGTGCGGTTGATGGGATAGGTGCGGCCCCAAGTACCATAACCGAGAGAGCCCTGACCGGCATTCATCTCGGGGTCGATGGGGAGTTTACCACTGCCCTTGTGGAGCAGGCAGAGGTTGTTCACGCTACCGTAAACACGGAGCCTCTCGATGAAGGCCTTGCGGGTCAAGTTCTCGGGCAGGGTGTAACCCAGCGTGATGTTCTTGAGACGCAGGTAGCTCATGTCCACGAGGTACTTGGTCTGGGGATAGTAGTTGTGGCAACCGCCCTGGCCAGAGAGGCCGACTACGTTACCAGCGAACTCGTTACCGGGGAACAGGCAGGGGAAGTCGTTGTCCTCGCTGATGTTCACGATGCCGTTCTCGGGATCATATACATTGTACTTGGTCTGGTTAGCAAAGATGGCCAAGTCAGCCTCACGCATCATCGGGAAGACGAAAGCCGACTGGGTCCACATGTCGCGCTTGCCGACACCCTGGAAGAAGACGTCGAGGTCGAAGCCCTTGAAGTTACCGCCCACATGGAAGCTGTACTCGTAGCGGGGCATCATGTTACCGATGACCTTGAGGTCACCACGGTTTTCCTCGGTGCCATCGCCACCGTCAATCTTACCGTCACCATTCAGGTCCTTGTACTTGATGTCACCAGGGCCAATGACGAAGGTCTGGGTCTGGATACCGGTCTGATCGGCTACGCCAGGAGCATAATTCCATGAGCCGTCAGCATTCTTGCCGGTGAAGTCGTTAACGGTGAAGTAGCGGTCGGTCTCAAAGCCCCAGATGTCACCCCAGGTCATGCCCTCATAGGCATAGGCACTGTTGCAGGGATGGCCGATCAAGTGCGAGTCGTTGTTCCACTTGGTCACCTTGGTCTTAGCATCACCGACGCTGGCGCTGAAGTAAGCGCCGAAGTCCTTGTTGAACTGCTTGCGCAGGTCGAGGGTAGCTTCCCAACCACGGGTGCGAAGTTTACCATTGTTGGTTACAGGAGCTGCAGCACCAACCGAGGGGGGCAGTGCGGTGCCAGGACCCAGCATGTCGCTGGTGGTGCGCTGGTACCAGTCGAAGCCCAGGGTGAGCATGTCACCAAACAGACCCAGGTCGATACCTGCATCCATGGTGGTGATACGCTCCCAAGTCAGCGAGGAGTTCACCCAGCTGGGCAAGCCCAGCTCGGTCACCCTGGCACCATTCTCGTTGAGCCAATAGATATTGCTCTGAGCGATGGGGCTGATGAGCGACTGGAACTGGTTCTCACCGACGGCCTCGTTACCGATGGTACCGTAGGAGAAACGCAGCTTACCATTGTCCACGATGTGGCGCAGGCGGTCCCAATACTTCTCCTGGGTGAAGCGGTAGCCCACAGATCCCGAGGGGAAGAATGCCCAGTGGTCGTTCACGGGGAAGCTCGACGAACCGTCATAGCGTCCGTTCAACTCGAGCAGGTAGATGCCCTTGTAGTCATAGTTGATACGGCCAAAGTAGCCGGCAGTAGCCTTGTCAAAGGTGCTGCTGTTGATGTTCCACTTGGTCTGATCGCCATAGGCCAGAGCCAGCTCGGGATAAGCTTCACTATAGAGCTGTGCCTTGTAGGCATAGAAGTAGTCGCTGGAGTAGTTGTCACCATTGACACCCACCATGATGTTGAAGTTGTGGGCATCATTGATGCTCTTGTTCCAGTTCAAGGTGGCGTTTGCAGCCCACTTGTTGCTCTTGCTGTTGTCACGCCAAGCGTTGGTGTTGCCGTCGTTCACAATCCACTGAGGGGTAACACCGCTCCAGTTGTAGCCATAGACGGTGTGGTCACTCGAACCGCTGTTCATGTTACCGATCTCATAGGTAAAGTCAGCGTTCAAGGTCAGGTCCTTGGTGATGTGTACGGTGGTGAAGGCCGTCATGCTCAGGCGGTCCATCGTCACGTTCTTGCGGGCGGCCTGCTTCTGCATGGCGATCACGCGGAAGTCGAGCTGCTCACCAGTGGTGGGATCGGCAATCGTGCCGCTGGGGATGAAGAACGAACCCCAACGCCAGATGTACTGGTACATGTTGTTCCATGTATCGGCACGAGAGAAGTGGCGGCGCGAGAAGTTGATGCGGGCACCAACGGTCAACCAGTCGGTCAAGTCGGTCGAGATGTTGGCAGCAGCATTGTAGCGCTTACGCATAGCGGGGTTCCACTTCATGTTGTCCTCCTTGTAGTTGTAGCCGAAGGACAGGTAGTAGGTGGTGCGGTTGCTGGCGCCACGAACCGACACGTTGTGGCCCTGTGAGGGAGCGGCGTGGTTGTACCAGATGTTCTGGATGTCATAGTCGGCATAGTACATGGGCTGGCTGCCGATGAAACGGTAATCGCCCACGTTGCTGTCGCTCACCCATGGACGCATCACACCATAACCGATCTTCTTGCCACCGTTCTGCTGCTTCCAAGCCTCGGCATAGGGCAGCAACTGGTCGAAGTACATACCGAAGAGCTCAACGGCGTCGGAACCGGCACGCTTCTTGGCCATGATGGCAGATTTCAGCTGAGTGGGTACATCGGGGAAGTCGGGCAGGAAGGTGGGATCGTCCCAACCGAAGTTGTTCGAATAGTTCACCGTGGCACGCTCACCCTTCTGGCCACTCTTGGTAGTGATCAGAATCACACCGAAGGCAGCACGGGTACCGTAGATTGATGATGAGGCAGCATCCTTCAGAACCGATACGGTAGCAATGTCGTTACCATTGAGCAACTGCAGACCATCCATGTCGCTCACCACGCCGTCGATGACGATCATGGGAGTGCTCACCTGGTCATTACTCAGGGTACCGACGCCACGGATGCGGATCGAGGGATTGCCGTCGATATCACCACTGGCGTTGATGATGCTCAAGCCGGGAACTGCGCCCTGCAAGGCACGCGACACATCCTGTTCGGGACGTGAGTTGAAGGTCTTGTCAACATCTACAGTCGATACGGCACCGGTCAGGTTCACCTTCTTCTGGGTACCGTAACCCACAACGACGACCTCATCGAGGAGGGCCTTATCCTCGGCCATGACAATGTTCATGCCCGCAGTAGCGCGGGTAGTCACCGTCTTGTAGCCGATAAACGAAATCTGGAGCTTGGCATTGACGCCTGCTCTCAACGAGAAGTTACCGTCCACATCGGTCGATGTGCCACGGGTCGTTCCAACCTCGACAATGCTCGCGCCGATGATGGGATCTCCCTGCTCATCGACGACTCGGCCTGTCACAATGCTGGTGGCGGAGCTTGCCGTCACCTGCGGCGCGGGTGCTGCTTGGGCCTGGTAACCAGAGCCGCACAGCAACATCAATGCGCCAAAAAGAGCTAAATGTCTTTTCATAAGCACGTTTTAATTTGTTAATATTAAGTTGTTAATTCACGTTTTTTTCTTTTGCCGCTTCTAACTATACTTGGGTTAGTTGGAGTACTCTTTTTTAATCTTTTTTAATAAAGTGCAAAATTCTATCTTTTTTTTGAAATAGCCAAAAAAAATAGGATTGTTTTACAAACACAAACGTTAAAAACCACAAAAAAATGTACAGGACACATAATTTCAGACACGAAAACTATTATTCTCGGTAGTAAGATTGTATTTTTTTCCTCAAAGATTTGGTCAAGTAAATTTTTGTTTGCAAATTTGCCTACTTTTAAGCCGCTATTGCGGCAGGTGTAAATGCGCCTGAAACTCAAAGTTCGTGCTACGCACGAGAAATCAGATAAAAAACAAGAGTTTGGTTTCTCGCTCACCAACCGATAAAAACCAGCGGCAAAAACGACAAGAAAAGAGACAAGAAATAAAGTCAGTATATTTCAATTTTATTAAATTTTTAAAGTAAGTGCGTATGAAAAAACAATTAGCACTGTTGGCCGCCCTGGCAATCGCCTGCGGAGCACCGGCTGGGATGACATCGCTTCCCAGCACGGGTTTCACAGCCGAGGCCCAGGCCAACAAAGTCTCTGGCGTCATACGTGAC
>JAEEGL011634064.1_pt1 | contig 13129 bp, 23 predicted proteins | sample 9134231 | NCBI WGS metagenome assembly JAEEGL01 (sample SAMN16246548, study PRJNA631951) | gut metagenome | biome: gut microbiome; feature: rumen; material: fiber-attached | host: Bos | place: Iran: Karaj | collected 2018-10
TAAAAGAATTTTTATTCTTTTGTTATAAGAATAGTCCTTATCAAAATTTATTGATGAAACGCCAAGACTTTCTGCCTCTGCAAGAAGACGATTATATTTCATCATATTAACTCTTTGAGATTTTCGTTTTTTAGGCTTTTTCCCTTTTTTATCTTTGTAACAATCAGAATTTTTTTCTATAACATGAACCTGTAACATTTTTTTATCCTTTCTTATAATAAAAAATCCCAACTTATTTTCTCCGTTTGTAATTTATATAGCCAAAATTTTAATTTGTCAATATTAAAATTACTCTGTTAAGAATAGTTGTTTAAAAATATTTGATTTCAATCAATTTTTGTGGTATTCTAACAAAATAGGAAAAAATATAAAATAAAGCATAATAGAAAGGTAAATATTATGAATATAAAGCAGGAAGGAAATGATTTATTTTCGAATGTGGTTCTTGATAATAAGGTCATTTCTCTTATTGAAAATGAAGAAGGTCTTGTTCATAAAAAGAAAAATAAAGGTTCTGGACTTCGTGCTCAAAAAAGAAAGTTAGGTTTAGCAAGGGAAGAATTAGTAAGACTTAAATCTGAAAAATGTCCATATTCTGATCCAATGGGTCTTATGGGTGGACCTGCATTTCAATGGGGTTTGAAACAGGATATAAGAATAAAAAATTGTGAAAAAAGAATTGTTGATATAAAAGCAGAAATTGAAAAACTTACTCAAAAACAAAGGTAAGATAATGAATTATGTTGTTTCACTTAAGATGAAAAAGAAAAAAGAATTGACCAAAGAAGAAAAATCTTTTCTTTCAGAAGTCGATCGCTTTGAAACTTTGTTAAGGGTTTATAAACAACGTCTTGAATTTTTAAATTTTAGTGCCGATTTTTATAATAGACATGGAAATCTTAATAATAAATTGAACAAAAGTTTTTATAGTCAGGAAGTTGATAAGTGCAAATGTAGAATCAACATCATAAAAACAAAATTAAATGAATTCAACCAAAGATAGTAAAGGAAATAAAAATGTTAGAAAAAATAAAAAATAGTGTTGATGACTTAAGTGTTGATGACTTAAAAAAACTACTTAGCATATACAGACAACATTTTGTATATCAAAAAAAGTTAGTTTTAACTATAAAAACCATAGATGAAAGACGTAATCTTTATGGTGAAATTAGAAATTTACAAACAAAAATTGATGAAGTAGAATCAGAGTTAAGTATTCTTAAAATGAAACAAAGATAGTGGAATTTTTTATGGAAGAAAGAATTATAGATAGAAAAGAAATGGTTGACGATATAAATTCTCGTGATGAAAATATTCGTCCTGTGTCTATTGATGATTTTATTGGCCAGAAAAGAATAAAGGAAAACTTAAAGGTTTTTATTCAATCGGCAAAAAGTCGTGGTAATGCAATGGATCATTGTTTGCTTTATGGTCCTCCTGGTTTGGGAAAAACTACATTAGCAAATATCATTGCAAACGAGCTTGGTGTTGGTTTTCGTGCAACTTCTGCACCTATGATAACAAAGACAGGTGATTTAGCTGCTATTCTTACAAATTTACAGCCAAATGATGTTCTTTTTATTGATGAAATTCATCGTCTTTCACCATCGGTTGAGGAAGTTTTGTATTCTGCTATGGAAGATTATAAATTGGATTTGATTATAGGTGAAGGTCCTGCTGCTCGTTCTGTTCGTATAGATATTGCACCATTTACTTTGATTGGTGCAACAACCAGAACAGGTCTTCTTTCTACACCACTTCGTGAAAGATTTGGTATTCCATTATCTTTTGAATTTTATACAGATGAGGATTTAGCTGATATAGTGAAAAGAGCAGGGCATATTTTAAATATTTCATTATCAGATAGTGGTGCAAACGAAATTGCAAAGCGTTCTCGTGGAACACCACGTGTTGCAAATCGTCTGCTTAAACGTGTTCGTGATTTTGCTGTTGTTGATAATAAAACAACTATTGATGAAGAAGAGGCAAAAGTTTCTCTGTTTAAATTAGCAGTAGATGAATACGGACTTGATAATCTTGATAGAAGGTATTTAAGCTTGGTTATTGAAAATTATAATGGTGGGCCTGTTGGTATTGAAACATTGTCTGCATTACTAAGTGAAGAAAATGATACAATAGAAGATGTTATTGAACCATATTTACTTCAAATTGGTTTTTTACAAAGAACTCCACGTGGTCGTGTTGTGACAGAAAAGGCTTATAAACATCTCGGTATGGAAAAATTATTTTCTAAAAAGGATGAATAAATGGAAAATATAAAAGCATCACTTGGTATTATAAAAGATAAAAAGCATTACTATCCAGTTCATGTTTTTTACAATCATACTGATGCTGGTCAAATTGTGTATTTTGCAAATTATTTAAGGATGACAGAGGAAGCTCGTGTTGCAATGTTTAATATCCTTGGAAATCGTGATGAAAAAGGATATAAAGAATTACAATCTATTGGAGATTTTGTTGTTCGTTCATGTAATGCTGAATATTTAAAATCCGCTGTCCTAAATGATGATTTGGTTGTCGTTTCAAGTGTTAAAGAGGTTGGTAAAGTCCACTTTATTCTAACTCAAGATATATATCGTGGTGATGAAAAATTGGTTAGTGTCGAATTCAAACTTGTGTTTGTAAAAACTATGCCTGATGGTTTACATAAACCAAGTCGAATTCCTGAATTCTGGTTGGATAAAATTGATAATGTTTAATATTATTTCAAATATTCTAATTGATTAGCTATTTTATTAAATAATTGTACATATTTAATATTTTTGTTTTTTATAGAAATACATTCATTAATTTTTTTACGGTATCTATCTTTATTTTCAGAATAAAATTTTATGGCGTAATTTAGTATTTCATTGAAAATAATATAATTGGATGAAAATTTTAAACCTAATTCTATTATTAGCATAGATACAAGATTTATTGAGTCCAAATTTTCTTCTTTATCTGTCAACTTGTTTTCATTGTTATATATTTTTTCAACTATATTATCAAGTTTTCTTACTGCAATTTCAAATTCTATATTTTTTGTATTCATTTAACAGCCCTTTTTATTGTAACAAAACAGATAATAAACAATAAAATAAATTTGTCAATAAATATTTTATGTAAAATTTTTTTATTTGCTAAATATTTTTGATAAAAAGTCTAAAATTTGATTGACTCTTTTGAAAATTCATATTACTATAATTGCACTTTAATTTGATAGATTCTTGAATCTATTATTTAACTTATTGTAAAAACAAAGAAAAAGGATAAAAAATATGCCAACTATAAATCAGTTGATAAAACATCCAAGAACTGATAAGGTTAAAAAATCTAAGGTTCCTGCAATGCAACAAAATCCACAAAAACGTGGTGTTTGCACAAGGGTTTATACAACAACCCCTAAAAAACCTAACTCCGCTTTACGTAAAGTTGCCAGAGTAAAATTGGTTAATGGATATGAAGTAACTGCATACATTCCAGGTGTTGGCCACAACTTACAGGAACACTCTGTTGTTATGATTCGTGGTGGACGAGTAAAGGATTTACCTGGTGTTAGATATCACATAATTCGTGGTGTTCTTGATACTCAAGGTGTTGCAAACAGAAAACAGGCACGTTCTTTATACGGTGCTAAAAGACCTAAATAATATAAGGAGTTAATATGTCAAGAAGAAAGAAAGCTGATAAACGTATTATCAATCCAGATCCAAAATATGCAAATCTTTTGGTTTCAAAGTTTATGAATTACTTAATGGTTGATGGAAAAAGAACTGTTGCAAGTGGCATCATGTATGATGCATTGGATGCAGTTAAAGCTAAAACAAAAAAAGATGAACTTGAACAATTCTTGGAATTGGTTGATAAAGTAAAACCTTCATTAGAAGTTCGTTCTCGTCGTGTTGGTGGTGCAACTTATCAGGTTCCAACAGAAGTTCGTCCTGCAAGACGTGAAGCTTTGGCTATTCGTTGGATTATCGAAGCTGCAAGAAAACGTGGTGAAAAAACTATGGCAGAAAGACTTTCTGGTGAATTTATGGATATTCTTGCTGGAAACGGTGCTTCTTTGAAAAAGAAAGCTGATGTTCATAAAATGGCTGAAGCTAACAAGGCGTTTTCTCATTTCAGATGGTAATTTAAAAAGGAAAATAAGGATTATATCATGGCAAGAACAACTGCTCTCGAAAATTACAGAAATATTGGTATCATGGCTCATATTGATGCTGGTAAAACTACTACATCAGAACGTATTTTGTATTACACAGGTAAGACACATAAAATAGGTGAAGTTCACGAAGGTGCTGCAACTATGGACTGGATGGAACAAGAACAAGAACGTGGTATTACTATTACATCTGCTGCTACAACTTGTTATTGGAAAAATCACAGGATAAATCTTATTGACACACCGGGGCACGTTGATTTTACAGTAGAAGTTGAACGTTCACTTCGTGTTCTTGATGGTGCAGTTGCTGTTTTCGAAGGTGTTGCTGGTGTTCAACCGCAATCTGAAACAGTCTGGAGACAAGCTGATAAATATAAAGTTCCTCGTATTTGTTTTATTAACAAAATGGATCGTATTGGTGCAAATTATGAATATTGCGTTGGTACAATTCGTGATAGACTTGGTGCAAATGCTGTTTCTCTATGTCTTGCAATTGGTGCAGAAGCAGATTTTAAAGGGATTGTTGATCTTGTTACCATGAAGGCTTTAGTATGGCATTCAGAGGATATGGGTGCATCTTATGATACATTAGATATTCCTGCAGAATTACAAGAAAAGGCTCAAAAGGCGCGTTCAGAACTTCTTGATGCTGTTGTTGAATTTGATGATAAGGCTATGGAAGATTATCTTGAAGGTAAAGAACCTGATGTTGAAACATTGAAAAAATGCATCAGAAAGGGAACTTTGGCAATGAAGATTTTCCCTGTATTTTGTGGTTCTTCTTTTAAAAATAAAGGTGTTCAGTATTTACTTGATTGTGTTGTTGATTATTTACCTTCACCAGCAGATATTCCTGCTATTAAAGGTATTAATCCAAAAACAGATGCAGAAGATGAAAGACATCCGTCAGATGATGCTCCATTTTCTGCTTTAGCGTTTAAAATTATGAATGATCCATTCGTTGGTTCTTTAACATTTACCCGTGTTTATTCAGGCAAATTGGAAGCTGGTTCATATGTTTACAATTCTGTAAAGGATAAAAAGGAACGTATTGGTCGTATGATTTTGATGCATTCAAACAATAGAACAGAAATCAAAGAAGCTTATGCTGGTGATATTATTGCTCTTGTCGGTTTAAAAGATACTGCAACTGGTGATACGCTTTGTGATGAATCAAAACCAATAGTTCTTGAAAAAATGGATTTTCCAGATCCTGTTATTGAAGTTGCTGTTGAACCAAAGACAAAGGCTGATGTCGAAAAAATGGGTATTGCTCTTCAAAAATTAGCAACAGAAGATCCTTCATTTAAGGTTGCAACAGATCAGGAAACTGGTCAAACAATTATTAAAGGTATGGGTGAACTTCATCTTGATATTATCATTGATAGAATGAAAAGAGAATTTAAAGTTGAAGCAAATATCGGTGCTCCACAGGTTGCTTATCGTGAAACAATATCAAAACCATATACAGTTGAATATACACATAAAAAACAAACTGGTGGTTCTGGTCAATTTGCTAAGATTAAGGTTCTTCTTGAACCATTAAAGACAGGTGAGGGCTTTAAATTTGAAAGTAAGATTGTTGGTGGTAATGTTCCGAAAGAATATGTCCCAGGTGTTGAAAAAGGTTTCGAACTTGCAAAGGAAACTGGTGTCCTTGCAGGATACCCATGTACAGATTTCAAAGCAACATTGATTGATGGTGCATACCATGATGTTGATTCTTCTGTGCTTGCTTTTGAAATTGCTGCTCGTGCTGCATTCCGTGAAGGTATCCCACAAGCAGGTCCAAAGTTAATGGAACCTATTATGAAAGTGGAAATTGTTACACCAGAAGATTATATGGGTGATATTATCGGCGATGTTAACTCTCGTCGTGGTCAAGTTGGAAATATGGATAGCCAAGGTAACGCTCGTGTTATCACAGCTATGGTTCCTCTTGCAAATATGTTTGGTTATGTTAATACATTAAGATCTATGTCACAGGGTCGTGCTCAGTATACTATGGTATTTGATCATTATGCTGATGTTCCATCAAATGTGGCAGAAGAAATTCGTGCAAAAGCAGGAACCAAATAATTAACAAAGTTTTGTGTTGCTTTGTTATGATATAATGCAAAAATGAAAGAAAAAGAAAAAAATACTTGATTTTTTCTTTTGTTTCATTTAGTATTTTAAAACACTTTTATGCTGTTTATAAAGTTAATAAGGAATTAAAAAATGATAAATTCTAATATAAGAATTAGGCTAAAGGCCTTTGATAACCAGGTTCTTGATGAATCTGTGCATGAGATTGTAAGTACTGCAAAAAGAACCGGTGCTGAAGTTATTGGTCCGATTCCTTTGCCTACAAAAATTGAAAGATTTACTGTAAACCGCTCAACACATGTTAATAAAAAATCGCGTGAGCAGTTTGAAATAAGAACTCATAAAAGAGTTTTGGATATTATAAACCCAACTCCACAAACAGTTGATGCTTTGATGAGTTTAAACTTGTCTGTTGGTGTTGATGTAAAGGTTGAATTGTAAGGGTGATTATTATGAGAACTGGTTTAATAGCTTATAAAATGGGTATGACCCGCGTGTTTGATGAAAACAATAAACATGTTCCAGTCACTGTTCTTAAAATTGATAACTGTAAGGTTATCGATGTAAAAACAATGGATAGAGATGGATATACTTCTGTTCAACTTGGTGCTGGCGTAAGAAAAGAAAATAAAATTTCAAAATCTTTAAAAGGACATCTTGCAAAGTCAGGTGCTCTTTCAAAAGAAATTCGTGAGTTCCGTGTGTCTGAAGATTGTATGTTGAATATTGGTGATGAAATTCTTCCTTCACATTTTGTAAAGGGACAATTTGTTGATATTTCAGGCAGATCAATTGGTAAAGGATATGCCGGTGGTATGAAAAGATGGAATTTCCGTGGACTTGAAGATAGTCACGGTGTTTCAGTTTCTCATCGTTCTGTTGGTTCAACAGGTCAATGTCAAGATCCAGGTCGTGTTTTCAAAGGTAAAAAAATGCCTGGACATCTTGGTGATGTTAATGTTACAGTTCAAAACCTTGTTGTTGTTGATACAGATGATGAAAATGGATATATTTTAGTTCGTGGTGCTGTTCCAGGTGCAACAGGCTCAGTTGTATGTATTTATGATGCTGTAAAGCGTTCACTTCCAGCTGATGCTCCTGTTCCTGCAAGTCTTAAAAAATCGACTAAAGTAGAAACTCCAGTTGAAGAAAAAGTTGAAACAGCTGCTGAAACAGTAGAGTCAAAGGAGTAAAAAATGAAAGTTGATGTTATTACACTAGATAATAAAGTAAAAGAACAAATTGAATTATCTCAAGATATTTTTGGTATTACTCCAAGAAAGGATATATTGTTCCGTGTTGTTAATTGGCAACTTGCAAAAAGACGTGCTGGCACACACTCAACAAAAGTTATTTCAGAGATAAGTGGTACTACAAAAAAACCTTTTGCTCAAAAGGGAACTGGTCGTGCAAGACAAGGTTCACTTCGTTCCCCACAAATGCGTGGTGGTGCTACAATTTTTGGACCAGTTGTTCGTGATCATGGTTTTTCATTGCTTAAAAAAGTACGTGCTTTGGGTTTGAAGATGGCTTTGTCATCAAAGTTAAGTGATAAGAAACTTTTTGTTATTGATACAGAAAAAACAGCTACTTCAAAAACAAAAGAATTGAAAGCAAAACTTAATGCTTTTGGTTGGAAGAAAGTGTTGTTTATTGGTGGCGAAACACTTGATAACAACTTTATGCTTGCTTTGAAAAATATTATTAATTCTGATGCATTACCTTCACAAGGTGCAAACGTTTATGATATTTTAAAACATGAAACACTTGTTTTAACTAAAGATGCTGTTGAAAAATTAACTAAGAGATTATCAAAGTAAAGGATTTTAAAATGGTAGATCAAAAGAAAGATGTAAAAATAACTGAAAAAATGTATGATATCCTATTAAAGCCTATCATTACAGAAAAATCAACTTTGGTTGCAGAACAAGGAAAAATTGTTTTTGGTGTGAAAAATGATACAACAAAGACAGAAATAAAAAAGGCAATTGAAAAACTTTACAATGTGAAAGTAAAATCTGTAAATATTACAGTTAAACCTGGAAAAATAAAAAGATTTAAAGGTATTTTAGGTTCTACTTCATCTGTAAAGAAAGCTTATGTAACATTAGAAGAAGGTCATAATATTGATATTATGGCTGGTTTGAAATAAAGGATAAACGAAAATGGCTTTGAAATTATTTAATCCAACTACACCTTCCCAAAGATCATTGACTTTGGTTGATAGAAGTGAACTTTATAAAGGAAAACCTGTTAAACACTTAACAGAAGGTAAAAGAAAAACAGGTGGAAGAAACAATTTTGGACACGAAACCAATAGAAATATGGGTGGTGGTCACAAACAAAGATATAGATTTATCGATTTCAAACGTGCAAAACGAGATGTAGTTGCTGTTGTTGAAAGACTTGAGTATGATCCAAACAGAACTGCATTTATCGCTTTGATTAAATATGAAGATGGCGAACAATCTTATATTTTAGCGCCACAAAGATTAGCTGTTGGTTCAAAAGTTGTTGCTGGTGAAAATGTTGATATTCAAGTTGGTAATGCTCTTCCTTTAAAGAATATTCCAATGGGTACAATTATTCATAATATTGAAACAAAACCTGGTCATGGTGGTCAGCTTGCTCGTTCTGCTGGTTGTTATGGTCAACTTGCTGGTAAAGATGCTGGATTTGCTCAGATTAAATTAAATTCAGGAGAATTAAGACTTGTAAGTTGTGAATGCTATGCAAGTATTGGCGCTGTTTCAAATCCTGATCAAAGAAACGTAAATCTTGGTAAAGCAGGAAGGAATTCATGGCTTGGTCGTCGTCCACATGTTCGTGGAACTGCGATGAATCCAGTTGATCATCCACATGGTGGTGGTGAAGGAAGAAACTTTGGTAAACATCCTGTTTCACCAAAAGGTCAGCCAACTAAAGGGTATAAAACAAGAACAAATAAGTTTACTGATAAGTTTATCTTGAAAAGTAGACATTTAAATAAGAAAAAATAAGGAGTAAGTTAAATTGACAAGATCTATTTGGAAAGGTCCATATATACATCCATCTCTTCTTAAGAAAGTAGAGTTGGCTAACCAAAATAATGATAGAAAGCCAATTAAAACTTGGTCAAGATCTTCAACAATTTTACCAACTATGGTTGGTTTGACTTTTGCTGTTCATAACGGAAGTAAGTTTATTCCAGTTTTGGTTGCAGAAGAAATGATAGGTCATAAACTTGGCGAATTTGCTTTGACAAGAACCTTCAAAGGTCATAAAAAAGAAGCAGATAAGAAAGCTGCAAAATAAAGGATTAGAAAATGGTTGAAAAAAGATATGGTATAAAAGATAATGAAGCAAGAGCTTTTCTTAGAATGGTAAAAGGCTCTCCTCAAAAATTGAATCTTGTAGCTCAGTCTATACGTGGTCTTTCTGTTGAAAAGGCTGTTGAGCAATTAACTTTTTCTAAAAAAAGAGTTGCAACTGATGTAAAAAAATTAGTTCTTTCTGCAGTAAGTAACGCTGAACATAATTACAAACTTGATATTGATAAACTTTATGTTAAAGAAGCTTATGTTGGTAAAGCTCTTGTAATGAAAAGATTTCATGCTCGTGCTCGTGGTCGTGGTGCTGCTATTTTGAAACCATTTTCAAATATGACAGTGATTGTTGCTGAACGTATCGCACCGGCAAAGAAAGAAGTAAAGAACTCTAAACCTAAAACAGAAAAGAAAGAGGCAAAGTAAATGGGACAAAAGGTAAATCCAGTAGGTTTAAGATTAAATGTAAACAAAACTTGGGATTCAAGATGGTTTGCTGATAAAAACTATGCGACACAACTTCTTGAAGATTTAAAAATTCGTGCTTTTCTTGATAAAGAATTAAAGAAAGCAAGTGTAAGTCATATTGTTATAGAAAGGGTTGCAAACAAGGTAAATGTTGTTATTTTCTCTTCTCAACCTGGTTTAATTATCGGTAAAAAGGGTGCTGATATTGATAATTTAAAGAAGAAATTAACTAAGATGACAAAGTCTGATGTAAGCGTAAATATCGTTGAAGTTAGACGTGCTGATGTTGATGCTGTTATTACTGCAAAATCTATTGCTTCACAAATCGAAAGACGTATTTCTTTCAAAAAAGCAATGAAAAAAGCTGTTCAAAATGCATTGCGTAGCGGTGCAAAAGGTATTAGAGTAAGCTGTGCCGGTCGTTTGAATGGTGCTGAAATTGCTCGTGAAGAATGGTATCGTGAAGGACGTGTTCCATTGCATACACTTCGTGCTGATATAGATTACGGTTATGCACGTGCAGAAACTACTTATGGTGTGATTGGTGTTCGTGTATGGATTTACCGTGGTGATGTTGTTGGGAAGGAAGCTCTTGCTACATCAAGAAAATCAAGTTCAGTTACAAATGATAAAGTAGCAAATTAATAAAAGTAAAAAAGGAAAATTAAAATGTTAATGCCTAAAAAAACAAAATTTAAAAAAGCTCATAAAGGAAGAATTCATGGCGAATCAAAGGGGGCAACAGAACTCGATTTTGGTTCATATGGCTTAAAAGCTTTAACACCTGAACGTGTTACTGCAAGACAGATTGAAGCTGCTCGTCGTGCAATGACAAGAGCTATGAAAAGACAGGGTCGTGTTTGGATAAGAATTTTCCCAGATGTTCCTGTATCTTCAAAACCTGCTGAAGTTCGTATGGGTAAAGGTAAAGGTGCTATTGATTATTGGGTAGTTCGTGTAAAACCTGGTCGTGTCATGTTTGAAGTTGATGGTATTCCTGAGGAATTGGCAAGACATGCTCTTTCATTGGCTGCTTTCAAACTTCCTGTTAAAACAAAATTTATAACAAGAAAAGAAGTAGAATAGGGTGAAATTATGAAAAGCAAACAAGATATTTTAAAATTTAAAACTGCAAGTAAAGAAGAAGTTTCATCTAAGATTTTGGATTTGAAAAAGGATTTAATGAATCTTCGTTTTCAACATACAACAGGTAGTTTGAAGGATTCGTCTTTATTAAGAAAAACAAAAAAAGCAATTGCTACATTGAAAAGTTTTTTAACTAACAATGTTGAAACTAAAACAAAAAAATAAGAGGGTAAGAAATGCCAAAAAGAATATTAGAAGGTACTGTTGTAAGCACTAAAATGGATAAAACCATTGTAGTAGAGGTTGAAAGAAAGTTTATGCACCCTTTATACAAGAAGTTTTTAAGAACAACAAAAAAGTATCATGCTCATAATGAAGATGCTTCTGTAAAAGTTGGTGATACTGTAAAAATTCGTGAAACAAAACCTATGTCAAAAACTGTTACATGGGAAGTTTACACAGAAACAAAAAAGGTTTAATAAAGGTATAAGGATTAAATAAAATGATACAAATGCAATCTATTCTTGATGCTGCTGATAATAGTGGGGCTAAAAAAATCCAATGCATTAAAGTGCTTGGTGGTTCTCATATTCGTACAGCAAGCGTTGGTGATATTATAGTTGTTTCTGTAAAAGAAGCAATGCCAAAAGGTAAAGTTCAAAAAGGTAAGGTTTACAAGGCTGTTATCGTAAGAACTAAAAAAGATATTAAAAGACCTGATGGAAGTGTTATTCGTTTTGATTCTAATGCCGCAGTTCTTATTGGTGCAAATAAGGAACCTATTGGAACTCGTATCTTTGGCCCGGTTGCTCGTGAACTTCGTGCTAAAGATTTTATGAAAATAGTATCACTTGCACCGGAAGTGCTATAAGTAAGGAGTTATATTATGCCTAAGATGAAAATAAAGAAAAATGATGAAGTTATAGTTCTTACAGGTAAAGATAAAGGTAAAACTGGTAAAGTTATTACTGCTATGCCTAAAGAACATAAGGTTATTGTTGCAGGTGTAAACCAAGTTCAAAGACATAGAAAAGCTGACGCTATGGGTAATAAAGCTGGTGTTGTAACAAAAAATTTACCTATTGATGTTTCAAATGTTGCAATTTTAGATCCTAAAACTGGAAAAGCAACAAAAGTTGGTGTAAAATTAACATCTGATGGTAAAAAAGTAAGATTCGCTAAAAAAAGCGGTGAAACATTATAAACTAAGAAGGTTGTAAAATGGCAAGTAGATTAAAAGAATTATATGATACAAAAATTCGCGCTGAATTAAAAAAACAGCTTGGTTATAAAAACGATATGCAACTTCCAAAACTTGAGAAGATTGTTCTTAATATGGGCGTTGGTGAAGCTGCTACTGATAAAAAGAAATTAGAAGCTGCTGTTAAAGATATGACAGCTATTGCGGGACAAAAAGTTGTTATTACAAAGGCAAAAAAATCTCTTGCAAACTTCAAACTTAAAGAAGGTATGCAAATAGGTTGTAAGGTAACATTAAGAAAAGATAGAATGTATGATTTCTTAGATAGACTTATAAATGTTGCTATGCCAAGAATTCGTGATTTTCGCGGCTTAAATGGTAAATCTTTTGATGGAAAAGGTAATTATGCCTTTGGTATCAAAGAACAAATTATTTTCCCTGAAATTGATTTCGATAAAATTGATAATATTCGTGGTATGGATATTATAATATGTACAACAGCAAAGAATGATAAGGATGCAAAGGCTTTGCTTACTGCCTTTAACTTCCCATTTTATAACTAGAAAGGATTTTATATAATGTCAAAAGTTAGTTTGATTGAAAGAAATAAAAAAAGAATAAAAATGTCAAAGAGTTTAAACAACAAAAGACAAAAACTCCTTGATATTGCAAGAAATAGAAGTGCAAGTCCGGAAGATATTTTTGAAGCAAATCTTAAACTTGCAAAACTTCCAAGAAATTCTGCGGTTGTTCGTGTTAGAAATAGATGCGCTCTAAGTGGACGTCCTCGTGGATATTATAGAAAATTCGATA
>JAEEGL012353594.1_pt1 | contig 13129 bp, 13 predicted proteins | sample 9134231 | NCBI WGS metagenome assembly JAEEGL01 (sample SAMN16246548, study PRJNA631951) | gut metagenome | biome: gut microbiome; feature: rumen; material: fiber-attached | host: Bos | place: Iran: Karaj | collected 2018-10
CCGATACCCTCCGGCAGGCCCAGAGCGACGTCGCCGACGCCCTCAACTACTGGGAGGAACAGGGGGTCCTCCTGCCGGAGAACGGCGCGGCCGCCGCGGCGCCCCCCGCCGCCCGGACCGAGGAGCCCGCGCCCCCTCCCCTTCCCGCTACGAAGCCGGTGGTCTCACGGGTCGGCAGGCCCCACTTTCCCCGGGAAGAGGCCGTCTCCCTCATCGAAGGCGAGCCCGCTCTCGCCTCCCTCGCGGACGAGGGCCAGTCGATCCTGGGGAGGGCCTTTACCTCCGCCGATCTGGATTCTCTGGTGGCCCTCCACTCCTATTACGGGCTTTCCCTCCATTTTATCCTGACGGCGATGCATTACTGCGCTTCCATCGGAAAGAGATCCGTAGGCTACGTGGAGAGCGTCTGTACCGCGTGGCTCAACGACGACGTCACTGACGAGAACATCGACGACTACGTGGACCTGCTGCAGCAGCGCCGCACCAACGAGGACGTCGTGCGCAGGATCTTCGGCATCGGGAACCGCAGCCTGATCGCCCGGGAACGGGCGTATATCTCCGATTGGTTCGAGAACCTGAAGACCACCCCGGAGCTGATCGCCCTGGCCTATGAAAAGACCATCGAGCGGACCGGGAAACTCAGCTTCGCCTATATCAACACCATCCTGACCGTCTGGAGCAAAAAACAGATCACCACGGTCCAGCAGGCCAACGCCGAAGCGCTGCCCCCCAAGCAAGGGAAGGGCCAGAAGAAAAAGGCGGATGAAGAGGCCATGCAGCGGCTCGTGGACGAGTTTATGAGCGAGGAGATCACCGTATGAGCTATCCTGCCGATATCGTTGCCGCCGCCTACGCGGAGCTGGCGGAAAACCGGCGCGTCACCGCGGCGGAGACCGAACGAAACCGCGCCCGCGTCTACGCCGCGGTCCCCGAGATCGAGACTGTCAGCCGGGACCTGGCGCGCACCTCCGCCCGGTTGGCGGGCGCCATCCTGGAGGGAGGAGACGTGGAAAGCAGGATCGGCGAGATCCGCCAAAAAAACGAGGAGGGCCAGGAAAAGATCCGGACCCTTCTGCTGGAAAACGGCTTTCCCGCCGACGCCCTCGCCGATATCCACCGCTGCCCCCTCTGCGGGGACACGGGCGTGGTCCCCGGCGGCAGGGTCTGCCCCTGCGTGGCGGAAACGGAGAAGCGGCTGATGCGCCAACGCCTGGAGAAGAGCGCCAACTGCACCGGGAAGGACTTTGCTTCTTTCGACGTTTCCCTCTGCTCTCCGGAAAGCCGGCCTATGATGGAAAAGATCCTCGGGGTCTGCAAAGAGTACGCCCAGAACTTTACCCCCTCCTCCTCCAGCCTGCTGATGATCGGAAGGCCGGGCCTTGGAAAGACCCATCTTTCCGTCGCCATCGGCTTTGCCGTCATCGAAAAGGGCTATAACGTGCTGTACGCGCCCTTTCACCGGCTGCTGGGGACTCTGGAGAGCGCCCGTTTCAGCCGCGATCCGGAGGACCCGGAGGCGGAGTACAGCCGGGCGATGCGGAGGATCCTGGACAGCGAGCTGCTGATCCTGGACGATCTGGGCACCGAAATGACCACCGCCTTTACCTCCTCCGTGCTGTATGAGATCATCAATACCCGCATGGTGGAGGGACGCCCCACCATCATCAGCACCAATCTGACCGAAAGCGAGATCACGGAGCGCTACCGGGAGCGGCTCTATTCCCGCCTCTTCGGCGCCTATATCAAACTCCCCTTCGTGGGCGACGACCTGCGGCTGAAAAAGCGCTGAAAGGAAGGATCCTATGGATATCGAGACCGTTCTTTCCCACGTGGACCACACCCTGCTGAAACCGGAGGCCACCCGGGAGGAGATCGAGACCCTCTGCCGGGAGGCGGTCCAATACCGCTGCGCCAGCGTCTGCGTGCAGCCCTGCCGCGTCGCCCTGGCGAAGGAGCTCCTTGGGGGCGCCGTTCCCGTCTGCACCGTGGTCGGGTTCCCTCTGGGGGCCTGCGCCCCGGAGACCAAGGCCTTTGAAGCCCGAAAGGCCGTGGAAGACGGGGCGGATGAGATCGACATGGTCATCAACGTAGGCCTGCTCAAGGACCGGCGCCTGGAGGAAGTGGAAGCGGAGATCAGGGCCCTCCGGGAGGCTGTGGGAGACCGGATCCTGAAGGTGATCGTGGAGACCTGCCTTCTGACGGATGAGGAAAAAGCGCTTATGTGCCGCATCGCGGCGGAGGCGGGGGCGGATTATATCAAGACTTCCACCGGCTTTTCCTCCGGCGGCGCCACCGCCGGGGACGTGGCCCTTCTGGTGCGGGAAGCCGCGGGCAGGATCAAGGTCAAGGCCGCCGGGGGGATCCGGACCTGGCGGGATATGGAGACCTTCCTTTCCCTTGGCGCCGACAGGCTGGGCTGCAGTTCCGCCGTCAGGATCGTCCGGGAGCTCTCAGGTCAATAACGGCTCATGAAAACGCCGCGGCGGTTTCCCCGCCGCGGCGTTTTTGCGTGGTTTTTTATCGGAGCATCGCCGGGTCGAAGGGCGTGCCGGGGAGGATCTCCAGGCTGTCCGGCTCCACGTGGCAGGGCAGCGCCAGCACCGAGACCCCCGCCGCTTCGGCTTCCTCCAGAGCGGCGGCGAAGGCGGGGTCTGTCCCGGTATTCGGCAGGACCTTCGTGACGCCGTCCATCTGGATCACGAAGGCCGCGGCCGCCGTCCGGCCCTCCGAAACGGCCCGGGCCAGTTCCCGCAGATGCTTTGTCCCCCGTTCGGTAGGCGCGTCGGGAAAGTAGCCGACGCCGCCGATCTCCAGGGTACAGCCCTTTACTTCCAGCAGGATCTGCCGGGGTCCCTTCTCCAGATAAAAATCGATCCGGGAATTGCCGTAGCCGTATTCCGGAAGGATCCGATCGAAGCCTTTGGTCTCCAGCCACTCCCCGACCGCCTTGTTGGGCGCCTGGCTGTCTATGTTGATCAGAAGGCCGTTCTGCTTGCGCACGGCGATGAGATCGAATCTCGTCTTTCGTCCCGGGGTGCCCGGCGCCGTCAGATACACCCGGACGCCGGGGAGGAGCAATTCCCTGCACCTGCCGGTGTTTTTTACGTGGACGGTCTCCCTTCTGCCTTCCACCTCCACGTGGGCGATGAACCGGTTGGGCCGGTCGAGAAAGATCCCCTCCGTGACGTTTTCATACCGCAAGACGCTCACCCGTTCAAAACTGTTTTAAAAGCCGCAAGACGAGGGCCGTATCCGGCCCTGGCTTATTCCCGCGGGGGCTTTCCCCCGGGCGCCTCCCGGCGGACAAAGACGTACCGGGTATCGGAGGACCGCTGTTCGTCGAAACGATACCCGCCCCAGCGAAAGTCTCTCATCTGTTCCGGCTCCTGAGCCCCGATCCGCGCCAGGAACCGCACCATCTCTCCCCGGGCCATTTTGGCGTACACGCCCTTCTGGAGGATCCTGTCCCCTTCCGGGGAGCCGAACACGCAGGTCACGTATCGATCTTCCGGCTGCAGATAGGGCTCCACGCACCGGGAGTACTCCTTGGAGGCGAGGTTGATCAGCACGCGGCTTTCGTCCCGCGCTTCCCGGTACAGGGAATCTCCCCAGAAATCGTAGAGGTCCCGGTACCCCGGGATCTTTGCCCGGGCCTGCATCTCCAGCCGGTAGGGGGTCACTCCGTCCAGGGGCCTGAGCACGCCGTAAAAGCCGGAGAGGATCCGAAGGCGCTCCTGAAGGTAGGCGTACTGCCCTTCCTCCATCACCGAGGGGGCCATGTAGGTATACTGGATGCCGTCGTAGGCGAGGATCGCGGGGGTCAGGCCGCGGGTAAGATCCATGGCGGCGAACCGCTCCGCGTTCTCCCGGGCAATGGCGGCGCTGCAGGACCAGAGGGCCTTTTGCCCCTCAAAGCCCAGTCCCCGGATCCATTCCATCAGGATCCCGGCCTTTTCCGTGAATACCGGCATCCCCTCCCAGGGGAGGGAATCGGTATCCACGCGCATCTTTTTGGCCGGAGAGATCAGGATCCTCATCCAAGCTCTCCCAGCATCTGCGCCGGGTTGTCCGCCGCCTTTACTTTTTCAAAAGCCCTGACGATGGTCCCCTTCTCGTCGATCAGGTAGGTGGTCCGGACCACGCCCATGGAGACCTTGCCGTAGTTCTTCTTCTCTTTCCACACGTCGTAGGCTTTGATGACGTTCAGTTCCGGATCCGAGAGCAGGGTGAAGGGCAGGCCGTACTTTTCCTCAAACTTCTTGTGGGACGCCACCGTGTCCTTGCTGACGCCCAGCACCACGGCCCCTTTTTCGAGAAACTGGGGATAGAGTTCGCCGAAGGCGCAGGCCTGTTTGGTACAGCCGGCGGTCATATCCTTGGGATAAAAATACAGGATGACTTTTTTTCCCGCGTAATCGGAGAGGCTCCGGGCCTCGCCGTTCTGATCGGGCAGCGTAAAATCAGGGGCTTTTGTTCCGACTTCCAGCATGATGGTCTCCTCCGTCGTTTTTTATCTTGCCCGGCCCGTCAGGGCCGCCGCTTTTTTATCGTATCTTTGCCGTTTCCCGTTTTGAGCGGCAAAGGCCGGGAAAAGGAAACCGCCGCTAAAATGCGGCGGCGCGGAGATCAGAATCCGTGAAGGAAAAACAGGCGGTCCATGATCTCCGGGAAGCTCTCTAAGGAAAAGTTCTGACAGGAACGGGTCTTTCTGCCCTCGTCCGCAAGATGGCCGTGCAGCCAGACCGCACTGCAGGCGGCCTCAAAGGGATCCGGAAGGAACGTCAGCATGGCGGTGATCATCCCGGTCAGCACGTCGCCGCTGCCCGCCTGGGCCAGCGCGGGGTTTCCGCTGTGATTCTCGTAGACCCTGCCGTCCGGAGAAGCCACCGCCGTTTGAGGGCCTTTGAGGACAAGGATCACGTTGTGATCCCCTGAAAAACGCCGGGCGGCGGAGACCGGGTCTTTTCCCGCCGTTTCCGGGGAGGCGCCGTCCAGCTGAGAAAACTCCCCCAGGTGCGGCGTCAGGATCAAGGGGGAAGCAGACGCCCTGCCGTCCAGGGCAGAGGGCGTCAGCATCCGAAGCGCCTCCGCGTCCAGGACCGTCGGGACCCTGACGGTATCGCCAAGGAGCAGTTCCAAAATCTTTTCTTTCTCCGACATACGCACGCAGCCGCTGCCGAAGCCCACGGCCCGCATATCCGGGAGCAGGCTCGCGACGACGTTAGCGGCGCCGGCTTCGCCCAAGGGGTGATAGACCGGCGTGAGGAACCGGGCGGCCGCGATGGGATACACTGTTTCGGGAAGGGCCACGTGGATATAGGAGGCGCCCAGGGTCTTTGCTCCCAGGACGTTCAGGCACACGGCCCCCGCCATCCCGAAGCCCCCTCCGATGAGGAGGATCTTCCCGAAGGTCCCCTTGTGGGCGTCCGGCGGTTTTTTGGGGAACCGCGCGAAAAACAGTTCTTCAGATATCTCAAAGCTGTCCTTTGCCATTTCGTTCTCCGATCCTGTCCTTTCAGCGCCGCTCCGCAAAGCTCATTTCAGCGCCAGTTCCTCCGGGACGGTGTAGCCGCCGTCCCGTATTTCCGTCCGATAGACCGCGCAGTTTCCGATATATTTGGACCAATAGCCGCCCCCGGAATCCGGCGTCAGATACTCCAGCGCGCCCTTCATGGCGATGGCGTGGGTGGAGATGAGGACGTTGCCCTTCAGGCGGGAGCCCTTCAGTTCCTCCAGAAACTCCCCTAAGCGGCCCACCACGGAGGAAAGCTGTTCCATTCCCCCGGGGGCGGGCACGTGGACGAAGTCCCGGAAAAATGTGACGATCTCCGGCGGCAGGCGGGTCAGATCGAGCCCCTCGTAGGGGCCGTAATCCATTTCGGTCAGACGCTCGTCCACGTACAGAGGCGCGTCCCCCGCGACGAGCCGGGCGGTCTGCACCGCCCGGATCAGGGGGCTGGTATAGACGGCGTCGAACCGGATCCCCTGCTCCTGGAGCAGCCTGCCCGTTTCCGCCGCCTGCCGTTCTCCCTGCTCGTTCAGGGGATGGTCGCTTCTCCCCTGCAGCACGTTGGCCCGGTTCAGAGCCGTCTGCCCGTGGCGTATCAGATAGATCATGCGCATACCCAGCCCTTTCCTTTACGGCTTTGGCTCACGGCTGAGCCGCCGAAAGCCGCCGCTCCGCCGCGCTAACCGTATTGCGCAGCACGACGGTGACCGTCATGGGGCCGACGCCTCCCGGCACCGGCGTGATCATGGAGGCTTTGGGGGCTACCGCGTCGAAGTCCACGTCGCCGCAGAGCTTGCCGTCAGGGCCGCGGTTCGTGCCGATATCGATCACCACCGCCCCCTCCTTGACCATCTCCCCGGTGATGAACCGGGGCTTTCCGATGGCGGAGACCAGAACGTCCGCCCGCCGGGTGATCTTCTCCAGATCCAGGGTGCGGGAGTGGCAGATGGTCACCGTGGCGTGGCGTTCCATCAGCATCATCGCCATGGGCTTGCCGACGAAGTTTCCTCTGCCCAGGACCACGCAGTTCTTCCCCTGGAGCTCCACGCCGCTCCTGTCCAGCAGTTCCATGCAGCCGGAGGGGGTGCAGGGCGCGAAATCATAGTCTCCAAGGAACAGCCTCCCCACGTTGACCGGCGTGCAGCAGTCCACGTCCTTTTCCGGGGCGATGGCCGAAACCACCGCGTGGGCGTCGATATGGGGCGGCATGGGCATCTCGACCAGTATGCCGTCGATCTCTCTACTCCGGTTCAGCCCTTCGATCACCTCCAGGACCTCCTCCTGGGAGGCGGCGGCGGGCAGAAAATGCTCCTCCACGCGGATCTTCAGCTTTTCGCAGGCGCTGCGCTTGCTGCGGGCGTAGGTCTGGGAGGCGGGATCGTCCCCCACCAGGACGATGGCGATCCCGGGGACCACGCCCCGTTCTTCCATCGCGGCCACCTTCGCCTGCAGTTCCAGACGCAGTTCTCCCGCGATCTTTTTACCGTCGATCAGAGTCGCCATCGTTCACGTCTCCTTCCCCTTCGGTCAGTTTCTCTTCGTTCTCTCCGTCTTTTTGCGCGGCGGTCCCGGTATCCTCCCCGCCGGCCTCATCACCAGGGGGCCAGCACTCGATGCGCAGGGCCTCCGGCAGCGTGCCTTTGCGGCAGTGGCTCCGGGCGGCCGCCAGAAGAAGCACAGAGACCGCCGCCATGACCGCCGCCAGGACCTGGGAGACGCGGAAGTTTCCCATCATGAGGCTGTCCGTGCGGAGCCCCTCGATCCAGGATCTTCCCAGCCCGTTCCAGGCAAAATACATCAGGGTCAGCTCCCCGTCGAATTTGCGCCTGGGGGTGTAGGCCGCCAGAAGGATGAAGCCCAGCATCAGCCAGGCGGATTCGTAGAAGAACGTGGGATGCACCGGGATCTCCGTCATGGACAGGACCTGCTCCTGGGTAAAACCGGGCAGCAGCGACGGGTTCTGGTGCAGATAGGCGTCGATATGAGGGCTGACCATTCTCTGGATACCGGTACAGTAACTCCCGAAAGCCTCCACGTTGACAAAATTTCCCCAGCGCCCGATGCTCTGCCCCAGAAGGGTGCCGGTGAGGAGAAAATCCGCCACCCGCAAAAACCGGACCTTCCGGAGACGGCACATCAGCATCGCGAACAAAACCCCTGCGATGACTCCGCCGTAAAAGGCGATGCCGCCCTCCCAGATCCGTATGATCTCCTGCGGGTGGGCGCTGTAATAGTCCCAGCTGAAGGCCACGTAGTAGATCCGCGCGCCGATAAAGGCCACCAGAACGGAGTACATGGCCACGTCCAGGGTGCGGTCGGGGTCCAGCCCCGCCGTCTTTCCCCTGCGCACCGCGTAGGCGATGCCCAAAATCACGCCGCAGGTCACGATAAGGCCGTACCAATATACGGTGAAAGGCCCGGCGCGCAGCGCCACCCGGTCGATCTCAAAACTGAGTCCCAGCCCGGGAAAGGAAACCGTATTGATCATGAGCGGCCTCCGTTGATCACGGACAGGGCGGCGCGCTCGGGATCGAAGTTCTCCCTGAGACAGCGCTCCGCGTCCTCCAGGGTGAGGTCCGCGACGGTTTCCAGCAGTTCGTAGGCGGAAAAACCGGCGAACTTCGAATGCACCAGAATACTGGCCATGGACTCGATCCCGCCGTAGAAGCTGACGTACCTGCCGTAGGCCGCCCGCCGGGCGCGCTCAAAGTCCTCGGGATCGATCCCCGACTCCCGCAGTTCCCTCACGCCCTCCAGGATACGCTCAAAGACGGCCCGGGGATCGTGGGACTCGCCGGAAAAGAGGCAGGCAAAGTAATCCGGTCCCGAAAGGACCTCGCTGTCGAAGGTGGCGTTGATGAGGCCCTCGTCGTAAAGGCGGCGGTACAGGCGGGAGCCGTCGCCGATGAGGACGTCCTGCACGATCTCCGCCACGGCCTGTCCCAGCAGGTTCTCCCGGTAGGTTCCGGGCTTTCCCTTGAAGCCGATCTCAAAGAGGGGCACCGCCACCTCCAGGGTCTGTTCGACGTAGGAACGCACTACGCCCTCCGGTTCGTCGATGGGACGGGTCTCCACGCGGACGGGTTCGGCCGGCTTCAACAGCTTGTCGCAGACCCGCACCACCGCGTCGGGATCGAAATTGCCCGCCACGGCCAGCACCATGTTGTTGAGGTTGTAAAAAGACCGGTAGCAGGTGTAGAGGAGCTCCGCCGTGATCTCCCGGATGGAGTCCACGGTCCCGGCGATATCGGTGTGCAGAGGATGGTTGTGATACAGCGCGCAGAGCAGGTTGAAAAACACCCGCCAATCCGGGCTGTCGTCGTACATGCGGATCTCCTGGGCGATGATCCCCTGCTCCTTCTCAACGGTCTGCTCCGTGAAATAGGGGTGGGTCACCAGGTTGACGAGGATCTCCAGAGACTCCTCGAACCGGTCGGTACAGCCGAAAAGATAGGCGGTGCGGTCAAAGGAGGTGTAGGCGTTGGCGTTGGCGCCGGTGCGGGCGTACTGCTCAAAGGCGTCCCCTTCCTCGCTCTCAAAAAGCTTGTGCTCCAGAAAATGAGCGATCCCCTCGGGGACCCGGGTGAAGGGCTCCTGGGGCGAGGTGCGGAAGCTGTCGTCGATGGAGCCGCAGCGGGCGGAGAACAGCGCGTAAGCGCCGGAAAAGCCCTTCATGGGGCAAAGCATCAGCGTCAGGCCGCTGGGATGCTCGATCCTGAGATACTGCCCGTCTACGCGCGGGCCGGTTATGGTTTCAGTTTTCATCTTTACCGCCTCCCTGCTTTCCGGTCAGCAGATAGACCGTGTCCAGCGTGATCTGCCGGGCAGCGGCGACGACTTCTTCCCGGGTCGTCCGCTCCAGCGCCTCGATCTCTTCCTTTGGCGTGGACATCTCACCCACCAGGATGCGGTTTAAGTACCAGTCCTCGCTCACGCCGGCGGAATCGGAAACGCCTTTGAGGGAATTGATCATCTGCAGACGGGTGAACTCCATGGTCTCATCCGAAAAATCGCCGGCCTTCAGGTCCTCCAGTTCTTTGAGGATCGCCTCTCTGGCCGCGGCGATATTCTCGTGCTCCACGCCGGAATCCACCATCATCACGGCGCTGACGCGGCTGTAACGGGCGGCGCAGTAATAACAGAGGGAGCGCTTCTCCCGCACGTTGAGAAAGAGCTTGGAGCTGGGGGTGCCGCCCAGGATTGCCGTGGCCAGGCGGATCGCCGTCTGATCCCCCAGGGCGGGGCGCTCCCCGGTGCGAAAGCCCAGGACCAGCTTCGACTGGGTCACGTCCATGTATTCCACGTGCTCCTGCACGGCGTCCGCCGCGGGAAGGATCCGGGGCGGGACGTAGGGCACGGCGGGACGGCCGGCAAAGGCGTCGGCAAATACCCGCATGGCGTCCGAGGGGTCGCCGGGCCCGGTAAAGAAGATCTCCACTCCGGCGGTATCGATCATCCGCTTCCAGGCTTTGGCAGCGGAGGCGGGGGTGGTCTTTCTCGCGCCTTCCGGGGAGCCGTATTTGCGAAGGGAGGCGGGATCGCCCCGGCCCATCAGCCTCGAGCACTCCGCCTTCGCGAAGGCCCGCTTGTCCTTGATCTCGTCCTCGATGGTGTCGATGAGGTACCGGCGCTCCACCTCGAAGCTGTCGGCGTCAAAGGCGCCGTTTTCGATCAGCGGCTCGAACAGGAGGTCCCGCAGCATCCCGGCGCATTCCAGCACCAGCCGGTCCCCTCCCAGGGTGTACCGGTCGTCGATGGCGGCGACGGAGAAGGTGATGATCTGGTCGGCGCCGATCTTCGTCACGTCCGTGGAAAGATCGGCTCCGTACAGCCAGTCAAATTTTTGATTGAGCAGGGTGTAGTCCGGACAGGACCGGCACCCCTTGCGCAGCATAAGGGATACCATGGCCAGATCGGAGGCGGTCTCCTCCGACAGCGGCGTCACAAAGTTTACCGAAAGCCGGTTGAGCTTGAATTTCGGATCGCGCAGCGAGGTGAAGGAGACCCCTTCAGCCAGTGAACTGCGCCGGATCGGGTTCGTCATGCAGTCATCTCCAAAACGCCCGTGAGGAACACGGGTCTAATAAATATACGACAGTATAACACAAACCGGGGACGCCTATCAAGAGCGGGCCCCCGCCTGAAAAAGCAAGAGGAACGGGTCTCCCCGTTCCTCGATGCGGCGATGAAAGGCTCCGGCGGTCAAGCCGCGGAAAAGCTTACTTGCGGGCTTCCTTTCTGGTCTCCAGGGAGGAAAGGATCATGGCGCAGGACGCGTCGCCCACGATATTGAGGGTGGTACGTCCCATATCGAAGAGACGGTCGATACCCATGATCAGCGCGATACCGGCTACCGGGATATTGACGCTCTCCAGGACCATGGCCAGCATGATCATGCCGGCGCCGGAAACGCCCGCGGTGCCGATGGAGGCAAGGGTGGCGGTCAGGATGATGGAAGCCATCTGGGGCACCGTCAGCGTGATCCCGTAGCAGGTGGCGATAAAGATGGAGGTCACGCCCATGTAGATGGCGGTGCCGTCCATGTTGATCGTAGCGCCCAGGGGAAGGACGAAGCTGGCGATGTCCTTCTTGCCGCCCATGTTCTCCACGCATTCCATCGTGATCGGCAGCGTGGCCACCGAGGAGGTGGAAGAGAAGGCGAAGACCATGGCGGGGATCATGTTCTTAAAGAAGGCGATGGGGCTGTAATGGCCCACCACCCCCACGGTGAGGGAGTAGACCAGCACCATATGGGTGATGTAACCCAGATAGGCGACCAGCAGGACCTTGGCCAAGGAGCCCAGCACCTGGGGGCCCTGGTTGGCGACGACCCAGGCCATCATGCAGAAAACGCCGATGGGAGACACTTCGATGATAAAGCCCATGATCTTCATGAAGACCGCGTAGAAGGACTCGTTGACCTTGGCAGCCAACTCTCCTTTTTCACCGGCCAGCAGGATACCGATACCGATAAAGATCGCGATCACGATGACCTGCAGCATAGTGGCCTTGACCAGGGGATCGATGACGTTTGAGGGGAAGATGTTGACGATGGTATCCATAAAGTTGGCGCTCTTCGCCTCGTATTCCAGATTCGTCGTCTCAAGGACCTGGAAACTGCCCTTGAAGAGATTGGCGTAGATCAGACCGATGGCCACCGCGAAGGCGGTGGTGCAGAGATAGTACACCACGGTCTTCCAACCGACGGCGCCCACCTTGCGGATATCCTTCATGGAGATGATGCCGTCAACGATCGAGAGGACCACCACGGGCACGACGATGAATTTCAAGAGGTTGATGAAAATGGTGCCGAAGGGTTTGAGGTAATTGGTCGTAAAATCGGGATTCCCCATAAAGGCGAGGCCGACCGCGATACCAAGTACCATGGCGATGAAGATCTTCGTGGCCAGGGAGATTTTCTTCTTTTGCATATAAAACGCTCCTTCCGGTCTTATTTACTGACCAGTATAGCGCAAAACCGATTTTTTTGCAAGTCGTCCGGGGCGCTGATTCAAAAACAGGGCTGTTCCGAGGAAAAATCCCTCCGGGCTTTTATCGGAAACCGCGGACGGGGGACCTCCCCGCAGCCAAAATATCAAAGATTCCAGTACTCCGCCAGATTCGCGTGAGGGTCGAGGACCGGCTCGATCCGGGCGGTTTTGCAGGTGAGGAGCGTGGTGACGCCGGGGCCGTGGCCCATCATGCCGGCGTCGGAGTGGACGCTGACGCCGACGGAGACGGCTCCCCGCAGGAAACCGCGGCCGTAGGTGTTGTCGCAGTCCTGCAGGAGGACGAGATCGCCGTAGCGCAGCCGGTCCAGCCCGCAGCGCCGGATCTCCTCCCGGTCCGCCGTCATGATGTCGTAGTCCCCGGTAAATCCGGAGCCCTCCCCCTGCCCCGCGCCCATCAGATGGGGCGGGACCACGGCGGCGACGGGGACGCGAAGGACCCCCTCCTCGGCCTCGATCCCCATGCAGTCGAACAGCATGGGAGACAGGTTGGTGCAGAAGACCTCCGGGAAGCCCTCGATCTCCATCCCCTGGCCCAGGGCCCGGATCGCGATGGTATCGCCGGGGAGCATCTTTTCCAGGTCGGCCCGGTCGAAATACAGCAGGGTGTGGTCGATCCCCCCGTGAAAGCCGGTCACGTATCCCTTGGCCCCCCGGGCGTCTCCGGAGACGACCGTGGCCTGATTGCCCACGCAGGCCAGGGTGACCACGGCGTCATTTTCTCCCCGGTCCGGATTCTGCAGGCTCACCCCCGGCTCAACGTGATCGCACATCATACCGTATACGCTGTCTCCCAGCCGCACGTTGTAGGTGATGCCGCCCACGGAGGGCAGGACCCTGCTGCTCCCGTCCTGCATCAGTTTAAAATGGTTTCCGTGCCAGATGGTCGGATGGTGGATCCGGCCCACCACGGACTGCTCCACCAGGCGGTCCCGGTTGATCAAAGCCTTCATTTCGGCGCCTCCGTTCGATCGTTTTCCCATGCCGAGGCATGTTTTTTCCTTCGGATTATACCATATTTTCCCCTGGGGGCAAAGCCGGCGAAAAAAGGTTTGACAAGATGAATACCGATTCGTTATGATTCTGTCAACGGGCGCGGGGGCCGCAAACG
>JAEEGL012386259.1_pt1 | contig 13129 bp, 11 predicted proteins | sample 9134231 | NCBI WGS metagenome assembly JAEEGL01 (sample SAMN16246548, study PRJNA631951) | gut metagenome | biome: gut microbiome; feature: rumen; material: fiber-attached | host: Bos | place: Iran: Karaj | collected 2018-10
CCATCTCTTTGGATAATCGACCTGTCTCCTGGCCTGATTCATCGCATTGCTTGTTTATCGCACTCTTACTCCTTGCCGCGTTTATATCATCAACTATTTGTGTTTCAGTCTTGTCATCCTTTTGAATACTATTTCTTAGCGATTCCAGATGAGACTCCTGGCCATTTACTCTCAAGGTAATAAGATTATTTCTGAGCTTTTCATTATATGGATATTTAGTAGTACCTCTCTCTTGTACACGTTTTGTCCATCCGTCCAAATCCAAGGAGTGTGAAATTGTAAAAAAACTTCTATTTCTTTTCAAAACATCCCCAGCATCTACCAGACTATGAAAAGTAAGAATCTCTACAGACATTCTCTTCTCCAATATTTCATCAACCAAGCTGCAGAAGCCCTTCGTCTGATATTCAAGAACCACCATATCTTTAAGTTTCTCGTAATACGTTCTGGCATCAAGATTGCTCTTATTCATCCACCCCTGGTATCCTTCACGGCATATAGATAATGCATTTTCATTATCCCGGATAATATTACCCACGTTTTATTACCTCCATCCTAAAACCTGTCCATCGTGCTTTTCTCTATTAGAGGCTCATTCACCGGTTTACATATGACTTTAACATTGTAATCCTCCTGAACTTCTATCCTAACTGTACATTCTGTGTTTTCCGGAACATCAAATGGAATAAACATAATTGATTCGCACTGTTCCTCAACATTCAAAGTCTCTGCTTTAATATTCTTCTCCTTTGAGCGATATAAACGAATTCGCATGGGTGAATCGGAACTATAAAGAGTAATATTATCTGATACTACCGGTAACTTTCTTTTACTCTCTACCATAACCTTCACAACTCCAGCCAGACTTTCTTCTGAAGGCACCCAGATTCCGTAGCAATAATCAGAATATTTTTCCAAAATTGTAGTCTCTCTCGGTATAGGCTCGGGATTAGGCTTGGGACCAGGCTCTATTTCTGCCCTACCATAGCCATATCTCGCCGCTCCATACGAAACAGCTACACTAGGTCTGTATATCTGGAGAGTAATACCTTCATCCCCGAGAAGCTGTCTCAATCCCTCTGCAACCATAGGCATCTGACTGGCACCACCAGAAAGAATGACTGAATCAATCCTGATCTTCTCCTTCTTGGCTTGTTGCATTACATTATCAACAAGCTCAAGAGTCTGATTTATCAGGTTCCTTCCTTTTTCTTCGAACATGGCCCTGGTTATCTCAACACTAGCCACATCTCCGTCAGGAAGACTAATCTCGCACATGCCCTTATCACTGTCAGATAATTCATGTTTTAAATCAATAGCCCTGTTTCTGATCTCCTCACGGGCATTACTGTTTTTAGGAATATAATCATACTCAATCTTAAGCTTTTTGCAGATTTCATCATATAAAATGTCATCAAAATTCTGCCCACCAACATCAGGAAGTCCGTCATTGATATGTAACTGGTACGGCTCTCCCTTGCTTCTTGCCGTGACTACTGCCACATCAAAAGTACCATGTCCAAGGTCATAAACAAGGGCAGTATATGAATCACCAGCCAGCCTAATCTCGGCTGGTGCGATATTCTGCATATAATAGAGGTAATCTATTGCAACTGCCGCAGGCTCCGGTAATCTGCCAACAACTCTTATTTTCCGGCTATCTATCTGAATCTCTTCAATGCTATTCTGCATGCGATTTAACAAGTTCAGATCCTTTGTAAAGGCGGCAGGAAAAGTAAATACAATATCATATATGGGACTCTGCCCTCTGTTTCTGCGCTCCTCATTTCCCAAGCAGATAAGGTCTCGCGCAATAGCTGCATATATTCTGTCACCAGATACTGCCTCAGTTATCCCAGGTACAGGAATTGCCCCCTGCTTCATCCTGGTTTTAACAGCATGAATAAACTTATCTGCCTCTCTCTTATGCTTATCGCAGGCGGCCCTTCCTTCAAACACCTCTATTTTGTTCCCATCAGGGGGAGTTATATATGCAGTGGTAGGCATGCCGACTGAGTCTAAGTTGTATTTTGACGGAAACATGGGCAAGGGATCCTTCTTAATATCATCAAGAATAGATATATATCCGAAGCCATTTCCTATATCGCACCCAAATACTTCTCTTCTTTTTGCTGCGCTCATCTTTTCCCCCTTTTTAACTAAGATTTTTTAACGCCACCGTTGCTTCAACAAATGGCAGATTAGCTTCTGATCTATCTCTGGCCTCAATTTTTAGAATTCCCAAATCATTCACTTGCATTCGTGACTCATGAGGGTGCCCTTTAGGAACCTTTCTGCCATGATCAATAGTCACCGACATTATTTCAGTATAATCATCAGCTATATTTTCTGGGTTAGGGTTTTCTTTATTAGCCTCAAACACCCTAAACGTAGAAAACTGCCCCTCCATCAATTGGTTTGATTTAATGAGTTCACTGGTACAGGGAATTTCAGTCCCAGCCTTGAAGAACACGGTGATGTGACCAGATGTATCCTGTTCGTCGTTAACATATTTTACCCCTAGATCATACATCACCCTTTTACGCACAGGGCTTGAAGTCTTCTTATTGCCAAATAGTCCAAACTTTTTTTCCACATCACGATTCTTCTCGGCAGTTCCATATCTGGCGGCTCCATAAGCGATTGCCCTTTCCGGTCGGAAGTAAATAATCTTATCCCTGTATTCAGGAATTGCTTTTTCCAGTTCTCTTTTAACCATGGGCATCTGACTTGCGCCGCCTGTCAGAAGGATAATCTCCGGTTTCTGATTTGGATGTTCCTGCAAGATTTGCTTAGTTGCGTCAATGGTCCTCTGTAGCAAGCTTTTTGACGCTTCCTCAAACTCGCTTCTCGAAACAGGCAGATCTATGTAATCATCTCCCACATATAACTGCGGCATTTCCTCTGTCGATTTACTCAATTCTACCTTTGTGGTTTCTGCCATATTTCTTAATGATGCTATATTATTGTTGCTTAAAGTGCCTCTTACCTTAGTGTAAAGCAGTTGAAACATAACCTCATCAAACTCAGCCCCCCCAAGCTTTGATATACCTCTGGTATTTATAATATCGTAGTAATAAGTATCTCCAGATCTGTTTTTTCTTCCTTTTGGATAAACAGAAACAAGTCCAAGGTCAAAGGTACCGCCGCCCAGATCGTAGGTAAGAACGGTAGTGTCTTTGTTGGATTTTGCGAATTCTGCCAGATAATCTAATGCTGCCGCGGCAGGCTCTGCTATTGTTCCATAGACTTTGACCTTTGTTCCGTCTTCAAGCGTCGCTTTTTCAACCAGCTCAATGAGACGCTGTTTTTGTGCAAAAGTATATGAGGCAGGATAAGAAAGCGATACCAGATTAGTAGTCATTCGCCAACCATCCTGTAATTTCTTATTAGCGCTTCTAATACAGTACTGTATCACATCAGTAATTGCCTGATCGTATGAAATAGTCCTGTCATCAAGCTGCACGGTCTCTCCGAGGTGTCGCTTAAGATATCTGAGTCTGTTCTGTAGCGGTACCGCCCTTGGCCTCACAGCATTTTCGCCAAGCAGCGTTTCTCCTAAACGCTTCGAATAAAAATATACACTCGGTATACCTTCTTCCAGTCTGGCTGGCAAAAGATCATGAACCGTACCGCCCATTCTTGTTCCTATGTCGAAATCCGAAATAAAACAAGCAAAAGAGTTGAAATTTCCAAAGTCTAATCCAATAATTGGCTGCATCTGTGTGTCCCTCTCTATCTTTTAAATATTTTGTTGCGAGATTAAAAACATCTCAAAAAGCTCCATATCTGGCTGCCCCATAAGCGATTGCGCTGTTCGAGCTAAAAATAATAGTTTTGTCCTTGTATTGAGGAAGCGCTTCCTCCAGTTCTCTCTTAACCATGGGCATCTGACTGGCACCGCCTGTCAGAAGGATAATCTCCGGTTTCTGATTCGGATGTTCATCTAAGATTCTTTTTGTCGCATCAATGGTCTTCTGCAACAAGCCTTTTGAAGCTTCCTCAAACTCTCTTCTCGATACAGGAATGTCTATAAAATCATCTCCCACATATAGCATCGGCATTTCCTCTGTCGATTCACTCAATTCCACCTTAGTGTTTTCTGCAATATCTCTTAGTAATATCATATTATTGCTATTCAGAGGGAAGGGGACTCTTACTTTATTATAAAGCAGCTGAAACATAACCTCGTCAAAATCAGCTCCCCCCAGTCCCGGTATACCTCTGGAATCTATAGTATCATAGAAATATAAATATCCATCTCTGTTTTTTCTTCCTTTAGGGTATACAGAAACAAGTCCAAGTTCAAAGTCTCTGCTGCCTAGATCGTAGGTAAGAACAGTAGTATCTTTGTTGGATTTTGCGAATTCTGCCAGATAATCCAATGCTGCCGCGGCAGGCTCTGCTATTGTTCCATAGACTTTGACTCTTGTTCCATCTTCAAGAGTTGCCTTCTCAGCCAGCTCAATGAGACGCTGTTTTTGTGCAAAAGTATATGAGGCAGGATAAGAAAGCGATACCAGATTAGTAGTCATTTGCCAACCATCCTGCAATTTCTTATTGGCGCTTCTAATACAGTGCTGTATCACATCAGTAATTGCCTGATCGTAGTAAATGGTCCTGTCATCGAGCTGTACAATTTCGCCAAGATGTCGTCTCAGACAGCTGAGTCTGTTATGTAACGGAAAAGCTCTTGGCTTTACTGCATTTTCGCAAAGTAACGTTTCTCCTACACGTTTTGAATAAAAAAACACACTCGGTATACCTTCCCCAAGTCTGGTTCGCAAAAGATCATAAACCGTACCACCCATTCTTGTTCCTATGCCAAAATCCGAAATAAAACAAGCAAAGGAGTTATGATCTCCAAAGTCCAGTCCTATAATTGGCAGCATCACTGTGTCCCCCTCTATTTTTCGTCTACGGCATCCAAAACCCCCTGGATAGCTTCTATGATCTGCGTTTTTTTCTCATCATCCATATCATGATACGTATTTGATATTATATTTCCAATATCTTCCATTACAACCTTATTCGACGCCGAATCGCTGATTACCGGTGCAATCCCGTTTCTGCTTCCATTCGCTCCGCCAACTCCTGAATCCAAAAAATAATCAGGAGGCAAGCCGAATAACTGAGCAATTTTAACCATCATTGTCTTTCTCGGGACAGAATCTCCGGATTCCCAGGCTGCTACAGTCCTCTGACTTGTTTTCAGTTGCTCAGCAAACTGTTGCTGTGTCCAGCCCTTTTCAGCTCTCAACACCACTATTTCCTGACCAATGTTCATACCACTCACAAAATTCCTTTCTTACAATACTTCACAAAAGTTACATTCACACCATTGCTTACATGCGCCTATTTTATCACTAAAGATATTGGTTTACAAGAAGTTTTTTGAAGTAATATGAAGTTTAAGTGTTTTTATGAATTATAATGAATTTTTATGTGCATTTATGATTGAATCGGAAGTTGTTATATGTTATAATCGCCTGTAACAAATCCTGAATATTGAGGAGGTATTTCCATGATCACTTCTGTCACAGATAAGGAACTTGCTATAGCTTTAGCAAATGAAAACCCCGGCTGGTCTGAAGAAGCCGTAACAACCGAGTCCAGAGAGTACTTGTCCTGTTGGGATGAAGAGCTTGAACCAGTTGTCAGCAAATATATAAAAGAAGGAGTTTGTTCCGACTATAAACACGGAGATTTTTCCATTTTCATAATCAGAGCATTGCGACATAATTGCGGTTTTTTGAAGGCAGTATCTCTTATGGATGCCTACATCAAAGACCCCATAAACGGAAAAGCCCTTATACTAAGAAGAGAGGGCTAGCTTATGAAAATGACAGGTTATGAAACTCTCTCTAGAGTCCAGCTTCACAGTCTCTTTTCATCCAAAAACTGGCATTCTCTCAGTTTTGATGAACGTATCAGTGCCTGCCAGGAAGTTGAAAACAGATACGCAGTAGAACGGGGTGTAGCCCCCTGCAACATTACCCACAAAGAGATGGATGGCGCTTCTTACGGATGGCAAAGCGGTAATACCATTTGCCTGAACACCTCCATGGTGCGTGAGGGCTGTTTTCATGTGAACTACAAGGATGAAAACGGGATGTCTCAAACAGCCCGAATTCCTGTAATGGCGCCAAGCTGGAATACACTCGACACTATATACCATGAAGGAACTCATGGTGTTCAGGAAGCTACCGGAAGAATGCCCTCCACCTACATTTCGCCTGGCATGGACAGCGATCTTTACAGAATACAAATGATCGAGAAGGAAGCCTATGCTGTAGGGCAATCCCGCACGCTGGATGCACTGAGTGAAGTTGAAAAAGCTTCCGGGGAATTAGATCCTGCGCGAAACGACTATTTCGCATCCGTTAAAAACGATTCTTTTCAGGCCGCTTTCCAGGATGCTGCCAGACATTATAATGACCCTTCCATTGATTCCACTCTGCAAAGTGTGATAAATGATCGCGAAGATGGTATCGTCCCCGACAATCCAAGCCCGAGCTATCAATCAATAAACACTCTGTGTGACAGCCATGGAATTCATTCATCATATAGCGCTTCGCCGGAAATCTCAGAATGTATAGATGACGGATCCTCATCGTTTCTTGATGAGTCTTCCACCTCAGCTTCCATTCCTGATTACATTGATGACGGTTTATCTGACAACGGTGAAAGTTTTTCTTCATGGAGTCAGCTGTCGCCAGATAATGGCATGTCAGATGGCATGGAGTAAGAAAGGCAGAAAATATGGCAAACACTGAAAAAAGAGCTCTATTTGGTAAAATAATCGAAGAAACTGAATATGAAGCAACTGAATACGAGCCCCGTATAATATTCCGTGATCATAGCATGCGGCATTCTTTTGCAATCGATGACCCCACTGTGTTCAAGAATCTGCTCCTGCTCGGAAGCTCCGGTAGCGGAAAAACAAATGTCCTCAATCAGATAGTTGCCCAGACAAGAGCCTGGTGTAATTCAGGACGTAGAGACGGCGTTTCTCTGATTTTTGATACAAAGGGCGACTACGTCAGTCATCCAGGTTTTTACAATAGTGGTGACTATCTGATCGGAAACGACGTTCGTTTCAGAAATAGAAGCGTGATCTGGAACATTTTTGATGAAATACTTGCAGACGGTGATGATCCGATAGATTATGAGGCCAACGCAAGAGAGATGGCAAGTATTCTCTTTAAAGACAGAGGTTCAAAGACTCAGCCTTTTTTTTCGAACGCCGCCAGAGATATCTTCGCAAATATGTTAATATACTTTATTCGCAGGAGAAATGACTGCCCCGAAAAATGGAGCGGACAATTGAACAACAAAGATTTCATTTCATTCTTATTAAGCAAAGAGCCTTCTGATTTTGTCAATTATTTTCAGATATACAAGGATATGAAAGGATTGATTTCTTATATCGGAGATGGAACCAGTAATCAGGCTCTTGGTGTATTTGGCGAACTTCGCAGTATGCTGTATGATTGTTTTCAGGGGGTCTTTGCCCAAAAACCCGCCTCTTCCGATATTTCCTTCTCAATACGAAGGGCTATAAGAAACAAAGGCGGCAAGGCGATATATATACTCTACGATTTATCTATCGGAGAAACCATGACACCGATATATCGTCTGCTTGTTGATCTGGCATTAAAAGAAGCTTTAAGCGAATCAGCTAATGGGCATACCCATATATTCCTGGATGAGTTAAAATTATTGCCAAAGGTAAGTCACCTGGAAGACGCCTTGAATTATGGAAGAAGCAAAAAAGTATCTGTAGTTGCAGGTCTTCAGAGTGTTGGACAGATATATTCACTATATGGAAAAGAAGCCGGGCAGGTAATCCTTGGAGGGTTTGGATCTGTTTTTGCACTGAAGAGTTCGGACTACGAATCCCGGGAATATATTTCGCAGCTTTTCGGCTCAAACATTTATGCCTACAGATATTATAATGAAAGCAACAATCCCATCGAACATGAACGGGAAGGGCACACGCTGGAACATTGGCACCTGCAATCTCTGAAGTACCCCGGACAAGCTTACGTCAGTCTGGCATCTCAACCGGATCCGTTTAAGTTTTACTTTGGAAAAGACATGTTTAAGGACGATTTGTAATATGGCACATATAAATCACATTCGGAGTATCGATCATCTCCCCAGGCTTACAATAAAAGATGTGATCAATAATAATCACCCAAACAGTTTTGGGGCTTTTTGTGGGCTGCAAATGCAGCGTAATCTGACAGGTCTCCACGAAATAAGCCGTGTATTTGGAAAACTCGGTATAATTATCCTGCATAATGATCCGATTTTCGAAAGCCAGCTGGGGCATATATACGAATTAAACCCTTCTTTAGACAGAAAAAATGGCTCTCGAATGTATATTGCCAATCAGGTTGATTACACAGGCTCAATAATATCCTACTACGATCCATTATATGGACTGAGCCAGAGCGCAGTTCTTGACGTATTGTCGCCACGAACAGGCTCAAGAAGCCCTTTGGAAAGCAACAGATTACGCTCAATACTCTCCGACTATCTTTCCATTATGGAGTATCAGTACAGGAAGAATCCCGCACCTTTTGGAGATTACCCTTATACTTTGGATCTATTGTACGAGCTTACCGAAATGCCTTACGCAGAATTACAAAAAAGGGTAATTTCTTTTCTTCCCGACGACCTTAGGATTCCCATGAACGCCAGATTGTCGGCTGAGGGATCCCAGCAAAATGCATATAATGCCGTTCTTTCTTTTGCTCAGTCCATGAACGAGTTTTTATGGACAAGGAGGCAATTTTCCGAACACACCAGACTGAGTATAGTAGATACCGCAAAAAAAAGACAATTAGTCAGCATCTATATTCCTGATTCACGATCAGATGTTTTGGAATACATTGCCACAGAATTGCAGCAGCTAAATAATTTACAGATCCCCTACCTGGTGATTGAAAATGGTCTGAACCTTAATGCTAACCAGAGACTGAAAAATATTTTTATGACAGAGCATAGCGCCCTCCCATATTTTACAGGTATTTTATCTGAAAACACCTCAACAATAGTCGATCAGAGTAACAGTACCAACGATCTGGCTGCGCTTTTCAGCCAGACTCAGGAAATGTTCGTTTTTTCATGTTCCAGCACTTTGGCTGCCCAGCCTTTTTCAGACGGAATAGGTAACTATTACCGAAGAGTTGAAGACCGGCACAACGACATCCATAGAGAGCCTTTTCACATCTTCAGTTCACATGGCCAGGGTAATGTCCAACGGGAAATTACCCAAAAAATAATTGATCCAGAAGAACTGACTGCGATGATAAACGGATGTCTTTTATACGGAAAAAACTATCCCATTCCCGTGCTTGTAGATAATTTTATTTTATAGGAGATTCACTATCATGGCTTATGTATGTTATGACTGCCAGATAATTTTTCCATCCAAAAGATCAAATTGCCCCTTCTGTGGACAAAGAATCTATTTTGACGAAAAAAGCGAATATGCTCTTCAAAGCGAAGGATTTACATTATTCGATACAAAAGAAAGACATGACAATGCAGAGCCCGTGGCATCAGACAGTTTTAGTATAGATGATTCCGATATTCTGTCCTCACTTCGAAGATCCTATGAAAGAGAGCACCGCAGAACAGACCACACTGATGACAGAAACTCAGGAGAGCCTCAAGAGACTACTAACCAGTCAGCATCGCAAGGATCTGCTGGCACAATTCCAAAAAACACTTCAACGCAGGAAGAAGTCAGGCAGGATGCCAATGACTTTTTTTCTCAGTTTCAGTCATCCGCTGCTCCTTCCACTAGTATACCAACAGTTGAAACGCCTTCCGAAACAAACTCTTCATTCGCGTCGCCAATAGATGATGACCTGGAAAGAGAGTTGCAGTCTATACGACGCCAGCAGCGAAGAATCAATAGCCACTACAGAAGGATGTCTACAATAAATTTTATAAGGAACATAAACTGGCTAGTCGTTTTTAGACTTATTCTCGTTATCGCAGTAGTAATTGGAATAATTACTATCTGGAATATGCGGTATGTAATTTTGGAGTCTATCATTAGTTTTCTTACCGGACTAATTCCTCTTGTTGTTGTCTCTTTGATCATTGTAGCGATTTTCAAGTCATTTTTCAGGTAAATCCTGAGCCTGTAGAACATGGCCGTGTTGACTATTATCGCAAACTGATGCAGGATGATCCCAAGCACGACTCCAAGATTTCTATATTCATCAGCCATACATTATCTTGTTGTGCAGACTGTCTGGATCCTGCGCGTACTGAAGCGCCATCTCCCTTGATATTTTACCCTGCCTGCAGAGCTCAGCGATAGCTGCATCCATGGTGACCATTCCGGCCTTCCTGTTAGTCTGCATATAAGAGCCAATCTGATTGGTCTTGCCCTCACGGATAAGGTTTCTCACCGCCGTGTTCATAAGCAGAACCTCGAAGGCGGCAACTCGTGCACTGCCATCCTGAGTAGGTATCAGCTGCTGAGATATGACAGCCTCAATAACATTGGCGAGCTGGATTCGAATCTGTTGCTGCTGGTGAGCAGGAAAGACATCTATTATTCTGTCCACTGTGCTGACAGCTCCTATCGTGTGGAGTGTAGACAGTACGAGATGACCTGTTTCAGCAGCGGTTATTGCCGTACTTATCGTCTCCAGATCTCTCATCTCTCCCACAAGAATTACATCGGGATCCTCTCTCAGTGCTGCCCTTAGCGCATTGGCATAACTGTTACTGTCAATTCCTATCTCACGCTGGTTTACAATACTTTTTTCATGCTTATATGTAAACTCTATAGGGTCTTCAAGCGTGATGACATGAGCCTCGCGATTCTTATTAATCGTATCGATGATAGAGGCAAGAGTCGTAGACTTACCGGAGCCCGTAGGACCTGTAACAAGTACAAGGCCTCGCTGTCTCTGATAAAGCTTCACCACTGACTCGGGAATACCGAGTACATCCGCATCAGGTACATCAGTAGCAACAAGTCTTATGGCCAGCGCGATGGAACCTCTCTGATTGAATACATTCAGACGGAAACGTCCAAGTCCTGATATGGAAAACGACATATCAAGCTGTCCGTTTGCTTCAAAAAGCTCCTTCTGCTTCACATTCATCAGTTCATCGGCAATAGCTTTGGTGTCATCAGGCATCATTCTGTCATATCCGCCGACCTCGACCAGCTTACCGTGTATTCTCATCTTAGGCGGTATACCAACAGTGATATGCACATCCGAAGCCATGGAATCCTTTGCGATTTTCAGAATTTCTTCAATTTTAGACATATCATTCTCCCCTGAACAAATATAGTCTTATGCATATAATCTTGATGATTTATGATTGAAAAGTCAACGCATATATCATGAAATAATAATAAAATTTAACACTCCTAAATTTCTTTCTCATATAGTCAAAAGGCTTTCTGCTTATGAGACGTAGCATCCATTCTTTTACAGCAGAAATTTGGCCATACAGTAATTGCTCACATCCAAACCGTATGACGTAAGAAATACCCGCCCTTCCTCACACTTAAGAAGCTTTTCTCCTTCAAGCTCTTTAAGAACATCGCCATACACTTCAAAAATATCACGGTTAAACCTGGCATTAAACTCAGATACCGAAACACCGCAAGTCAGTCTGAGTCCGAGGAACATAACCTCCTCCATCCGTGCGTTTTCGGTAAGTACTGTGATATCATCTTCGCCGCATCCATACTTATCGTTTGACATCATTTCATCACAGAAATCTTCTCCGAACAGTTCCCGGTATTCATCAAAATCCCCGGTATTGGAAAACCTGACATTGTCCAACAGAGATGCCGCACCAAGTCCAAAGCCTATGTAGTCCTCACATTTCCAGTATCTTTTGTTGTGCAGACATTCAAAACCGTCAAGTGCATAATTTGATATCTCATAGCGATGGTAACCATGCGAACATAGTATGTCATCAGTCCGATGATACATCTCTCTTTCGGTATCTTCGTCGGGCAAAGGAAGTGAAATTGTCTCATCCGGATTTTTATCGGAATCTTCACCATATATCCGATAAAAAGGAGTACCCTCTTCAATGATCAGGCTGTATGCGGATATATGCTCTGGACGTGGTTCAAGCGCACACACATATCTGAGATTTTCCTCATAATCAGATAAACTCTGTCCCGGAAGAGCACTCATCAGATCAACATTTATATTGTCAAAGCCCGCCTTCCGGGCATCTTCATAGCACCTTTCAAACTGCGTCCTGTCATGTATTCTTCCAAGCCGCCTGAGCTCCTCATCCTTAGGTGACTGCAGTCCTATGCTCAGTCTGTTGACCCCCATTTTCCTATATTGCCTTAAGTTTTCCTCACTTGCAGTCCCGGGATTACATTCGATTGAGATCTCCGCATCCGCGTTAAGATTATAGTTTCCCCTGATAAGATCAAAAACATCTGCAAGAAAAGAAGGATTGACCAATGTTGGTGTCCCTCCACCAACAAAGACGGACACCACCCGGTATTCGCGGCATCTGTCCGTGAAACCTTTTATCTCTCTTTTTAAGGCATCAAAATAAAGCGCCTGCCTCGACTCCCTCTCCGGAAAGGAGAGGAAATCGCAGTACAGACACTTCTGTTTGCAAAAAGGTATGTGGATGTAAATACCCAATGTTTTCATCAGTTGCCCTCATCCAGCTTAAGAACACTTAAGAATGCCTGCTGAGGGATCGCTACGCTACCGATCTGGCGCATCTTTTTCTTACCCTCTTTCTGCTTCTCGAGAAGCTTTCTCTTACGGCTGATATCTCCACCGTAGCACTTAGCAAGCACATCCTTACGCATGGCTTTTACAGTCTCTCTGGCGATTATCTTGCCACCGACCGCTGCCTGAATAGGTATCTCAAACAGGTGTCTGGGAATCTCACCCTTAAGCTTCTCACACATCTTCCTGCCGCGTTCATAAGCTCCGTCCTTATGTACGATGAAGGAAAGTGCATCCACCTGCTCATGGTTGATGAGAATATCAAGCTTAACAAGTTCAGATTTCTCATATCCTTTTATCTCATAATCAAATGATGCATATCCTCTTGACCTTGATTTTAACGCATCAAAGAAATCATAGATGATCTC
>JAEEGL013389563.1_pt1 | contig 13129 bp, 13 predicted proteins | sample 9134231 | NCBI WGS metagenome assembly JAEEGL01 (sample SAMN16246548, study PRJNA631951) | gut metagenome | biome: gut microbiome; feature: rumen; material: fiber-attached | host: Bos | place: Iran: Karaj | collected 2018-10
CCACATGTATGCCGGCGGCAGGGCAGATTTTGAAAACGGCCTTGGAATAGAAATTAAAACGGCATATCCTTTTGAAAAAAGTGTCAGCATAAATGTCGTAAAAGGCTCAGGCAGACTGGCCGTGCGCATCCCCGCTTTTGCGGATAATGCCTCTATAAATAAGAACGGGTCAGGTGCGGAATATGAAACAAAAAGAGGTTATGCATACATTCAGGCCGCAGAGGGCGATGAGATCTCGGTAAAATTCGAATATGACATCGTATATAATCATGCATCTCAAAAGGTATCGAATCTGGCAGGCCTTACCGCTGTCTCCCTCGGGCCGCTGGTATACTGCTTTGAGGAAGCGGACAATGCATTCCTTTCCGATATCGCACTTAAGCCCGGAAAAAAAGCAGAATTGTTTACAATGAAAGAAGGAGTCCTCAAAGGAATACCCGCGCTGAAGATTCCGGCTGTAAAAAGGGAGGGAGCCTTTGATACACTTTATGGCTGCAAAGAGCCGACCTGCAGCGCCTGTGAGGCCGTCGCTGTTCCATATTACAGCTGGTGCAACCGCGAGGAAGGCGCAATGAAAGTGTGGATGACAGTCTGAAATTGCCGGCTGCTATAAAAGCTGTGCTGGAAAGGGTGTTTATAATAGCGTCAATCTTCCTTGCCGCCTGCAAAACAGCGATTATCATATTGCAGACATACTAAAAATTTGACGCGGGTATTGTAAAAAAGCCCGGTGTGATATAAAATAAATGCAACTGCAAGTTGCATTTATTTTATTTGGAGGGAAAACAAATGGCAGATATCAGAAGACCGGATGACATGGTCCGTATCACGACCCCCGAAAGGGCCGACGCTTTTATCGAAGAACAGATCGATCTTATCAAAAAACAGGTGGGCGACAAAAAAGTATTGCTTGCACTTTCCGGAGGAGTTGATTCTTCCGTAGTTGCGGCACTATTAATAAAAGCCATAGGGCAGCAGCTCGTATGTGTTCATGTAAACCACGGCCTTTTAAGAAAAGGCGAGCCCGAGCAGGTCATCGAAGTATTCAAAAATCAGATGAACGCAAACCTCATCTATGTCGATGCGACCGACAGATTCCTTGACAAGCTCGCAGGAGTTTCAGACCCCGAAACAAAGAGAAAGATAATAGGCGGAGAATTCATAGAAGTCTTTGCCGAAGAAGCAAGAAAGCTTGACGGCATCAAGTTCCTTGCACAGGGAACCATATGGCCCGATATTCTGGAAAGCGAAGCCGGCATCAAGGCACACCACAACGCAGGCGGCCTTCCCGAAGATCTCAGCTTTGAGCTTGTAGAGCCCGTACGCATCCTCTTTAAGGACGAAGTAAGAATGGTCGGCAAGCAGCTCGGCCTCCCGGACGGCATGGTATACCGCCAGCCCTTCCCCGGCCCCGGCCTCGGCGTACGCTGCCCCGGCGCCATCACCCGTGACCGTCTCGAAGCTGTCCGCGAATCGGATGCCATCCTCCGCGAGGAATTCGCCAAGAACGGTCTCGAAGGCAAAGTATGGCAGTATTTCACAGTCGTACCCGATTTCAAATCCACCGGCGTTAAAGACGGCAAGCGCACCTTCGACTGGCCCTGCATCATTCGCGCCATCAATACAACAGACGTTATGGAAGTTACGGTAGAACACCTTCCCGATGCTCTCATCGATCACCTTGTAGACCGCATTATCAAGGAAGTAAAGGGCATAAACCGTGTACTCTTTGACTACACACCCAAGCCCCCCGCAACTGTGGAATATGAGTGATAACGAGTCAAGCACAAGATAAATAATCAGCGACCACGGAGTGGTCACATGGCCCCCGAAAAAAGCACCTGCAAGCTCGCTTGCAGGGGTGCTTTTTTCGGGGGCCATGTGTTAGCTGCGAAGCAGCGCTGATTATTTATCGAAGTATTTGCCGACAACATACATCCGGCTGCCGCTGCGCGGCAGCCGGATGAGATACTCTTGCTGCCGCTGCGCGGCAGTCGGATGGTATCATTTCCGTCGGCTACCGTGTGAAATCTCAGCTGGTGTAGCGTTTCGCCATTGGGCTAATACAGTTTTAAAAAAATTTATTGTCACCGGTTGAAACGGTCATCATATTCAACCGTTTTCATGCCGGTACACTGCGTCACCTGTCATACAGAAAATGTCCGGCAGTTCTAGAAAGGCCGGAAAGGAAAAAAGAGGCTGCAAAAATATAAAGCATTTCATTGTTTCTGATAACTGTCACCGCAGATATGGCAGATACAATGAGAGTTATACATATTGAACGTATTGCCAGCGATCTGCGGTTTTTCTCAAGGTGTTTTTTGTTTGGATGGATAACAATCGGAAAAATAATAAGCATCAGAAAACCAATACACATTAAGACTGTCAGTACTACAGGAATGTCACATAGAAAAATAAAACAAAAACCTGCGATAAGACCGAGGATCATGCCTGAAAGACATTGAAGATGAGAGTGCGCATGATATCCTCCGCCACAGGACTGGAAGATGTAAAACAACAGAATGATAAACACCGAGGCCTTGAATTGATGAAATACAAGACCAAACAAAAGCAGTACAGCGGTGGACCAGACGGTATATGCTATGATATCAAAACCATAGATAAAAACGTCACGGTCCTCCGCTTTTATATAGCCCTTTTTTATAAAATGATCGGTTATTCCGGCGTAAATGTTCATTTTTTTATAGAATCTCAGTGGCATCAGGCGCAGGCGGAATCAGAACGATGACACGGAAAAGCTCTCGCGTGACAACTATATCGAACTGCCCGCCGGCATCGTGTGCAATCTTTTCCATAATGGAAATGCCAAGTCCGTGATAAGGTTCTTCCTTGGAACTCAAAAAACGTCTTTTTTCAGTTTTCGGCCGTTTGCCCAGTAACGGATTTTCACAAACGATCATAAGTCCGCCCGGATTATAGGAAAAAGCAAGATATACATAGTGATCACCCGGCATATCTGCCCTTTTTATCATAGCTTCGCATGCGTTGTCAAGCATGTTGGAGATAAGAGAACAAAGAGCTATATCGGAAATATTCATATCACCGGTGTAGTGAATGCCGGATGTCCTGAAGTCGATGCCGGCCTTTTTAAGTTTGGCCAGCTTTACGGTAAGTACAGAATCAAGGGAGATATTTCCGGTATTGTAAAGAGGCGATAATTGCGATGCCATTTTTTCAAAGAAAGCCGGTACATCGGCAAGCCTTTTTTCCTGAACCATATTGTCCAGATCTTTAATATATGCATTCATATCGTGTCTCAGCTTCATCGTGGAATCATACATTTCCCGTATGCTCTCAGACTGGGCACCGATCTCTTTCAGCAGCTTTTCCCGGTACCGGAATTCCTGCTCTTTCAAGGCATATTCCGAGATGGTCCGGTAAGTGAGTAACGTGAGCATGGTTATTGAAAGGCAGGCGGCACAACCGGCGAACAGATAGTATGTGGGTATATCGTACTGGTTGTGAAGCGTAAAAAAGATGTCTATAATGAAGGCACACAAAAAGGAGATGAGCACTAAAAGCGCGGAAGAACTTTTTCCACGCGAAAAACGCCTGAAAAACAGAGTAATTGTGAAAAAAGTCAGCCATAGAACAAGGTTTCCCGATAATGTGAAGATGATGCGAGGCAGGGCCTGTTCCAGAAGCATTTCCGTATCAACACCCAAAACAAGTCTCGTGATCTGAAACCATATGCCGGGTATGCCGTTTACGACAATGAGCATTATCATATCGCAGAACAGTTTATATGTAAGGCTGTCCTTAAAGAAGAAAAGGGAATACAATATGACAAAAACTGTTGTCCAGGTATCCCATTCCGGCATAGGAAAGAAGATGTAGGTAGACAGACATGCTGCCGTGATGATCCCGCACGAAATGAAAGCCGGTTTTGAGTAAAATTTTTTTGAAGTCAGGTTTTTTGAGACGAACCATGTATACAGAAAACCTTGAAACAGATTTATTCCCAGTTCATACAAGATCCAGTTCATGACTGAGGCTCTCCTTTTTGACGGTCAACAAGTTTGCCAAGCATGTCGCTACGGTATTTTCGCCCGATGGGTATATCTTCCTCGCACGAAAAAAGGGTCACATATTGTGAATTGTATTTTGCAATGTAGTTCGTATTTATGATAAAGCTTTTCTGACACTGAACAAAGTTGGAAGGCAGATGGCTGAGCGCAATGTCTGAAAAAGACATGCCGGAAAGATGTATCGTGACATGCGTTTGGTCTGTCAGATGTACTATCGCTGTATGCCTGCTTGTTACTGCTTCTATGTAAAGGATCTTGTCACAGTCAAAGACTTCTTTGCTGTTATCCCCCCAAAAAGATACTGTTTTGCTGACTTTTTTCGACGGAGGGATGCAGAGCCTGTCAAGAAGATCAAAGAGTTTTTCCATACGAACAGGCTTTATCAGGTAGTGCCGTGCTGAGATATCAAATGCATCGCTCCAGAAATCGGGGCTGCTGGTCGTAAATACAATATTGGTAAAGGGATGCGAAGAGTGGATCTTTTGAGCAAGAACAAGCCCGGCATCGCTTTGTTTGTCCGTCATTATATCAAGAAAGAAAATATCAGACGAGATGATATCCGGAAGTGAAAAATATATCGAATCCATATTGGAAAATTCCAACAGTAAGAGGTCTTTACGGCTGTGTTTTTCAGCCCATGTCCGTATAGCATTTGTAAGTCTTATTCTGTCAGTCTCACAGTCGTCAAAAACAACAATCTTCATAATCGAATTTCCCTTCCCGGCAAAAAAATATGCGCTGTATCAATATATTATCACATTCAGCGTATAAAGAAAATGTCGTTATTGCAAAAAACATGTCGTTATTGCAAAACTCAAGATATTCAAAAAAAATTACCCATATTTGCTTGAAACAAAGTGCTCCATTATTTGCTCGATTATAAAGAATTTATAAAATGTATAAAAGTTTTATAAAAGTCGCACATTTTTAGCTCGCCGACCTCAAAAAATACCGGAAAATCGGTAAAAAACATGTCGTTATTGCAAAAAACATGTCGTTATTGCAAGAAGGTGTCGTTATTGCAAAAAACATGTCGTTATTGCAAGACTTAACACAAGACGGAAAATATGTGCTATATTTTAGCTATCAAAAAAGATAAGGAGGACTGCATTATGAAGGTCGAAAAGAAACAGAGTTTTACAGAAAAGGTTTTGGCACATGTGAGGAGGGTTGCGGAAAAAAATGCCGGGATACCCAGTTCAAAAGGAATGTTTGAAGCACAGGTGCCTACAAAGCTTAGGGAGGTGAGGAATCCAAGCCAGGCAGACTAGGAAGGCACGAGTCAAGGATGCTAAAGCATAAGAGTAACCATTTGAAAATGAAAAATTAGTTTGATAATACGTGTGGAGTTAAAAAATGAAAAGCAAATGTCATTTTAAGGGCGCCTTTTTCGAACTCAGAAAATGCCTGTATTTTCCTTTCTTTGTCCTTTCAGTTGCGGGCCTGAATATCCTCTTCTTTATGTCTGAAGGGGCAAAGGGAGCCGATGGGAAGGGTTACAGTGTCTGGAGAGTCATGACGCTGAGCAGCCACCTCAGTCTCACCGAGAGGATAGATTACGGCTGGCTCCACATGTGGGAGGCCGGACTCGGACCGTGGACATTACTCGCCGCGCCTGTGATAGCGGCGGCGGGATATATCTATACGAATTCCGAGGAAAAGAGAAACAGGGCAGAAGTGTTCATAAAGATGCGCCGGAACCGGATAAGTTTTACGGTTAGCAAAGTCGTATCCGGCATGCTTTCGTCTGCGATCACTCTTACGGCAGCATATTTATTATTTGGGGGCATTCTCTTTTTCTTTTTCCCAAAGCCATCGGACTACGGCGAAAGCTTTGCCGAAGTGATAAAGCTGATGTATGGTGACGATACGGTGGTATATGTTCTGAAGAAGACGGCGGGTGTATTCCTAATGGGAGTCGGCATGGCGATCGTACCGATCGTGCTGTGTGCCTTCATCGACGACCGCTATCTGCTCGTATCGCTCCCGCTGCTTGCGGCATATCTGTATGAGAGGATCATGCAGAGGCTGTATTATACTACGGTCGGAATGGAACATCCCGAGACGGTCGAGGCATTGAACATTGAAAAACTTCCGTATCTGTTCCTGCGGCAGCAGAAATGGCTGTCCCTGATTCTCCTCGCCGGAAGCGTGCTGATATGCTTCATATCATACCATCTCATCCGGTTCAGGAGAAAAGATGAAGTTTTGTAGGCAGGAGGCGTTATGGATATCATACACATGAGCTCTGTGCAGATAAAAAGACAGCTCATAAGCTCACGCTTTGTAATGTTTGCGGTCCTTCTGATCTTTGTGAAGGGCTTCGTTGCCGATCCGCTTATCCAGGCGATAAAGGATGTGGAGGCCTTTGGTGATCATTACCGCATCTCCTTCCTCCAACCCATCATATGCCTGAACAACTCGTTTATGCTCAGCCTTCTTATGCCGCTGATGTTCATCGTGCTGGCGGCTGGGCTTCCGGGGGAGCAGAGCTTTGATCTTTTCCTGCATATCCGGACCACCAAGAGACGTTTCTTTTTATCGCAGATCCTTACCGTGGCAGCACTGGCAGTGAGCCTTACATTGCTGATGCTTCTGGCGTCGGGGACCATGGTCGCGGAGCGGATGGGTACGGAGATGGAATACTGCGGTGCAGTGACACGATACAATACATATTTTCCGGACAGAACAGGAGAATATGTACTCACCCTGATCCCGCCCAACCTGTACAATCAGGAAAGCTTTATCATGGCATTCTTACACTCCGCAGCACTGCTTACGATGGAGTTTATGCTTATAGGTCTGGTATTGCTGTTCTTTGCCGAAACCGGGCTTAAATTTGTGGGGCTGGTGTCACAGGTGATACTCATCGCAGTCTCGGCGATACTGACCAATGCGGACATTCCCGCAAAATGGCTCCTTCCGACAGCACATACCACCCTGTGGCTTCATAAGGATGTCATACTTGAGAAAGAGATATTTCCGATGCTTTATTCGTATATCTACTTTGCCGTGCTTATAATCATCTTCCTGATCCTAATTTTTATATATGCCCCGCGCTATGAACTGCGGGCAAACAGATAAGGGGGAGACCGCCGTGAAAACAGCAGTGACAGTAAAAGAAATCAGCCTTGCCATAAAAAACTATGTAATACTGGATCATATAAGCATGGAATGCGAGGCTGGAAGGATATACGGCCTGATAGGGCGGAACGGCTCTGGAAAGACCATGCTCATGAAAGCCATAGCGGGTTTTGTGAGACCCGACAGCGGAGAGATAGAAGTCTTCGGAAAAAGGATAGGCAGGGATGTGGACTATGCGCCGGACACGGGCGTCATAATAGAGACGCCCGGTTTTATAGGATACTATTCAGGCTATAAAAACCTGAGGCTTTTGGCAGACATAAATCACCGGGTGGGAGATGAGCGGATACGAGAGGTCATGACATTGGCCGGCCTTGATCCGGATATGAAAAAAAGCGTCAGAAAATACTCGCTCGGAATGCGACAGCGCCTGGGGCTGGCCCAGGCCATTATGGAAGACCCGAAGCTTTTGATACTTGATGAACCCTTTAACGGCCTTGACAATGAAGGCGTGCTTGATATGCGGAAATGTCTTCTGGGGCTTAAGGAAAAAGGAACCACCATACTCCTGGCATCACATTCTAAAGAGGATATAGGTGTCCTATGTGACAGCGTATTCGAGATGGATAAGGGGAGGATAAGGGTGCCGGATGGAGCGGCTGAATATTCTATTGAAAAGGAGAGCAAACCAATGCAGATTTAAATGAGAACAGAATGAAGTAGGTATAAACCATTTGTGCAGGCCGGTTACCGGAAAGTATGAATAACGGCTGATGGAACGTATATTAATTATGCATATAATGCTTTTAAGGAGGGCAAATATGGTTAAAAAAATCATTGTATTTATTATCACATTATCTGTAGTGATATCACTGGGAACAGAAGCTGCTGATGCAGGAGTAAAAGACGACTGGGATATTCATTATTATTCAAATGCACCATCATATATCAGTAAATCATTCGACAATCTAGAGGTGACTTATTATGGTTTGGGATTTGTAGCAAAGGCCACATCCTTGACTGGATCATATGACAGGCATATATCTATACAAGGTAGAGATGGTACAAGCATTACGGGAGGAAACATTCTGATAACAGCTTCAGGAATGCTCACATCATCATTTATGACAACCGGTGGTAATCCCACGTCAAAGTTTGAAGTGAATGGGTATGGAAATACTTCATGTGTTTCGACAGGTTGGATATATATAAACGACCCTTCTGTATACAACAGCTGATTATTAAGACAGAGGAAATCATTATGAGAAAAAAGAATGATTTATGTTTGGCAGTCATTACCGGTGTTTTCCTTCTCAGTGCATGTGCCAACGAAACAGATATCGTGAATCTCGGCGGAACTACCGGCTCCGCCGAGATGTCCTCTGACGGCGTGCAATCATCCTCGTCCGGCAAGGGGAAAAGTAACATTGAAGATTATTTCATAGATAATGCGAAATATGACCATTTGTCCGCCGATGAATACCGGCTTCATTTAAAAGACGGACGTCGATCCATTACTGCTGTAAAGGAAAACTTCGCGGCGGATACATCATATCTTATTGCAAATTCGCAGAACTGCTTTACGTTTAAGGATTGCGAAATTATCCCATTCCCTGATGTAGATGATGTGCAGGCAGTGACCTTCAGGGAACATAATCTGACATGTGATGAAGCCTTTGACATCATAAGGTACTGGCTTGAAAAATGGGGCATTTCAGATAAAGTGGATCTGGATGCATCCGTCAGGGATTCCAAAACTCCATCGGGAGATCCTGATCCGGAAAAGGCTTATATGCTAGCAAGGGACGTATGGGATAAAAACGATGGTGCGGGCTTCATGTTTTTAAACACTGAACTGGGATATGTGCAGATGTCGGGCAGCGGCGTGGGAATTCTCAGTCATGGTGTTATTACCGACTATTATGCTAAACAAAACGGACAGGCAGAAGGAAGCATTTCGCGTACACTGGATCCGTATGATGTATTTGGTGAAACAGTCAAAAGCGGGAGCCTTAAGGATCTGGAGGATTCATCCTATGTACTGCTGGATGGGTCGGAGATTTCTGTCAGCGATGGAGTAAAGGTATTTGATGATTTTTATTCTTTTGCGAAAGACCTTGATTATGAGATCTACAGTGTGGACGTGCTTAAGATCGTAGATCGTTTCGTCTACAAATACAACACCAGAAGAGTATACAGAGGAGTTCCGATAGCGATAGTTCACAGAGGACATACAAAAGATTATGTACATTCATATAGGCTGACGGGTGACGGCGGCAGTATATATGTTGCATCTCCGGAGGAACTGTGCGCCTATTATGGATTTGCAGGAAAGCCGATTATCGAACCTTTATGTTCTCCTCAGACAGAGATAATTGATATAAAGGATGCCATGGAGACAGTTTATGGCATTATGTCCGATGATTATCAGTGCAACATTGACAGAATAGAATTCTGTATGGGCTATTATCAAGCGATCGACACTGAAGACAACGGGCGATATTTCCTTACTCCGTGCTGGGAGTTTTCCGGCCACAGTGATGTCAGCGGCTATGACATAAGTATATTCGTGGACGCGCTTACCGGCGAACTTGGGTTTAAAGAGTATCGCAGGGATGTGGTTGAGGGAAAGTGATAATTTCAATAACAGAGAGGATTACTCAGCTGGAGGGATAACAAGGTCAAAGCAAGGCATAACAGCCAAACCGGTCAGACGTAGCATGGATACAGAATTTCCTGAGGGAGCCGTGATAACAGATGTCGACATATGTTTGGATGAGACCCGGGGACGGAGTCACAGTCTTATTTTCAGACAATTTCTTTTGCGTTGCCCGCGAGTATTGCTCGCGGGCAACGGGATTCTTCCTTCTTTCAAATCCCGATGCTTTTGAAAAACCATTTACTGCTTCTGAGCATCAAACCCACTTTTTTACAAACCCGCCGCCTAAAAGCAAGTTAGTATGTCCAAACGAACGGCGGAAAATAAGAAATCATCATATCCGCCGACTAAAAGCAAGTTAGTATGTCCAAATGAACGGCGGAAAATAAGAAGTCATCATATCCGCCGCCTAAAAGCAAGTTAGTATCGCGAAACGAACGGCGGAAACAAAGAAATCATCATATCCGCCGCGCGAAAGTAAGTTAGTATTGCGAAACGAACGGCGGAAAATAAGAAATCATCATATCCGCCGCCTAAAAGCAAGTTAGTATTGTGAAACGAACGGCGGAAACAAAGAAAACATCATATCCGCCGCGCGAAAGTAAGTTAGTATTGCGAAACGAACGGCGGAAACAAAGAAAACATCATATCCGCCGCGCGAAAGTAAGTTAGTATCGCGAAACGAACGGCGGAAAATAAGAAATCATCATATCCGCCGCCTAAAAGCAAGTTGGTATCGCGAAACGAACGGCGGAAACAAAGAAATCATCATCTCCGCCGCCCCAAAGCAAGTTAGTATGTCCAAACGAACGGCGGAAACAAAGAAATCATCATATCCGCCGCTCAAAAGTAAGTTAGTATGTCCAAACGAACGGCGGAAAATAAGAAATCATCATATCCGCCGCGCAAAAACAGGCGAAAATCTATTATTTAAAGCGAAAGATCAGGTGTTTTTTTGGCGTAAGCCAGTAATCGCTTAATCATGTTGTTGTCATTATTCTTGCATAAATCAATTATTTCAAACAATTCCGGTTCGTCAAATTTTGATATGGTATATGAAAAAGGAAGAGGATCATCCGTCTTACCGGTAAGGTATTCAACGGAGGTGTTCAAAACATTTGCAATGATTGTCATTGTTTGAAAAGATGGTATTCTCTCCCCGGCTTCGTATCGTAAATATGCCGGCTGAGAAAGATGCATTCTTTTGGCGGCTTCCATTTTGCTGATTCCAATCTTTTTTCTGCATTCAATTAATCTGGGCACATTCAATGATAAACTCATATTTTATTTCTCCTTATTGCATACAGCTAATCATAAAAATAACAGTAATATCCTTAAAAATCATATTGATTATACCATTGGAATGTGATAAAATCAATATACCAACGGTATATGATGAGGCTGATATGAACAATTGCAAAGAATATGATAGGAAAACAGAAAAAAGAATAGCAGCTCCTTCGGAAACGTTCGTTTTGACCATAACGGATGAAGAATGTTATTTTATTATTAATTCACTTGATCTGTATAGTCGAATATGGCTCGGGCAATATGATAGAATTGATGACTTTTTTATCTATGATACGGGAGATCGCTTTGATAAGGATTCGAGAAGACATAAGTTATTTCAGCAGATTCGCATTCTGTTGTTCCTTTATACCGGCAGATGAAATAATGACATTATTAGATCAGCCATTTGCTCATTTTAAAAAACTAAAAGGAAAAAACCTCCGCAAAATGTCTTAAAATTGCCCGGGGCAGGATTCCTTACTAAAATGTGTAGAAGAGAACGTTCCACAACGGACTATTTGCTGGTTTGGTATGAAGAAAAAAGCAGAACGGAGTATTACTAATGGGTGAAGAATATATATTTAAACACGATGGACGGCCGGATCTTCCGGAAAAGATAATGGAATATGTGCGAACAAAGTGCAGAATGAATCGAGAAAAGAAACATGGGGAATGATTTGGAATGGTTGTCTCTTTTTTTAAACAGCCGATTTGCGCGACTGAATGCGAGGAAAAATAAGTATGAAAAAACAAGAAATAACACTGATGACAGACTACACGGATCTGTACGACGAAGCGAAAAGGCGATATGAGAAACTTATCAAGATCAGAAAATCAAAGGAGGAAGCGCTCGAGAAGATGCCGCCCGGTAAAATTCATATAAGCAAGACAACAAAAGGCGTTGTGGAGTATTATCTTCGACAAGACAGTAAAGAAAGGGCGGGCAAATACATCCCAAAATCCGAAATAACCACTATAAGGCAATATCTGCAAAAAGCATATGATGAGATGATATTAAAGTTTGTGACAAAGGATATTCAAAGCCTACGAAAACTACTTGAAAAATCAGTTGATGCAGTAGGAAAAATCAGGCAAGTTTATTCGAAGCTCCCACCGGAGGCAAAGAAGTTTGTAAAGCCCATAGATGTCTCAGACGATGATTATGCCTCAAACTGGTCAAATATGCCCTTTGAGGGCAAGGCAATACCGGAGTATGTTCCTTTCTTGGAAACAAAAAGAAAAGAAAGAGTTCGTTCGAAATCCGAGCTCAATATTGCCAATGCCCTTGCGAACCACGAGATTCCCTATAAATATGAATGCCCGTTGCAACTAAATAATGGTATGATAATTTATCCGGATTTTACCGTGCTTGATGTTAAGAGAAGGAGAGAACTGTATTGGGAACATAGAGGGATGATGGATGACAAAGACTATGCAAGAAACTCTGTGCTAAAAATGAAAGGCTACCTGCAAAATGGAATATATTTGGGAGATAAACTAATCATCACAGAGGAGACGAGTACAGCTCCGCTTGGAACAAATGAAATCAATGCCGTCATAAAAAGATACTTAATATAAAAGAGGTGTTTTTCTAACTCAGACTATTTCTTTTCCGGCGCCCGCGAGAATCGCTTGCGGGCGCCGGAATTCTTCTTTTTTTCCATATCCGCCGCGCGAAAGCAAGTTAGTACTGCGAAACGAACGGCGGAAAATAAGAAATCATCATATCCGCCGCCCCAAAGCAAGTTAGTATCGCGAAACGAACGGCGGAAACAAAGAAATCATCATATCCGCCGCCTAAAAGCAAGTTAGTATGTCCAAACGAACGGCGGAAATAAAGAAATCATCAGATCCGCCGCCCCAAAGCAAGTTAGTATGGCCAAACGAACGGCGGAAACAAAGAAATCATCATATCCGCCGCCCCAAAGCAAGTTAGTATTGTGAAACGAACGGCGGAAACAAAGAAATCATCATATCCGCCGCTCAAAAGTAAGTTAGTATGTCCAAACGAACGGCGGAAAATAAGAAATCATCATATCCGCCGCGC
>JAEEGL013832340.1_pt1 | contig 13129 bp, 9 predicted proteins | sample 9134231 | NCBI WGS metagenome assembly JAEEGL01 (sample SAMN16246548, study PRJNA631951) | gut metagenome | biome: gut microbiome; feature: rumen; material: fiber-attached | host: Bos | place: Iran: Karaj | collected 2018-10
ACCTTCGCCGAAGCGTATCCCGAACCGGTGATCCGCCGCTATTCCCTCAAACATATCCGTTTCGCCGACGCCGCGGCGTTTCTGGCCCGCGCCTATCCGGCCGAAGCGGTGATCTATCCCGAATCGCACGGCGACCTGCTGGCCGAAGCTTCCGAACCGGTACAGCAGAAGATCGCCGCGTCGCTCGAAGAGATTGACGTGCCGCAGGACGAAGGGGTCCAGCCGAACGCCAAAGCGTACAGCGTCGCCGACCTGCCGGCGGCATCGCAGCCGACGGCGGTCAACGCCATCCTGCGCGTCTGCCCCGAAGCGGTTTTTCTGCCGACGGCGACCCCGGGCTACTTTGTGATTTACGCGAAACCGAAAGACCAGGAAAAGATCGGCGGAATCCTCGGTGAGATGATTGCCGAAGCGCCGAACCGTCATGTGCGGCTTGAAAAGTATTCGCTCCGAAACGTCACCTACGCCGATGCGGTCAAGGTGATCGCCGAAATCGCGCCGACCGCCAGACCGAATCCGGGGAAGGACCCGAACCAGGTCTATGTCCTGGCGGCCGAAGCCGACCATGCGCGGATTGCCGAGGCGGTAAAAAAACTGAATGAAGAGGTGACCGACGGGATCGTTCCGCGTGTCTATCATCTGAGCAAGGCGAACCTGGTGCAGGCGCAGACGGCGATTCGCACGCTCTATCCGACCCAGGTTCAGTCGGTCATCGACCTTCCCTCGCGTACCCTGACCGTCAACGCGTCGGCGGTGCATCAGGAGAAGGTTGCCGGCCTGATCCGGGAAATCGAACGGAACGACTCGGCGACCCAGCCGAAAATCCATGTGTTCAATATTACGGGGATTTCATCGGCTCCGATCCTCGCGCACCTGCACGCGCTCTACGTGAGCGACCCGGAATTCAAGGTCAACTACGACGCCCAGAACCAGAGCCTGCTGGTACAGGGGAGTCCCGAACAGATCGGCATGGCGGCCGACCTGATCGCGCAGATTCGGCGCGGCGGACTTGCCGACCGGGGGCTGATGCCCAGGACGTACACCCTGCGCAACTCGCTGGCGTATTACACGCTCCGGAACATTTTCCAGCGGCAGGGACGTACGGTTGATATGCAGCTCGACTACTCAACCGGGAAACTGATCGTCCTGGCTCTCCCCGAAGAACACCGCACGATCGAAAACGTCCTCGAAGCCCTCGCGCCCGAACCGACCGTTCTGGCGGTCTACGATCTGTATGAACTCGATCCGGAGACTGCGGCGAACATCATTTCAACGATGCTCGAAAACGACGGCACCTTCGTTGACGTTCAGCCCGATATCGCGGCGGACAAACTCTACATCCGCGCGACCGAACAGAAACAGGAAGAGATCCGCCGGTTCCTGATCGAAGCGGGTGAGACGAGCCTGCGCGACCGGCCGGTGCGCGGGACCACCGCTCCGGGAGCGTCCCTGCCGTCCGTCCGGACGGCACCTGCCTCGATTCAGGGGTCCGGATCGCTCCGCACCATCTATTCCGACACCGATCTGCGTGAGGCGGTCGAAGAGGCGCAGCGCTCATGGGGGCTGCCGAATCCCGTGCGCGTGGTCAACGAGGGACAGGAGCCCCTGATCCAGACCAGAGAGAATCCGGACGGCGCGGGGGAATCTCCGGCGGTTCCGCAGCCTTCCGGGAACGATGGTTCCGCCGCGCCCGTGGGGAAAGAGGGCGCCTCGCTTTTGAACCGCCTGGCGCGCGGCGCGGCGGTACTGCTCGCCTCCCACGCGGAGTTCAGCCGGGGGGGCACTTCGGCCGACCCGGTCTACGCCGTCTTCAACTCCGACCATTCCGTGACGATCACCTCGTCCGACACCGCCGCGCTCGATGAGTTTCAGAACCGTTTGATGGCGATCCTCGAAAGGAACCCGAAGGAGGAGCCGGTTGATTTTTTTGACGCATCCCCGGCGGACAGCGGGGCCGTTCCGCCGGCCCGCGGAACGAAGAATCTCCGTGCGCTGACGCGTCAGCACCGCAAGGCGGCCGAAGAACATCTGGTGATGGAAGACCGCGACTATTCCGTCTACAAAGTGGAGAACGTGAGCGTCGATCAGATGATCGCACGTCTGCGCGTCTACATGGCCGATAAGCTGACCGCGCATTCGGCGGCTCCGGCGGCGACCAGCCGCAACGGCGTAACGGTCAAGCCGATTTCTTCAGGACCGCGTCTTTCGTTCCAGCCGGACAGCGTGATGAACACGATCATGGTGAAAGGGAAGAAGGCGGACCGGGACGAAGCCGGCGCGATGATCGCACTGCTCGACAAGGCGGAACTCTTCCCGCAGCCGATCACCAAGCCGGTGAAGATTCCGGTGCGGAACACCTCGGTTACCAAGATGGCGCAGCAGGTGCTGAACGTCTTTCAGCTGAAGTTCATGTCGATGAAACTTCCCGGCGGTCTTTCTCCCCGGATCCTGCCGAACGTCGACACGAACGTCTTAGAGGTCTTTGCGCCGAAGGAACTCGCCGAAGAGATCGCCCAGTACGTCAAAGAGACCGATGAGGAGATCCTGGAAGACAAGACGAGCCAGGTCAAGATCATCCCGCTGGAAGAGGTGAATGCCGTTGTTTTCCAGAAGTATATCGATAATCTAAAGGGGCCGCAGAGCAATTACATCCTGGTGAGCCCCTACACAATCAACCCGCAATACACCCGCCAGCCCCGGCAGTTTTAAGGATCGCGCTGATGTCATCGAAGAAGAAAAACGCTCCGTCCCTTCCGAAGAAACCGCGTCTGTTTTCCCTGGACGTCCTGCGCGGATTCGACATGTTCGTTTTTCTCCTGTTCGGTCCGTTGACCATCGCGCTGGCGCAGGGGCCGCTGGCGAATCAGTTTGAATCAAAGAAGTTTCTTCAAACCCTTCTGGCGCAGATGGAACACTGCACCTGGGACGGGTTCACCCTTTGGGATCAGATCATGCCCCTGTTCCTCTTCGCGGCGGGCGCGGCGATTCCCTATGCCCTGGCCCGGTACAAGAAGTCGGAAGGGGGGCATGCCGGCTGGCGTTTCTGGTTCCGCCTGATCCGGCGGTTCGTTCTCCTGTGGCTGATCGGCGCGGTCATGCAGGGAAACCTTCTGGAATTCAAGGTCGAATCGCTTCATATCTACTGCAACACACTTCAGGCGATTGCCGTTGGATATCTCTTCGCCGCCCTCTTCTACACGTTTTTCGGTACGCGCGTTCAGATCGGGATCACCGCGTTCCTGCTGACCGCTTACTGGGCGCTTGAAAAATTCGTCCACTTCACCGCCTCCGACGGGTTCGGCGAGGTCGGCGGGGGGACGTACGTCTATCAGCATACGCTGGCCGAGTGGGTTGACCATAAACTGATGGCCGGGCACTGGGCGGGGGACGGAACGCAGACCTGGATCCTGACCAGCATGACGTTCATCGTCACGGCGATGACCGGCGTTCTGGCCGGAACGATCACCCGCGCTCACATTCGCCGGGCGAGACTCGCGGAAGAAAACGGCGAGGAAACGGTTCCCGCCGAGACAAAAACGGCATCTCCGACCGCGGGTGTCTTTGTGCAGCTCTTTCTGATCGGCGCGGCTCTGACCGCAATCGGCTATTTCTGGAGCAGGGTGCCGGCCGGCGTCTTCGGTTACTGCCCGCTGATCAAGAGTGTCTGGACCCCTTCGATGACGCTGATGAGCAGCGGGATCAGTTTCGTCCTTCTTTCGCTGTTCTACCTGATCTGTGACCTGCTGAACTTCCGGATCGGATTCCGCTTTTTTACCGTGATCGGAGTGAACGCGCTTTTGGCATACATTTTCGGCGCGTTCAACGACGGGTTTTTCCGCAACAACATTCACGACCTGCTGTTCGGACTCGAGCCGCGCCTGGGGAGCTGGTACCCGGTTCTGCTGGTCTGCGTCAATTTCGCGGTGATCTATTTCATCCTCTGGCTCCTCTACAACGCCCGGAAGTATCTGCGGGTGTAGTGGCGAACCGGGGAACTCGATTGCCGGCCCATTTTGGAATGTCGGAATGCGGCGCACTCTCGTTTTCCCCGGGCATGCCTTCGGAGCTTTGCTTCGGGAAGGGCAAGAACCGTTCAGACCCCATTAACCGCTTTTACGACATATTTCCAAGTTTTTTCGATACTTTTTCGAAAAAACATGGAAAACCAATGTTCATTCTGATATACCCCGTCTTGGGCCTTGATTTCTGCAAAAAGGCCCTGTTTTTCGTGAAAGGCCTTGTTTTTCGGCGCGGGGTTTCCCAGGCAAAGCTTCTCCGTTCCGTCCAATTCGGCTTTACAACGGAGATCTCCGGTCTGGGAACCGATCGCGGGTTCTGCTCCATTTCCGGGAACAAGTTTCATGCTCGTCTGGATCCGGAATGGGAGAATGTCGAGTTGCTGCCAAGCGAATACGCCTATAACGGTGAGAAATATCAGCTTCTCGACCGGATCAATGGCGGAAGCGGGGAATTCTTCAGCTGTTCGTCAGCACCGATACTTCCCTCGCCGTCAGGCACTCTCGATCCTCTCCTTTTGCCTTATCATTGGCTGTGTTTGTCTGATCAGTTCCTGCAGTGGTCTCTGGTAAAGGATGATGATGCGTGGAATAAGGTGTTTTCCGAAGCCGAGTATCTCGGAACGGAGACGGTCGAAGGTCATTCCTGTGAAGCGGTCCGTTTTCCGGGGACTCTGCCGAACACGGCCTGTTCAAGGCTTTCGATCTGCTGGCCGTGGGTGAGAAGGGAGATTTGAAAATGCCGGAGCATTAATCCGGCGGTCCTTCCGCTGACGAGCCTCCGGTGGTATCATAGCCCGAACCGGCGGAAATCCTCCATTGCCGGGGGGACTGCCGTTTCCCGGAGTACGCTGACACGAATCAATTCCGAAAAGGAGGAGAAGATGCCTTATATCGCGATCAAGGGGTATCCCAAAGACGCCGAGACAAAAAAGAAGGTCGTCGAAAAGATCAATCAGATTCTGCTGGAAAACTGGGGCTGTCCGCAGGAGGCGATCTCAATTTCGGTCGAGGAGATCGCGCCGGAAAAGTGGAACGAAACCGTGGTCGAAAGGGAAATTGAACCGAATGCGGACAGGATGTATATCCATAACGGGGAAAAGAAATTCTGAGCCGCCGCGCGGGAACTCCCCGCGCGGTTTTTCAAACCCCGATTCAGTTCTGCTTCCAGACCCAGCGGAACCAGCGGCTGAGGATGGAAAAGAGAATGAACAGTACCGCCGCCGCGCCGGCGGCGATCAGGGCGGGAGCCCCGAAACAGGCGAACGCGGCGAAAAGAAGCGCCCCGAAGACCGCGGCGGTCAGGAGCCAGACGACCCCGCGGAACAGCCCGCTGTTGAATTTCCTGGCGTTGAACTTGCCTCCGAATATCTTGACAATCGTCCCGATCAGAAGGGTGACGATCCGTGTGACAATCTGCAGAAGGAGTCCCGCCAGAAGGACCGAGATCAGGATGATCAGGAAAGAACCCAAAATCGTCATGCCGCATGCCCCTTTCCGTATTCTGTTTTAAGGAATGACCGACCGGCAGTCTTCTCCGGCTACGCCCCTTTCGGCTGGGAGATGCGCCAGTCGAGAATCCGCAGTTCGACCTGGTTGCAGTAGTCGTTGTATGTCACATGGAACGCAATGTCGAAGGTGACGTTCCGGTTCGCTTCGGTCAGCTCGTTCATCTGGTCAACCCAGTCCCCCTGGCCGAAGGCGATCGCACGCCGCTCGTCCCGGTGCTGCCGGAACCTTGCCGAGAAGGTCCGGCCGACGTATTCGTCTTTTTTCGGGTCGCCGTCGCCCGACTTGATCCGCATCTTGGCGCCGACCCGCCGTGCGGTTCCGACGAGCGAAACGCCGTATGTGACGAAGACCGGACGGGGGTTCCCTTCCCCAAACGGCGACATCCGGTCAATTTCGGCGACTGTCTGCTGGTTGAAGGCGGCGAGCGGGAACTCGCCGTCAACCTTGATTTTCGGCGTGTGCGACTGGTCTTTCAGATTTTCCGCGACGTAGTCGCAGAACATTTCACGGAACGGCGCGATATTCTCTTCGCGGATCCCCAGGCCCGCGGCCGCCGCATGGCCGCCGAAACGCTCAAGGTATTCGCGGCAGTGCTCAAACGCGTTGTAGAGGCTGAATTCGGAATCGGGAATTCCCCGGCCGGAACCGGTTCCGGCGTCGTTTGAACGGAGAGCGATCATGACCGCCGGACGGTGAAACTTTTCGGCGATCCGGCCGGCGACGATTCCGATCACCCCGGGATGCCAGTCGCGGCTTGCCAGGACGAACGCCGGGGAATCCTGATAGTCCTGTTCGATCAGACGGAGCGCGTCGGACATGATCCGCCGTTCGAGTTTCTGGCGCGTCTCGTTCAGGTTGTTGATAAAGGGGGCCAGTTCACGGGCGCGGTCGGGACGGTCGGTGATCAGGAGTTCAACCCCCAGACTCGCCAGTCCCATCTGCCCCGCCGCGGCAAGACGGTCGGGATTGCTGAAGAGGGATTTGGCCATTTCCCAGTTCTTGGCGTCGGTCTCGTCGGTGAACGATTCGCGGCGAAGGACTTCGCGTCCGGCGGCGTTCAGCCGCGGGGCAATCGAAAAACCGATGTCTTCGCTGGTGATATTCTTGTGATAGAGGTTCAGTCCGGCGACTTCTATGAGGTATTCCAAACCGAGCGGAAGGTGTTCCTGCAGGCTTTTGCCGAGTGCGAAACGGACAAGAGTGCGGTTTTCGTCGAGCAGGGGGACGACGTCGGCGATCGTGCCGAGCGCCGCCAGGCCGATGGCGCGGACCAGGAACATCCGCATCCGGTCGCTGACCTGGCTCTTCCCTTCGGCGGTTGTGCCGAGCGCCCAGGCGAGTTTCAGCGCAACCGCCGCGCCGCAGAGATCGGGCCAAGGGGAATCCTTGCGGCCTGATTTGTCGAGCCGCGGGTGAACGATCGCCTCGACATCGGGAAGAATGAGCTCGTCGCTTTCCGGCTCGGTGGTCGGTGTGTGGTGATCGGTTACGATGATTCGGATCCCGATGCTTTTGGCGTACTCCGCCTCTTCGATGCTGGTGATACCGCAGTCGACCGTGACAATCAGCTCCGTGCCGTCGGCCTTGAGCCGATCGAGAGACTCGCGGCTCAGTCCGTAACCTTCGTCGAGACGGTTCGGAACGAAATAAGAGACCCGGCCGCCGACAATTTCGATCGCCTGGACCAAAATGGCGGTAGCCGTCATGCCGTCAACGTCGTAGTCGCCGTAGACGGTGATCTTCTGATCGGAACGTATCGCATCCAGTATGACGTTGGCCGCGTCGAGACAGCCGGGAAGTGTTTCCGGCGCGTGGAGGCCGCGCGTAAGACTTGCCGGAGCGAGAAACGCTTTGATCTCGGCGGGGTTATCGATCCCTCGGGCGAAAAAAAGCTGAGCCACGATCGGGGAAACCCCGGCGGCCTGCGCAAGACGCCCAACGTGACCGGAGTCATAGGGACGCGAAATCCAGATCTTGTTCCCCTTAGGTTTTCTGGCAGGCATGCTTCGCTTCCCCGGAAAGAAACCGTGTGTATCGGATAGGCATCAGCCGTCCGCGGCAGAGACTGCCACACAGACAAACCGACCAGCCGTACGAACCGGTTCCGGAACGCACGGCTGATCGTGCAGGCTGAAACAGAGACCGCGGCCGGACGCCGCGGACCGATTGACTACTTTTTCTTTTCGACGTGGAGCGTGTGCTTGCGCAGACGGGGGGAGTATTTGCTGAGCTTCAGCTTCTCGCCACCCGGCTTCCGGCGGACGATGTAGTTGTAATCGCCGGTTTCTTCACAGACGAGATAGACCGTTTCGGCCTTTTTCTTGTTACGTTTTCCAGCCATGGCATGACCTCTGTTAGATGGAACGTTTATTTGATCAAATCTTGCAACTTTTTTGCGTTGAAGCGATAGTCCGCAATCCGGCCGGTTGCCCCCCGCCGAAGGCGCGGCGGACAAACCTGGAAATGCCCGCCGCCCTTATTGCCAACTATCGGCAACCGCATTATAATGGATTCCGGCCGGTTGAGAATAGGGGAGACCGGTTTTTTCTTAAATTTCAAAGCTTAAAAACAGGCTGTCACGGTGAGTTTTTTAGATAAATTTCGCCCAAAAAGGGAACCGGACGCTGCGGAGAAGCGCTCTTCCCGCGGCGGAAAGGCTCCCACGTCGAACGATGTCGCCTCGCTGGCCGAGCTCGACCCCGATTTCAATCCCGCGCTCGACAAGATTCTCGAGGAACATGATGTCGTCGACCGGCTCCGAACCCTGCCGATCTGGCTGATCGCTTTCGGGATACAGGTGGCGATCCTTGTTGCGCTGGCCCTTTTCAGTATGGGCGATAAAAACAAGAACGATCTGGCGATCAACTCCCAGATGGACGAGAACGAGTCGCTCGACATGGACGATCTTGACGACGATTCGCTCGATATTTCCGATTTTGACATCGACGTCGAAGAGGCCCCCGAGGCGGTCGAACAGCCGGCGATGAGCTTCACCAACATTGAGACCGCGCCCGACCTGAGTCTGACCGACGCCTATGAGGTCGATCAGACCGAAATCGTCCAGCCGGTACAGACGATTCCCCTGGCCGGCGCGCTCGAGGGGCGCCTGATGGGAAAGGGGCGTCTCCTGAAATCGGGCGGCGGGAACGACGCGAGCGAACGCGCTGTCCAGGCCGCGCTCAAATGGCTGGCCGAGCATCAGCAGCCCGACGGGAGCTGGTCGTTCCAGAACGCCGGTGAGGGGGGTGGCCGGACTGTCGCCGACAACGCCGCCACCGCGATGGCGGTTCTCCCCTTCCTGGGGGCGGGGAATACCCCGTCGAAAGGGGAGTACAAGGCGGTCGTTGCCCGCGGGATCGAGTTCCTCCTGACCAACGGCAACCGTACCGGGAACGGATACGATCTGCGCGACCTGGGGAAGGACGAACGGAACGACAGCGGACGAATGTACTCGCACGGTCTGGCCGCGATTGCCCTGTGCGAGGCGTGCGCGATGGGGGCCGAAGAGCACGACAAGCGTTACCAGGCCCTTCGGAGTACGGCACAGCAGACCATTGCCTTCATTCAATACGCACAGGACCCGGCGATGGGAGGGTGGCGGTATCTTCCCCAGGAGCAGCCGGGGGACACCTCCGTGACCGGCTGGCAGGTGATGGCGCTCAAAAGCGGGAGTATGGGGGGGCTTTCGGTCGACCCGATGGTGATGAAAAAGGCGATCAACTTCCTAGCCAACCAGGTCTCCGCCGACGGCGGGGCGCGCTACGGCTATCAGGACAACCACGGGACCGACGCCACAACGGCGATCGGCCTGCTTTGCCGCCTCTACCTCGACTGGGACCCGAAAAACCCGAATATTCTCCGCGGGGCCGACTACCTTCTCCGGAAAGGTCCCGACTTTAAGAACGCCTACTATATCTACTACGCGACCCAGGTGCTCCACCATATCGGCGGCCCCCGCTGGAAAGAGTGGAACGACCAGGTCCGCGACACCCTCGTCAACAGCCAGGTTCAAAGCGGCGAGGATGCCGGAAGCTGGGATCCGAGCCAGGACGTCTACCGCGGTGAGGCGGGGCGTCTCTATGTGACCAGCCTTTTCTGCATGACTCTGGAAGTCTACTATCGCCATATGCCTCTCTACGCGCAGACTCAATACGGCGACGCCGAAACGGAGGACTTTCCCCTGGACTAGCGTCCGGAACATGTTAAAATCTAAAAGAGTTTTTCACTGACATCGACGGGGAGGCGGCTTTCCCCGTTTCAGAGATCGATTTAAGGAGCACAACGATGGAGAATTCCGCGGAAAACCGCACCTGTCCTTCCGCCGCGGCGGAAGAGAAGACTGAGGGGCGCCGCCATTTTGTAAAAACAACCCTGGCCGTCGGGATCGGCGCAGCCTGTGTCGCGGTTCCGGTCTACGGAGGGGCGCGGATGGCGCTCTATCCCCTCCAGCAGGAAGGGCTTTCCGGGAAGGAGTACCAGCTCACCACGCTGGCCAATCTTGATGAGACGCCCCGCCTCTACGCGGTGACCGATACGGTTACCGACGCGTGGGTCTCATCCCCGAACCAGCCGATCGGCACCGTCTTTATCCGCAAGACCGCCGAAGGGGAAGTCCAGGCGTTTCAAACGGTCTGCCCTCATGCCGGATGCCGGATCAAAGTCGACAAACAGAAGGACCCCGAAACCGGTGAAGAGAAAACAATCTTTTTCTGTCCCTGTCATGGCGACGCGTTCGATCTGAACGGTGAACGTCTCAGTCCCGAAACCTCCAAGTCGGCCCGATCGATGGATTCTCTCGAGACCCGCGTCGATGAAGAGGGGCGCGTCTTTGTCAAGTTCCAGTCCTTCCGGCTCGGGTGTGCCGAAAAGTCTCCGGTTTAGTCCTGTCCGTCTATCCAGGGATTGAACTGCAAACATAAACGATCGACGAAAGAGTTAAGGCTGTTATGAATCCGTTTTTGAAATGGCTCGATGAGCGGACAGGTTTTGTGACCGGGTTTAAGAAGATCGCCTCGTGGCAGGTTCCGGCGAGCGGATGTTTCTGCCGCTGGCTTCCGGCTGCCATTGTTTTTGCCTTTGTGCTGCAGGCGGTTACCGGCGTTTTCCTCTGGGCGTTCTACTCGCCGAGCGCGCAGACCGCCTGGGAATCGGTCTGGCATATTCAGTATCAGGTTCCGTTCGGCTGGCTGGTCCGCGGGATTCACCACTACTCGGCGCAGGTGCTGGTCGGGATGCTCGGTCTCTATGTGGTTGCCCTCGCTGTCCACGGCGCGTACCGCCGGCCGCGCGAGTTCGTCTATTGGACGGCGCTGACGATGCTCCTTTTCGCGCTCGGCAGCTGCCTGACGGGCGACCTTCTGATGTGGTCCCTTTCCGGCTACTTCGCGACAATCACCCGCGTTTCGTTCCTGCAGCTCCTCCCCTGGGTGGGGCTCCCTCTCTATAAGCTGGCGGCCGGAGGCCCGGATCCGGCGTTCGGCACGATGACCCTGACCCGGTTTACCGTACTGCACATCATGGTCTGCGGCGGGGGCGGGTTCGCCCTGATGTTCCTCTGGAAATGGTTCGATCTCCGTTCGCGTCCCCTTTCGGCGGAAAAAGGGTGCTGCCACAAGTGCGCCCTGGCGTGCGCCAAGACCGAAAAGCGCCCCTTCTGGGGGTGGGAAGCGCTCGGCACGGCGTGTGTCTGCGTCCTCTTTTTGGCGGTCGTTCTGGCACTCGTCTTCCAGCATTCCCTCACCCGTCAGCAGATTGCCGACCGCGCGCCGACCCTGCCGGCCGAGGCGTATCTGGGCGCCGAGCTGACCAGCCCCGCCGATCCGGGAGGTTCGTACGATGCCGCGCGGCCCGAATGGTCGTTCCGTGCCCTTTACTACGAATCGAAACTCCCGATCTTCTCGAAGATCGGGATGATCTATGCCATCTTCGTCGTCCCCCCGGTCCTGTTGGGGTTCTTCTACCTCCTTCCGATCCTGGGGCGGAACAGGTTCCTCCATGTACTCTGTGTGCTGGCGGTCGCGGCGCTCTTCGTTGTCTTCTGCGCTTTTACATACCTTTCCTATGTGGACGACTACAAAAACCCCGACCACGCGCCTGCGTTTCTCGCCTCGAAGGCGGAAGCCGAAAAGCTCGCCCATCGCGCGGTCGAACTCTGCGCTGCACCGGACGGAATTCCGCAGACCGGTGCCCTTTCGCTCCTGAAGAAAGATCCGTTCATCCAGGGGCCGAAACTCTTTGCTCAGCATTGCGCCAGCTGCCATCGGTTTGAACCGTTCGGCGAACTGGCTCAGATCGCCGACTATGCCCCGATCGAGTGTCCCGAACCGACCGCGCCGAACCTCTACCGAAGTGTCTCGGCCGAGTGGATCGGCGGGTACATGAATGTCGAGAAACTCCTCTCCGACGATTACTTCGGCGCCACAACCAGCTTCGGCGAAAAAGGCTCGATGGTCACCTACATGAAAGGACGCGTCCAAGGGGGTCAGACCGACAAGGCGGGGAACTTCATGCTGAACGACTCGAACGGGCTGATCAGCGCGGTTATCGCCGCCGACGCCTCTCCCGCGCTTGATATTCTGACCGCGGCGTTTACCGACTTCGCCGAAGATGAAAACGCCGTCGCCGCGCTCGCCGAGGGGAATGTCGCGGGACTGAAAGAACTGATTGCCGAAAAGTGTGAAGACGAAGAGCTCCTCGCCGAACTCGACCCGCCCCTTCCGGCTCCCGTTCTGGCGGCGCTCAAAGATGTCCTGACGGCGATGCCCGACGATGAGGCGTATCAGGAGCTTTTCGCCGATGAAGAGAACATCGAAATGCTCACGGACGACGTCGAGACCTTCCTGACCGATGTCTATCTGGCGCAGCTAAACGGCAACGACGAGCCGATCCCCGCCGGGGAGACTCAGTATATCGACCGGATTCGTGAAGGGATCGTCGCCGCGTGCGGCGAGGCCGCCGCGATCCTCTACGAGGAATCGCAGCTCAATGCCCCCCGCGAGGGGAGCGGGACCGACTACGCCGGTCTGGCTGAAGGGGCGATCGCCTCGATGGAATTTCTGGGGTGCGTTGACTGCCATCCGTTCTACGGCCACGAAAAGAGCGACCACGCCTGCGATCTGCGCGGCTACATGTCGAAAGAATGGCTCCGCGGATTCATTGCCGATCCGACCGACGTCAAGTATTACGGCAAACATAACGACCGTATGCCGGCCTATCATCCCGCCGATGGGGACGCGCTGATGTCCGACGACGAAATCGCGATGCTCGCCGACTGGATGCACGGCGACTGGTACCGTGCCCCTGAGGTCAAAAACAAAACCCTCCTGGGACGCGACAATGAAATCTTTCCCGGAGTGAAACTGCAAAATGAGGCCGTTCCCGCCGAAACGGCCGTTCCGGCGGAGGAATCCCCGGAAGAGGAATAAAGTTCGCACGCTGCCGGCCGAGGAGGTCTCCTCGGCCGGCAGGCGCGTTAAAGAGTTCCGCAGAGTTCCCCAATCTGAATGCGGAGAGTTTTTCAAGCTCTTCGAACTGTTTTAAAGACCTTTAAGCGAAAAGGAGTTTTCAATGGCCAAACAACCGAATCAAGAACCCGAAGCCCC
>JAEEGL015415706.1_pt1 | contig 13129 bp, 10 predicted proteins | sample 9134231 | NCBI WGS metagenome assembly JAEEGL01 (sample SAMN16246548, study PRJNA631951) | gut metagenome | biome: gut microbiome; feature: rumen; material: fiber-attached | host: Bos | place: Iran: Karaj | collected 2018-10
CCGCAAATAATGCGGTTATTTCTTTATTCGGAGGACTCGGTATGAATGAGGCTTGAGAGTGACGGTGAATGAAGACTGCGTGGCGGAAGTGGCGCCGCGGCGGCCCATCACGGGCCTGACGCGGCCTTGCAGCTCCGTTCCGGCCAGCAGGTCGGTAAGTCCGTTCACCGCACCCGTAGACACGATGTCGACATCCACCGGCTCGTCGAGGAAAGACTCGACGATGAAGGTGTCGTTGTCATAGACGAACAGGCTGACATATGCGGGTCCCTCGACATAGACCGGCATGGTCCGTGCGCTGGCGGTTTGCCGGATGATATTCAGGGCAGATGCCGGGAAGCGGTAAAGGTCGGAGAAATTGTCCGGAACGACGAGGACGTAGAGGTTGGCGCTGCCGTACAGTCCGCGATGGAGGATGGGCCATCCGAGACCGCCGTCCATTCCCGAGACCATCTCCCATGAATCATTGGTCTTGTAGCCGATCTGCTGCATGAGTATCGGCTTGTCCGTATCCGTCATGCCTGCCCATCCGGCCTTGATGGAAGTGGCGATGGCCTTGCGGTCGGTATATTCTATGTCCACGATATTGCGTATGCCCTTGTCCTGAAGGACACGGAGGAGTCCGGAAGTGATGAGGACGTCCTTGCCGGAACGCAACTGCCTTTCGATCTTCGCTACGATGTCGGGGTCGAACGCCGCCTGCTCGGTCAGTATCATGAAATTCTCTTCCTCCGGGAAATAAGGCACCATCTCGATCGGAAGGCCGATCATTCCGAAATAGTTCTGCAGGAATTCCTCGCCGGTGGACTGATAGGGCTTGTAGCTCTTGATACCGACGGGACGGCCGAGCAAACCGATGGTCTTGTCCACGGTTTCGAGGGTATATCCGGCGGCCAGGGCAACGGTGGGAGGGATGCCCTTTGCCGCCTTTGCCATCATCGCATCATAACTGAAACTCGTACCCTGGTCCTGCCAAGGTGCGCGATAGCGCTCGCCGACAGGATTGAGGCACTGGCGATAGTCGAAAAGCGTCATTTCCGGAGCCTTGGCGAAAAGCGTCAGCCACAGCTGCTCACTGTAGCGGTCGATATAGCGCATACCGCCCGTATCCACCCAACCTCCGCCGTTGTGACCAGGATTGAGGTTGTCGAAGTATCTCCAGATATTGTAGCCAAGATAGGGCTGGAGATGCTGGTCGCTGCTGACGGCATCGCGGGTCTCCGTGCCGGTGTAGATGCCGTCGAAATGCTTCGGGCCGTAGTCGAGGTCGAAGCCCAGGGCCGGGAAGTGGTCATACCAGTTGGGATACTTGATGACGACCTTGCACTTTGGATTAACTGCGTGTGCAGGCCCCAGGACGACGTTCTGCGCCGCGTCCTGCATCAGCTCGAGGCGATACTCGGTCCAGCTCCTGTCTCCTTTGGCCGCTATGCAGTATTCGCACTTGCAGTCGTGGAAGAAGAAATCGTCGAGGATGACTTCGTCGAACAGGCTGGCGGTGTACTCGGCGATCTCCTTCGCCTTGGCCCTTTCGACAGGGTCGCTGTAGCAGTAGGTCTCGAACGAATTGGCTTCACTGATGGTGTATGTGATGCCTCCGGCGACCTCAAGGCCCTGCTTCTTGAAGAATTTGATGGCTTTCTCCATCGTAGGACGGTCGACGATGAGCTGGTCGCGATGGGTCTCGAGGTAGATCTTGTCCACCTTCATCTGCGAAGAGATGACATTCCATGTCGAATCCAGCCAATGCTGGTCGGCCATCTTCTGCACCTCGTAGGCGCGGGTATAGATGGATACCTTGAAGTTCCGGTAATTGGGACGGGCCTGGGAAGCCACGGATGCAGCCAGTAAAGCCACGGCTGCGAGAAGTTTGGCAAAGTGTTTCATGGTCGGTGCTGTTAGCACCGCAAATATACACTTTTATCAGAACTTACGGAAGGCTATGCAGGCATTATGTCCTCCGAAGCCGAAGGAGTTGGAGAATCCCAGGGTGAGGTCGGCCTTGACGGCGACGTTGGGAGTGTAGTCGAGGTCGCACTCCGGGTCGGGGCAGTCGAGGTTGATGGTCGGCGGCACGACACCGTCCCTGAGGGCAAGGATGGTGGCGATGGCCTCGGCTGCGCCGGTGGCGCCGAACATGTGTCCGTGCATCGACTTGGTGGAGCTGATATGGCATTTATAGGCGAAGTCGCCGAATGCTATCTTGCAGGCGCTCGTTTCCGCCGCATCGTTGAGCTTGGTGCCGGTACCGTGCGCATTGATATATACGACATCCTTGGCGGCGTCGAAACCGGACTCACGGATCGCGAGCGAAATGCATTCCGCCTGGGTGGTGCCGTCCGGACGGGGAGCGGTCATGTGATATGCATCGCAAGTGCTGCCGTATCCCACCATTTCGGCATAGATCTTCGCTCCGCGTGCGACTGCGTGCTCATACTCCTCGAGGATGAGCACCGCAGCGCCGTCCGCCATCACGAAACCTCCCCTGTTGGCGTTGAAGGGAAGCGAAGCGTAGTTGGGATCCTCCGCCTTGGTGAGGGCCTTGGCATTGGCAAAGGCCGCAAGGCCGATGGGGATGGTGCACTGGTCAGTGCCTCCGGCGATGATAGCGTCGGCGTAGCCGTGCTTCACTGCCCGGAACGCCTCCCCTATCGTGTTGGTGGAAGTGGCACATGCAGTGACGACATTGATGCAAGGGCCCTTGGCCTGCTGCCTTATGGCGATATTGCCGGCGGCGATATTGGAAATCATCGTAGGGACGAACAAGGGGGAAATCCACTGGCCGGAAGGGTCCTGAAGGAATTTCTCCGTCTCACGGATGATGACGTTGAACCCTCCGATCCCGGAGCCCACGTAAACTCCCAGGCGGAAAGGATCGATATTGCTGCCATCGCCTTCGGGGACAAGGCCCGAATCCTCCACCGCCTGGGCGGCGGCGGCCGCTCCATAGATGGTGAACCAGTCCTGCTTGCGCATGAAAGCCTTGTCTATGCCGTAACGGTCCGGGTCGAAATCCTTGACCCTTCCGCCAATCTTGACAGGCAGGACGTCGGTGGGAAAGTCGGTGATGGTCTCGATGCCGCAGACGCCGTTCTGAAGGTTATGCCAGAAAGTCGGGACATCGTTTCCAACAGAGGATATTATTCCAAGTCCGGTGATGACAACGCGTTTATCCATAAAAGCCAGATGAATTTTTGAGTCTGCAAATATAGCATTTTTTATTATCTTTGCAGATATGTTGTCGCTGAAAGAAAGGATACCGGGATATCTGCTGGGGCAATACCAGCTGGTGGCGACGGTGACCTTCACCGCCTTCTTCTCCCTGTTCTTCCTGATGTTCAGCATCCCTTTCTCGCACAACGCCTGGTTCGAACTCCGCGCCACCGAAGCATTCGGTTTCACCGTGCTTTTCTACCTTCTGGCCCTCACTTTGGTGATAGTCAGCAAACGCGTACTGTTCATCACGTACCGCAAGCGTCCGGAGCGCCCGACCTTCATCGGTTACATACTCTGGAACCTCGTCGAGATACTCGCCATCTGCACCCTTTACACGGTTTTCACCATCAAGGGCAACGCCCTGGGCATAATAGACAACGGGGACGAGTACTGGTACACCGTCTTCTTCAGGTCCCTGATCTATTGCTTGATGAGCCTTGCAGTCCCCTATGTCATCTGCGGGATGTACTTCGCCATCATCGACAAGGACAACACCATCCGTGTGCTGAACTACAGCAACGTCGTCACGGACGAAGTGCTGCCCCCCAGGGAGGAGAAGAAGATCACCCTTTTCGACAGCGCCGGAGCCCTCCGCCTCTCCGTGACTTCGTCCAACCTTTATTACATAGAGTCCGACGACAACTATGTCAAGGTGTGGTACACAGACAACTCGGGGGAGATGAAACAATATATGCTCCGATGCAGGCTCAAGACCATCGAGGAGAGCTTCGCCGACAGCGAACTCATCCGCTGCAACCGCAAGTATGTGGTGAACATGGAGCACGTCCGCGTCCTCCGCAAGCTCAGGGACAACTACGTCCTCGAGCTCGACAACGACGCCATCCCTCCCCTTCCCATAACGAAAACGTACGAGGAGAATGTCCTCGCACGTTTCAATTCCACTTATCGCGGAGAATAATCCCCCTTTTGAAGACTAGTCGCCGGCTTCCTTTAGACGCTCGGCGTTCTCGGCGACCTGAAGGGCGTCGATGCATTCCTGAATGTCGCCGTCCATGAAGACGGGAAGGTTGTACATGCTCCAGTTGATGCGGTGGTCGGTTACGCGACCCTGAGGGTAGTTGTATGTACGGATCTTGGCCGAACGGTCTCCGGTAGAGACCATGGTCTTGCGCTTGGCGGCGATGCCGTCGAGGTATTTCTGGTGCTCCATGTTGTACAGACGGGTACGGAGCTCCTCCATGGCGCGGTCGAGGTTCTTGAGCTGCGAGCGCTCCTCCTGGCACTGGACCACGATGCCCGAAGGGATGTGGGTCAGACGCACGGCGGAGTAGGTCGTGTTCACGCCCTGGCCGCCGGGGCCGGACGAGCAGAAGAGGTCCTTGCGGATGTCGTTGGGATCGAGCTCGATATCGAACTCACCTGCCTCGGGGAATACAGCCACGGAAGCTGCAGATGTCTGGATACGGCCCTGAGTCTCGGTCTGGGGCACGCGCTGCACGCGGTGCACGCCGGACTCGTATTTCATGACGCCGTAGACTCCGTCGTTACCGGAGAGCTTGAAGACTATCTGCTTGAAGCCTCCGGATGTACCGGGGGCCTGGTCGGTGACCTCGAGCTTCCAGCCGCGGGACTCGGCGAACTTGGAGTACATGCGGAAAAGATCGCCGGCGAAGATGGCGGCCTCGTCGCCGCCGGTGCCGCCGCGGATCTCGACCATGGCGTTCTTGGAATCGTCAGGGTCGGCCGGGATGAGAAGGAGCTTGATATTCTGCTCCATTCCGGGAAGTTTGGGTTCGATGTCGTTGATCTCGTCACGGGCCATCTCGCGAAGGTCCTCGTCCTTTTCATTGATGAGGATATCCTTCGCCGAGGCCAGCTCGTCGAGCATCATCTTGTATTCAAGGCCGGCCTTGATGATAGGCTCCAGCTGCTTGTAGTCCTTGTTCAGCTGGACATAGCGCTTCATGTCGGACATTACGTCCGGACTTGCAAGCTGGTCCTGCAGGGACTGGTATTTATCCTGCAGAGAGAGGACTTTCTCAAGCAAAGTATTGTCTGCCATAATATGGTAGGTATTTGTTAATCAATTTGTTTCAAATAACAACGGCGCCGCATGAACGGCTCGTTGTCGTAACTGTTCCAGATGTTGACCGCGCTGTTGGTCTCGATCTGGGGATTGGTGATGGCGTGTATGTTGCCTATCTTCTTGGCCTTGACGGACATATCCTTGTAGTACACTGCCGATACCCCCTTGTTCTGCCACTCGGGCACCGCTCCGTTGATCATTAGGTCGCAGGTCTCATAGTCGTGAAGGGCACGCAGCAGGTGGATCCACCCGAAGGGGAACAATCTGCCCTTGGCTTTCTGCAGGGCTTTTGAGATTGACGGGAACGAAATGCCGAAAGCCACGACATTGTCGTTCTCATCCAGCAGCAGGGTGCTGGTCTTGTCCGACACAAATCTCAACGAGGCCTTTGCCTCCTCTTCGATCTCCTCTTCGGTGAAAGGAATGAAGTTGTACACCGCCGAAGCGAAACTGTCATTGTATACCTTGAAGAAATAGCGGACTTTCTCCGGATCCTTCTTCAATTTGTTCATACTGCCCGTATGAAGATTATAGCGTTGCATGACTATGTTGGCCACGCGCTCGGTCTTCTCAGGGATGTCGTGGTCGGCTGCCACATCGTACTGCACCCAGTCACATTCCTTGGTGTAGCCCAGGGCCGTCACCAGGTCGTTGTAGTACGGGTAGTTGTAGATGCAGTTGAAGGGAGGAATGTTCTCGAAACCCTCCACCAGCATTCCCTGCTTGCCCAAGGTATTGTAATACAGCGGTCCATGTATCTCGGTCATGCCTTCCTCCTTTGCCCACGCCTCGGCTGTGCCGAGCAGCAGGCGCGCCACCTCGATGTCATTGACTGTGTCGAACCATCCGAAACGCGCGCGCTTCTTGTTGTACAGTTCGTTATAGCGCGGGTTGATCATACCGCAGATCCGGCCGACGACTTCCTTTCCATCCATCACCATCCACATCCGGCGCTTGCAGTAACTCAGCGTCGAAACCTTGGTAAGGGAGTTAACCTGGTCCGAATGCAGGGCAGGGACATACTGGGGGCAATCCTTGTAAAGGCGGTCCGGGAACTTGATGAAACGCATCAGGTCCCTGCGAGATACCACCTCCACAACATTATACTTGGACATTTTCAGTTCAGATTTAGTACAAAAAGTCTGCAAAGTTAATAAAAATCCGCTAGATTCCCACAATCGAGCGGATGGCGACCTGGGCGCAGACGGCTCCGAACACGGAAGGCAGATAAGAAACGGTACCGACCTGCGACTTCTTGTTGCGGCTGGCCTCAAGTACCACCGAATCGCGACGGGGCTCCTCGATGGAGAATACCGCCTGGAAGCCCGTGAAGATGCCGAGTTTGTGAAGGCGCTTGCGGAGCATGTGCGCAAGCGGGCACATGCGCGTCTGTGCAATGTCCGCGACTCGCACGGCGGTGGCATCCAGTTTGGCACCCGCGCCCATCGACGACACCATCGGCACTCCCCTCTTCAGGCAGTACTGGATAAGGCATATCTTGGGACTGAGGGTATCGATGGCATCGACAAGGAAATCTATCCTGTGGCCGTCAAGCAAAGATGCGACGTTCTCTTCAGTGATATACTCCGGAATGGTTACCAGATCAAGTTCAGGATTAATGTCCATAAGACGGTCGCGGAGGACGTCGCACTTGGGACGGCCGACGGTGGAACTCAGGGCGAGGATCTGGCGGTTGCGGTTGGTTTCGGAAACGTAGTCGGAGTCCAGTGCCAGCAAGTGGCCGACGCCGGCGCGTGCGAGCGCCTCGGCGGCGAAGCCGCCGACGCCGCCGACGCCGATCACGGCTACGTGCGCGTCGCGCAGCTTCCCGGCACCTTCCGCTCCGAGAAGCATCTCAGTCCTCTCCTGCCAATTATCCATAACGGGCACAAAGATACGAATAAAAAAGACTACTTACCCAGATGAACCTTATATAGTCCTCCAAGGAACGAACCGAAATAAAAATCGCTCCCGACAAGACAAGAGCAGTCTATCTGCATACCGATCACTTTTTTTCTCCATTTTCTTCCACCGTCAAGACTATATATGATATCGGCGGAAGTGCCCCAAATACCAGCAGTGTTTGATACGATGAGAACGATGCTATCAGAAGACATCAAAACTTTTTCAAGGAATTGATAGCCCTCCACTTCAAATATCTCTTTGACAGTTTTGTCAACTATGTCTATGGCGTTGATTGTCCTGCGACCATCTTCCATCAAAGATGCGATTATTACCTTGTTCCCAGATACTGCCATTTCTTCAGGATTATGAATATATATCGTAGAAATGGGGCCAGTGTCCTTATAATACAAGCTGTCCTTATCATACCTGATCCAGTATTCACAGCCCTTTGTCCCTTCCATCTGAAGCAACTTTGAGATAGTTCTGTTTCCCGGCCGACGTTCCATTTGACCTAGGGTATCAACAATGACCTCATATGAACCGCCATCGCCGCTTAAGTAGTAGTGATGGCTGTCAAAAGAGGCCCATTGGACTTGAGGAGTCTCATCCAATGGAATCTCCAGATCCATCAGCTGCCGGGTATTTTCGTTATAAACAAAACTGGAAGGGAAACCTCCCATAGGAGCAGCCATTCCGAATACCCGGGATCCGATAGGGTATATTGCATGGAGATACCTTGGGTCATAGTACTCCATTCCGTACCATTCGAACATCTTTTGCCATGTAGTTCCGGCATCAGTTGTCTCCCATATAATCATCTCATTCTTATCAGACGTAACAAGATACCCCTTGGATTCTGATGTAAAAGACACGGCATTCATCTCCAGCGCCCTGCCCGGGGTGGAGAATACTTTATGAATGGGAGGATTGTTTGTGCAGCAGCCAAGAATCGCACAAGTAAAGATTATTAAGCCAGTCTTTCTCATATAGGTTTCTTGCTGAGGCAAATATATGCATTTCTAAAACAATTCCAATGGAACCCGTGCAATGGAGTGATTTGAGTTACAGTGGTTTATCGAAAAATCTTGTACAAAAATCGCGACAGGGATCACAATTATCTATCTAAGAATGAACCACTTACATTTCACATCCGTTTCCAGTTTGTGTAAACGGATAGTTCTTTGTAGTATTGCAGCCGGTGAATCAACACAGGACTTAACTATGAAGAGAGGAAGTAACAAGTTTTACAGGGAAGACAGCGCACACCATCTTTACATCAAGGCGCTGAACGGAAATGTTTTGTTTTACAGGACGGAGGATTATATCTTTTTCCTGACATTATTGTCAAGCATCGCCAGACGGTATGGAATCAACATCGAAGCATTGTGCATAATGTTCAACCATGTTCACCTGTTTGTCCGGGCTGTGGACGAGAGTGTATTCAAAGCCTTCTGCCGAGACCTGCTAAGTCTGTTTTCGATAGGATACAATAAAGAGTACCATCTCAAAGGCAGATTGATGATGCGCTCCGGCTATGCACCGAAAGTCTCGAGGAAAAGTATCCTTTCCTGTCTGATCTATATCGTCAACAATCCGGTCGCAGGACATCTTTCAAGAAAGGCGGTCGAGTATAAATGGAACCTGCTGGCATACTTACAAAGCAGCCATCCTTTCTCAGAGAAACTGGTCAAGAGAAGCAGCCGGTTGCGCTTAAGGGAGGCCTCCAGGATTGTGGACTGCTGCTTCAGGAAAGGAGCAGCTCTGAACTACGCCGTCCAAGGAAACATATTCAGAGACTTGACATCCAAGGAGAAACGTACCGTTACCGACTATATTGTCAGCCTTTACAATCCCCTAGACAAAGAAGCCTTCCTTGCACGGTTCGGTGATTGGGAAACCGCACTCCTGGCCATAGACTCTACGACCGGCGCCGATCACGACATCCAGGAGGTTTGGGACGACCACTCCGTTTATTTCCGTATGCTCAAGTTAAGCCTAAGTCGCGGTATTCAGCCCTGGAGGCTCAACGAAATTGAAACGACGGAACGGCTGAATCTGGTGAAGGTCTTCTCTGGCATTCCCGGATCCACCCCTGAGCATCTCCGTCGATTCCTCCACCTATAGCCGTGCAGCAGAATACTGTGCTAATCAAGTGAATGGGGCTCCAAATAAAGTCCAAAAGTTGCCGTGCAATGGATAGTTCTGGAAACCAATAAGATGCGCAAACTCCCTATCTCGTTTTTGCGACAGGGATTACATGTACTCACCTGATTATCAAATAATTACATTGCACGGTGCCTGAGACATGGCGCAAGGTACGGTAATGAGGCGCGGTACCGAGACACGGCGCGAGGCGAGGAGCGGCGTAAGGTACCGAGGCGAGGCGCGTGGCACGATACCGAGACAGAGCACCGAGGCAGGGCACCGAGGCAGGGCACCGAGGCAGGGCACCGAGGCAGGGCACCGAGGCAGGGCACCGAGGCAGGGCACCGAGGCAGGGCACCGAGGCAGGGCACCGAGGGTACAATGAATGTCAGATGCTGAAGTTGTGCCAGTGGGGGCCGAAGCGCTCGAAAGCCTGGCGGTCGAGCATCTCGCGGTCGTCGGGATGCGCGATGCCGATGAGCAGCTTGGCGCGCTCCTGCAGGGACTTGCCATAGAGGTCGACGGCGCCGTACTCGGTGACGATCCAGTGCGCGTCAGCGCGCGGAGTCACCACACCTGCGCCGGAATTGAGGGCAGCCACGATCTTGTTCTTGCCCTTGTTGGTGCGGGATGCGAAGGCGGTGATGGACTTGCCGCCCTTGGACATCGTCGCGCCCTTGACGAACTCCAGCTGCCCGCCGGTGCCGGAGAAGATGCGCGTGCCGATGGAATCGGCGCTGATCTGGCCGGTGAAGTCCACCTCGGTGGCGGAGTTGATGGCCTTCATACGCGGATTCTGGGCGATGATCCAGGGATTGTTGGTATATGCGATGTCCTTCATCAGGACGTCGGGATTGTCGTCGATGAAAGAATAGACATCCTGGCTGCCGAGCAGGAACGAGGCCACGACCTTGCCGGTGTCGATCTTCTTGCAGGCGCCGTTGATAACGCCGGCCTTGATCAGGCGGAGCAGGCCGTCGGCGAACATCTCGGTGTGCAGGCCGAGGTTCTTGTGGCCGCCGAGCTGGGCCGCGAGGGCGTTGGGAAGGGCTCCGATGCCCATCTGGATGCAGTCGCCGTCCTCAACGAGGGTTGCGCAGTTCTTGCCGATGAGCACCTCGGTGGGGGTAGGCTCGGCGAAGTTGGCGGTGACGAGCGGAGTGTCGTCCTCGACCAGATAGTCGAACTGGTCGAGCGACACGAGGTCGCCGTGAGCGTAAGGGACGTTGGGATTGATGACACCGATAACGAGTTCGGCCGTCTCGACGGCGGCGACGGAGCAGTCGACGGAGGTGCCGAGCGACACCATACCGTTGGCATCGGGACGCGAAACATTCACCAGGGCCGCTCCGAGCTTGATGAAGCCGTCGCGGTAGAGCTTCTGGCTCTCGCCGAGATGGACCGGAAGGTAGTCGGCATAGCCGGCATTGACATTGGCCCTGACGTTGGGGCCGATGAAGAATCCCTGCTCGAAGAAGATGCCTTCGTAGCGCGGCTCGGAATAGGGAGCCGGGCCCTCTGTATGGAAATGATGGAAATGCAGGTCCACTATATCGCCGGCATCGGCACGGCGGCACAGGGCCTGGATGAGGATGTGCGGAACGCTGGCCACGCTGCTGAGATGTATGTGGCTGTGAGACTTGATGTGGCTGACGGCCTCGTCGGCGGATACGAATCTGATTTCTTTCATTCCAGTATTAGTTAGTGCGGAGTGCAAAGATACTATCTTTTTTGTAAATTTGTAGAAATCACACGTACATGCACACGAGAGAAGAAAAGATACAGGCGTTCGGCCGGCTGCTAGACATTATGGACAGCCTCCGCGAGCGCTGCCCCTGGAACGCCGAACAGACGATGGAGAGCATCCGTCCTATGACTGAGGAGGAGGTCTACGAGCTCAGCGACGAGATAGTCAAGCGCAACTCCCCCGGCATAGCCAAGGAGATCGGCGACCTGCTCTACCATATGGTCTTCTACGCCAGGATAGCCCAGGAAGAAGGCTCCTTCGACATTGCCGACTGCATCGAAAAGGTCTGCTACAAGATGGTCTTCCGCCACCCGCACGTATTCCGTGCCGACGGGACGCTCCTCCCGGAGGGCGAGGCGCCGTCGGCCAAGGAGATCGCCGACACCTGGGAGATAGTCAAGGCCAAGGAGAAGGACGGCAACAAGACCGTGATGAGCGGTATCCCCGACACTATGCCTGCCCTGCTCAGGGCCCTTTCAATGCAGGAGAAGGCCCGCGGCTGCGGTTTCGACTGGAAGGAGAAGGAGGGCGTATGGGACAAGGTCAAGGAGGAATGCAACGAGATCGAGGAAGCGGCGGCATCCTCTGCGGCCGACGAACTGGAGCTGGAGTTCGGAGACCTGCTGTTCTCGGTCATCAATGCCGCCCGGCTGTACGGAGTCGATCCCGAGGCGGCGCTGAGCCGCACCTGCGGCAAGTTCCGCAACCGCTTCGACTACCTGGAGCGCAGGCTCCACGAAGAGGGCCGCGGCTTCTCCGGCTTGACGCTGGAGGAGATGGACGCCATCTGGGACGAGGCCAAGTCCAAAGGATTGTAATCAAAAACTACAAATCATAAGCTAATGAAAGTCAATCGTTTTTTAGTTTTCAGCGTTCTGGTGGCGCTGGCCGCCTGTTCCTCGCCGAAGCCGGCGGACCAGGACGGCAGCGTACTGTGGTTCGCCAATTCCAAACCGTACAATGAGATCCTCTCCTCCGTCGAGACACGGATCGACGGGGCCCTCGCGGCAGAAGAGTACCACGTCTTCGACGAGGCAGGCAGCAGGATAGTGGCCGGCGGCTCCGAGGCCGGCGTCCGCTACGGCGTATACGCCCTGCAGCGGGCCGAGGCCCTCGGCCAGGCCGGCCCTGGCATCGACCTGCGCTCCAAGCCTTACTACGAGTACCGCATCCTCAACCACTGGGACAACCTCGACGACTCCGTTGAGCGCGGCTATGCCGGTCCTTCGATGTGGGAGTGGACCTCGCCGCAGATTCCCGAGGCGCGCATCCGCCTTTACGGCGAGCTCTGCGCCTCGGTCGGCATCAACGGCTCGGTCCTCAACAATGTCAACTCCAACCCCCTGATCCTCGATGAGGAGCACATCGCCCGGGTGGCAAAGATCGCCGACATCCTTCGCGAATACGGCATAAAGACCTACCTTTCAATCAAATGGACCAGCCCCATCACCCTCAGCGGCCTGACCAGCGGCGACCCATTCGACCCTAAGGTACGCCAGTGGTGGAAGGACAAGGCGGCCGAGATCTACGCGGCCATCCCCGACTTCGGAGGCTTCCTGGTGAAAGCCAACTCCGAAGGCCAGGCCGGCCCGCAGGACTACGGCCGCACACACGCCGACGGCGCCAATATGCTGGCCGAGGCCCTGGCGCCCTACGGCGGCATCGTGATGTGGCGCGCCTTCGTCTATAGCCCGACCAGCCCCGACCGGGCCAGCCAGGCCGTCGACGAGTTCGAGCCCCTCGACGGCCAGTTCGCCGACAACGTGATCGTCCAGATCAAGAACGGCCCCGTCGATTTCCAGGCCCGCGAGCCCTTCAATCCCCTCTTCGGAAGGATGTCCAAGACCAATATGATGGTCGAGTTCCAGATCACACAGGAATACCTCGGCTTCTCGAACCACCTCGTCTATCACGGCACCACCTACGAGGAGGTCCTCGACAGCGACACCTACCGCGACGGCGAAGGCTCGACCGTGGCCAGGATGGTCAAGGGTCTCGCCGGAGTTGCTAACACCGGTCAGGACAAGAACTTCTCCGGCTACATCTTCGCCCAGTCCAACTGGTATCTC
>JAEEGL015817347.1_pt1 | contig 13129 bp, 5 predicted proteins | sample 9134231 | NCBI WGS metagenome assembly JAEEGL01 (sample SAMN16246548, study PRJNA631951) | gut metagenome | biome: gut microbiome; feature: rumen; material: fiber-attached | host: Bos | place: Iran: Karaj | collected 2018-10
GAACCCTTCCAGCCCATTCTTTTCAAAATCCACCACGAAAACGGCCTCTTTTGCTACGAGTGAAAACGCTGCAACGAAAACAATTAGAAAGGAAACAAGTTTGTTCATGGTTTGTATGAAATGATTTTTGGGAAATGGTTGTCAAAGGTTTAAACCTCTAACAGTTTTGGAATTACCTCACTGGAAAATTTAGCCTTATTAGTTCCTCTTGTCAAGTCAGAGCTTCCAAGTTGAAGTATTGGAAAAATGGTTTATGTTAGAGGTAATTGAAAAACCTCAAAGGAGAATCTTATGTACAACCAATCCCCCGAACGACCCTTTGGCCCCTATCCATGCGATGAATCCATTGTCCCCGAATACACCCTGCCCGACCCGCTTCTGAAAGCAGATGGCACACGCGTCACCACCGCACAGGAGTGGATGAACCACCAAAGAGCCGCCATCCTCGACATCTTCAAAAAATTCGAATACGGCGAAATAATCCCAAACCCCGAAATCCTCTGGTTCGAACAGCTCTCCAGGCGCGATAATGCCTTGGACGGTATCGCCATCCGCAAGGAAATCCGAATCCACGTCGGTATGGCTAATGGACGCACAGCCGCATTCGACATGCTTCTCTATCTGCCGAAAGATGCGGAAAACCACCCCGTGCCAGCCTTCCTTGGGCTGAACTTCAAGGGAAACCACGCCACTACCACCGAGGAAGACGTGCGCCCCACTGGCCTAGATATGCAGGACAATGCCGACGATGCGACTGTTCGCGAACACCGCGGCATCCAGGCAACCCGCTGGTGCTTCAAGGAAACCATCGCACGCGGCTATGCATCCGCAACTATCTGCTACCACGATATCTTCCGCGACCAGGTCGGTCATGCACAAGAGAGCATCTTCCGCCTCTTCTTCGACCAAGTCGTGATGGAGGAAGTGAACAATACTTACACACCCATCGGCGCATGGGCCTGGGGACTCAGTAGGGGATTCGACTGCTTGGCCGCACAGCCAGGCATCCGTCAAGGCACCATTGCTGTACACGGACACTCCCGCCTTGGCAAAACCGCCCTCTGGACAGGCGCCATCGACCAGCGCTTCGCAATGGTCATCTCCAATGATTCGGGATGCTGCGGCGGCGCACTCCACCGCCGAAAATACGGCGAAAACCTCTCCCAACACTTCCAAAGCCACCTGAACTACAAGGTGCCTGTCTGGTTCGTCAACAAGTTGGACGAATATCTCTGGCGCGAAGAAGAACTGCCTTTCGACCAACACGAGCTGATGGCACTCGCCGCCCCACGCCCGCTTGCCATTGCCACCGCAACCGATGACCAGGTTGCCGACCCACGCGGCGAGTTTCTGGCGGCAAAGGCCGCTTCTGAAGTATATCGCCTCTTCGGCTCAAAAGGGCTTCCTGCCGATGAAATGCCCGCTCCCGACATCAACATCACTGGCGACATATCCTTCCACTACCGCACAGGAAAGCATGACCAGACACCACAGGACTGGGCACACTATCTCGACCTCGCAGACATATACCTTAAGAGGTAATTACAAACGGCTTACAGTGTCCAGAACTCCTCTTCGGAGAGGATGGTCACGCCCATTTTGCGCGCTTTGACCACCTTCGAAGAGGTGGAGTTAGGGTCGGCCACGACAAGGTACTTGGTGGTGGAGGTAACAGCATCCACTGGAACAAACCCCTTTTCGCGGGCAGCTTGATGCATCTCAGAACGCGGACGGGTGGATTTGCCCGTAAAGCAAATCGTGTCACCCTCGGGAGCTGGAGCCGACTGGCTCAGCTGGAACTCCTTGCGAAGCTCCTGGATATAAGCCTGCTTTTCCACCAGTCCTTCGCTGATGCGCTTCGCCATCACCTCGCCGATGCCGTTGGCGCGCAACAACTGAGCGATGGTAAGTCCGCCGATGATTTCATCAACGCCATAGATTTTTAGAAGCTCCTCACTTGCCTTCTTCCCCAGTTCAGGAACGTTCAGTGCCGTAAGAAAAAGCTCTGGCGTGCAGCGACGTGCTTTCTCAATTTCGTCCATAATGGCGGTGATGCGGGTTTTGCCGAAACCTTCCTGCCCCACGAGCAGTGAACCGTCCAGCCGCATGAAGCCGAGGAAATCACGAATACCCGTGATGTCCATAATAGCGCGCACAATCTCCTTGCCGATGCCGAACATGCCCACGGTCATCACGCTGAAGTAGAGCTGGTTCAACTGCTGTTCGCCACACTCGGGGTTGCGGCAAAAGAGGTTGGCACCGTCGCGCACCAACTTGCTTCCGCAGATTGGGCAGGTGGTGATTTCCGTGGGTGCGGCCTCACCCACCTCCAGTACTTCCGCCAGATAGGGGATGACATCTCCTGCACGCTCAACGCGCACCTTGGAGCCGACGCGGATGCCACCACTCAAAATACCTGGCTGCCCATCCAGCGTATCAATGACGGGCACCTTCACATTCGTAACCGTCACGCCACCAATATCGCGCGGCTCAATCTGCGCCGTAGCAGCCAGGGTACCGCGCTTGCCAATGCTCAATGTGAAGCCCGTCACCACACTCTCCACCGACTCGTTCGTAAACTTCAGTGCCATTGCCCCGCGCGGATGGTGCTCCGTGTAGCCGAGCGATTCAGCGTATGCGGAGTCCGCCAGGCGGACGACGATGCCGTCCATCGGATAGTCCAACTGCTCAATGGTGTGCTGGATGCCATCCCATTTTTCAGCAAACTCGTTGAGTTTCAGGCTGTTCGAGTTGGTATCGTAATCGATGAATGTCAAACGCGCGCCCTGCTTCTGGTAGAACTCGACACCATCGTTGGCAACAATTCCCGCCACAGCGTTGCGGCTGTTCTTGAAAGGGGTGCCTGCCTTGGTCAGCACGCCGCTGTACATCGTCTCAAACGCACTGTTGGGGATGACGATTTCGCCAAGGATACCATCGTGCTTCTCCGACACGATGTCGATGATGGCCAGCTTGTCGGTGATGTTTACACCCACACGTCCATCGCCGCGCGTCACCAACACGCCATGTTCCAGCTTGCCAGAGATGCCATCGTATTTGGGCTGCACGAAAAAGAGCTCGTCCTGCGTACGAGCCACCTTCGCCATCCACTGGCGAAGAGCCTCCTTTGTATAGACCTTGTCTAGGCTGAGCATCGGCTTGGTGTGGACGATTTTCTCGCCCGCCGCCGCAGGAGCTTCCACATTTTTCAGCAAGGGGTTCTCTGGATCCCAACTGCGAAGGGTCTCTACAAGGCGGTCATACTCCGCATCGCTGATTTCAGGTGTCCCCTTTTTCCAGTAGAGGTCGTTGTGGTGGCGTATCTGCTCTTCAAGATGGCTGATGATGTTTTCGGTCATAATGGTGTCCTACAGCATGGCCGCGTATTCGGCGGCTTTGTCGATGATTTCGTTTTCTCCAGAAACCTGGCGATTCTGCATCAGAATTCTACCGTCGCAGATGACGGTATCGACGCAGCTTGAATCGGCTGAATAGACAAGGTTGGAGAGGAGGTTATGACACGGTACAAGACAGGGTGTACAGGCATCCAGCAGCAGAATGTCCGCCAGCTTGCCAGGAGCAATCTCGCCCGCATCCAGCCCGAAGGTGCGTGCACCGTTGCGCGTTGCCGCCGTGAAAATCTCCTCGGCGGTGCAGGCAGTAGTTGTCTGTGCCGACCGCTCGGCGGTACTGGACGCCGCCTTCATCTCGTCGAACATGGAAAGGGAGTTGTTGGAGGCGTTGCCGTCCGTTCCAATGGTCACATTGACTCCTGCGTCAACCATTTTGCGGAAGGGCATCAACCCTGAGAGCAACTTCATGTTGCTGCATGGGTTAAAGGCGACCGCCGCCTTGCGGGCCGCCATAAGTTGCATATCGCTGTCGGTGAGATGAACGGCGTGCGCGGCGACCACCTTTTCCGATAGGAAGCCGAGGCTGTCGAGGTACTCCACAGGGGTCATGCCATTGTGCTCCTGCTTGCACGTTTCCACCTCACCTGCCGTCTCCGAGAGGTGGATGCTAATTTTGAGGTCCTCGCGGCTGGCGAAATCTGCCAGCTTCTCCAACGTCTCACCGCAGACGGTGTAAATGGCGTGGGGTGCAAGGGTCAGCGAAATCGTTTTCGGCAACTTTGCGCGGTTCGCCCAAATCTCCTCGTTGTTTCGACGGATAAGTTCGGCGTTGGGCGAGGCCTCCAGCGTGGTCATGCCGATGGCAGCGCGCATGCCCATCTCGCGGACGGCATCGACTATACGCTGCGGGAAGAAGTACATGTCGTTGAAAAAGACAGTACCCGACTTGATCATCTCCAGGCAGGCGAGTTTGGTGCCCCAGTAGATGTGCTCGGCTCCCATCTTCGCCTCTGCAGGCCAAATGTGGTTCTGCAGCCAATCCATCAACTCCAGGTTGTCGGCATAGCCTCGCAGCAGCGACATCGCAGCATGGGTGTGAGTGTTGTAGAACGCTGGCACCGCGATAAACTCCCTGCCGTCAATGATTTGGTCAGCGGTAGCAACTAGCTTCTCCCCGATGGCGGCGATGCGATTGCCCTCTATGAGGATGTCTCTCTTCTTCTGGTTCAATTGGACTTGCTGTATCAATATGCTCATAAATGGAATTACCTCCCTAGTACTAAATTGTTGCGACGACCATCATGCCGCCTATACTAATAAGATATAGCCATTTCTGCCATTTTCAAACAGAATCAACCAGTTTCTTTGAGGAACCATAAGCGTTAAGATGTTTGAAGATGTTTTTGTTTTAAACCACAGATTACACAGCTTCTGTGTAATCTGTGTAATCTGTGGTTAAAAAACAGCCAACGAAATAACTTAACACTTATGCTTTGAGGTACTTACCGCTCACCAAACAGGGCCATCAGCTCCTGGACGCTCACGCCGCTGCTTTCAGACTCGCTCAAGATTTCATCGGAGCTCTTTTTCTTGCGGGCATGAAGCTCCAGCACGCGCTCTTCAACGGTGTCGGAGGTAATCATGCGGTAAAGCGTCACGGGCTGGCTCTGGCCAATGCGGTGGACGCGGTCGGCAGCCTGCTCCTCCACGGCGGGATTCCACCACGGGTCGGTAAGAATCACGTAATTCGCCGCCGTCAGGTTCAGGCCAGTGCCACCCGCCTTCAGGCTGATGAGGAAGAAATCGCCATTGCCCGCCTGAAACTCATCGACGGCGGTCATACGCGCCGCTGGCGGCGTGGAACCGTCCAGATACTGGTAGCTGATGCCCTCCTTGTCAAATATGTCCCGCACGATATGCAGGAAATCGACATACTGGCTGAAGATGAGAGCACGATTTCCTGCCTCGCGCAAATCACGTGCCAGCTCAAGTAGTCGCATCACCTTGGCACCCTCAAGCGGCTCCATAGGTACCGACGATACCAACGATGGATGGCAACAGAAGCGGCGTAGACGCGTCAGCTCCGCCAAAATGGCGATGCGCGACTTTTCGTCCTCCCCAGACAGCTTCTCCAACGCCTTGCGGCGCAATGCCTCGTAAAGTGCCTGCTCTTCTGACGAAAGGGCGACTGGCAGCAGAATCTCCGTCTTGGGCGGCAGGTCATCCAAGACCTCGCTCTTTTTGCGGCGCATGATAAGCGGTGAAACCAGCCGTTTCAGCGAGGACTTCGGCAGCCCGTTCTCGCAGAAGCGCGACTCGAAGTCGGAAGCCTTCCCAAGCAGCCCAGGGTTCAGGAAGTCGAAGATGCTCCACAGCTCCAGCAGGTTGTTCTCCACGGGAGTGCCTGTGGAGGCGATACGTATCTTGCCATGCAGTTGCTTGCTGCTCTTTGTGCGCTTGGCAAGGTGGTTCTTGATGGCCTGCGCCTCGTCCAATATGACGACATTCCACGCGACCGTCTCGAACAACTCTTCTTCGCTCTGCAGCACGCCATAGCTGGTGATGACCAAATCTCCCTTGCCCGCCTTCTCCAGCACCTCCTGGCGGTTGGTCACAGGCAGAACGACCGTGTGCAGCGTTGGCGCAAAGCGCTGCGCCTCGCGCTCCCAGTTACGACAAAGCGAGGCAGGGCAAACGACGAGAGCCGCCCCATTTCGCGCCTCGCGCAGCAGCAGTGCCAAAAGCTCGATAGTCTTGCCAAGCCCCATGTCATCAGCCAGGCAGCAGCCTATCTGGCAGTCAGCCAGACGCGCCAGATAGCGGAAGCCGTCCTCCTGATAGGGGCGCAACGTCCCCTGGAAAGTGGTCGGTATCGGTATTTCTTTCTCAAAGGCGGACTTGATGCGGTCCAACTGCGCCTGAATCTCCTGCGGCAGTCCACCGTCAAACACGCTCGATAGCATGGGCAGAGCGGCAGTGGAAAGCTTCAAGCTCTTCTTGTCTGGAATAATCGCGGTCTTGAGCGCCTCAGCTTTTCGCAGAAGCTCCCGCGTCAATTGCAGATATTCGCCCTCGCCCAGCCGAATGAAGTTCCCTACGCGAGCCTCCATCGCCTCCAGAAGCTCCTGGAGCGTAATCACCTTCTCTTCGGAGACCTTCAGCTCACCGCTAATGCCAAACCAGTCCATTCCAGAGGACGCCGACAGCTTCATCGCCGTCGGCATCACCTTCTTGGAGACGGTGATGGGCGCACCCTCGCGCCAATCCAGAACAAAACCCGCCTCCCTCATTTCGGAAAGAACGCGAAGAATCTGCTCGAAGTCATCCAGCTCACAGCCGTGCTGTTTCTTCACCTCATTCGGCAACGACGAACACTTTTCCACCAGCTTCTCGAACGCATCGGCCTCCTGGGCAAGGTTGCGCACCAAGAATTTCTGCGTTTCCCCGATGGTCACGACGCGCTTCTCGGCGCCCTTGCCAGGCTGGACAAACAAGTCCAGCTCGGGGATTGGCCTGCAACGGAATTCCAGCTGGAAGCAATCCTGCTCGCGCGTGATGAGCACATGCATCTCCAACTGCCCCTCGACCACAGGCAGCTCTTTGTAGGCATCCTGCATAAGCGCACCTGTCACAGGCATCACACGCGTGATGCGCCCTATCGTCTCCTGAAGACGCGCCCTACCCTTCTGCGGGATAATCAGCTTGCCGTTTTTGCCAAACTTGTCAAATATCCTCTCCAAAGGACTTGCCTTTTCACCAATCCTGTAGTAACGGCAAATGCCTGTTTCAGAAAAGTCCAGTATCGTCTCATTTCCACGATAAGAAGGCTTTAAGGGATACTTCGTCGTCAGCACAACAGAACCATCGGCCCGCACGACACTTTGAAGCGCATTTTCGTCCTTGACCAGCTTGACTGGATTATCCAATTTGTTCAAGCACACATTTTCGGAATCCACCAGATAATCCAATACATTGCTTGTCAAGGTTGAATAATACGATGCCTTGATGCAACTCTTCACATTAAGCTCTTTCTCTGACAAGCAGGAATCATACTTCCCAGACAAGAGGGCATCGCCGAAAAGCACACGCCCTTCAGAAAAACCACCACGCTTCAGTGCTTTCTGATATATTATCTTAATGTCGTACAAAACATTCCATTTCTTGTTACCGTCCAAATAATCGCTAGCTGATTCCAGCTTCCAGACAATGCGCCCCTCAGGAGCTTTCTTCGCTGTTGCAACTTCCTGTTTGTCCTGCACCACCTCAACGCCAGCCAATTCATCCAGCAACACCTCCCATGAGGCCTTGCGGACAGTACTGACTGGCCTCGCAATCTGGAACTTGTCCATCTGCGCGGCAAGCTCCTTCTGCCTGGGGTCATCAGCAGACAGAAGATTCACCAATGCGCTGCCTAGATAAACCCCAAGCACATTCTGTCGGTCATCAAACAGCTTTCCGACCATCTCAATAAGATGCGGGTATTCAGTCTGTTTTATCGTCGGATTCAGGAGATAACTGTTTACAAGCGAATAGAGTGCCAGCATGTACCCACTGCTATCGTCATTTCCCTTGTCACTTTCCCAGCCGCCATATTTCCCGTTGGCTATTGCTTCCTCCAACTGGGGGAAACAGTATCTCGAATCTTTGAAGAGGCCGTTTTGCAGACAATCAGTCCATTTGGCTATACGCGAATGCGGTGCCTTGGAAAGACACGCGCTGAAAAGCGAGAAGGAGAGCACCATGTCGCGCAAGAAGCCCTCCAATGACCTTAGTAAATCAGTTGAATTGATGAATTTGGTGAAACGGGCGTCAGCGGTTTTCCAATCGCCTTGCAGCATATTCAGATAGGCCTCATAGAGCAAGCAGGTCTCTTTGCTGTCATCCTTCAACTCGCCAAGCACCTCTCGGTCGCCCTCCATGAACGCCAACGCCATAAAGCACCTTCGCTGTTCATCGGACAGTTTGTCCTCCTTGACAAGAGAGCGCCAGTTAGGAAGCGGAAGAGAATGGCTAACAAGGTAGTTTATCCACGAGGGAAGCTGCTGGAGTTGGATGTGCCTTGGCATCTCCAGCATGGCTTTGTCGGCTTTGCCAAGTTTAAAAACGGTTGCGAACATCTGGCCCAAATGGTATTCCCTGGTCTCCATTTTCTCCACGCCAGAGAAATACCATCTGCTTTTCTTGCTGGCTTTCGCCATTTCATCCGCGATTTTATCAGCCTCCTCAAAGCGGTGAGCCAGGAGCCAGCACACGCCTATATTCTCTTCTACACCAAAGGAGGCAGAATAATATTGATTCGAGAAAACCCGCAATTTCTCACAGTTTCCTGAAAGTACAAAATTTGTGCATTTCTCCAACAGTGCCATGAAACTCGCCGACTTCATGAGCTCCTCTTGTATGAACTCGCAGTTCACCTTATCGTCACAAACATAATTGCTGCCGTATGATGAATAAAGCCACTTGTCGCAGACCAGTTTTTTCAGGGTTGCCTTGAAATCCTTCCGTAGCCCCCATGGCTTGCCTTCATATACGATTTTATCGAAAAACTCCAGCAATGACGAAATACACGTGGCTTTTAGCAGGAAAAGCCCGCCAATTATCACCTTCTCTTCTTCTGTAAGTGTGGTCATAATCTAGTTCCCCCAGTGGTGTGTTGACAAGCCCGTTTTACGACCTGGCTACCTCCTTAAAAGCAATAAGCCTTCGTGATGGGCCAGTCGGTAAGGAAGCAGGCACCCTGGACCATGGTGAGATGGAAGAGGGAGGTGTTCCACTTGCCGTCCTTGCGCCACCCCTCAAAGGTGCGCGTTCCGCCCTCCTCGATGGTCTTGAGCCAGGCCTCCTTATCGACCATCAGCTCCTTGACAAGCTCATCCTCGCCCTTGCGCAGCAGGTAGGTCAGCAGCGGGAAGGTCTGGAAGAGCAAGATCTCCTTCATGCACTTTGCACGCACCATCTTAAGAAACTCCCCGTGGAATTCTTCATCTGGTGCGAGACCATGGAATGCCGCAAAGACGTTACCAGGCATGCTGATGTGATTGGTGTTGACATTGTCTCGGAACAAATGCTTCTCGGGGAGGTAGAAGGTGCGGACGAACGCAGCTTCCAGCGGCTTCACGTCCGCGTATGGCTCCCGCCCGACAAGTTGCGCAATCTTGTTCATCGCCTTCACAGCCCCGATATAGAAGGTGTTGATGACGTTGCTCTTGATGACATGCATCTTCCCCTCCTGCTCGATTTCGTAGCCGTCGCGGTAATTGGCAGGCCACTCCACCACACACCAACGGTCGAGGTTGTTGAGCAGGCCGTCCTCCTCCGCATAGCTCTCGCGGTAGAAGTCCAAAACGTCCTTGAACTTGTCATAGCGGTCCGCGATGAAGCGCGTGTTGCCCGTCATGGCAAGATAGGGGAGCACCGTCTCAATCATCATCAGGGGATACTCGGCAATCCTCTGCATAAAGGAACAGCAGCCATCGCCCAACAGGCCTCGATCGAGGAAGCTAGTGTCGAGGAAGTCGTCGAAGAACTTCTCCATCAGCGTGAAGTCCTGCGTGAGCAGGCAGTGCGTGAGAATGGTGTAGCAGCCGTCGCCCAGGTAGTAGCCCTTCTCACGCTCCATGCAGTCCATTATTGTCTCCTGCGCACCATAGCGTATCGAATCGACGCAGAGCTTCCACACAGCCATGTGCTCCGCATCGTCATACTTGCAGACGGCCTTCAGCTCGAAGGGGTAGTGGCGCACGATGAACTTCACGCTTGATTCGTCAATGGCAGCCCCCATCGGCAGGATAAGCTCCACATAGCGGAACGACTTGTAGTCAAACTCGTTCAAGGTGTCCAGCTTGCCCGACAGCACGAAATGCTCCACATAGAGGCAGTTGCAGCGCAATTGCTCTCGCACGGAACCATCCACATTCAGCTCCTGCGCAAACTTCAGCGTGATGTCGCTGTATTTCGACCCGCGCGCCGCAAAGGTGAGATAACCGACGAAAATCTCCCCGAAGTCGATGAGATAGCCTGTGCGCGTGCGTGTCAGCTTCGCAGGCCTGGCCTCCTCAAAGACCAGCTGCTTGGAAGGCTGCACGCAGAGCGTGTAGTCGTCCTTCGGGTTCAGAACGGTATGTTGCCACTTTGAATCGTCGAACTCAGGCTGCTCGAAGCCCACCTCAGGCGCATTGGCGTCATACCGCTCCATGAACTGCGTGGAATAGCCTGTCTTGCCGCATGCAGTGAAACCTGAATGGAGGTTCTGCAGCACCGATTCGTCGGAGGCAACTATCGTCTTCCCGTCGGCCACCACGTCAAAGAGAAGGCCGTGACGGTTGTTCCCTGAGCACCAGACGCGGTTGATGAGCCCCTGGTAGTAGGTGTGGACAGCTATGGTATTCTCCCCCGCAACCAGATAGCGGGTGATGTCCATCTCATTGAAGTAGTAGCGAATTTGATGGCACGGCGCAGGCCCTTGCCCCACAAACCGCCCGTTGATGTACAGCTTGTAGTAGTCATCCGCCGTGATGAATATGCGGGTAGGCACCACCGCATCCAGCGTGAACTTCTTGCGGAACAGGATATGGCGGTTGTTCACGTATGCGTATGGATTGGGCTGGACGGGATTGCTCGCGTTCCGATGGTAGATGTCCCGCTGATAAACGTCGTAAACTGGCAGTGCCGCCAGCTCTGGAGTCGTAATCCATTTGCCTGTGAATGTGTGCATGGTCCTATTCCTTGTTTGTAGGTTTTTTTATGATATGCTCAAAGCGGGTAGTTTACGGAAGCCGCGAAGCGGCAGCGCACGGAGTGCGCAACCATGCGTACCCCCACGCAAGCGCCCGTAAGGGCGCGCAGCGTGGGGGAGATACGCCCTTGAACATAGCGCCCGCAAGGGCGCAACAAAAAGCTGCCGTTATCCCCCCTCTTGGATAATATAGCACTACGAGAGCATCCGTGGATCCACGTCGGCATAAATCTCCACGCCCTTCGGCGGGGTGATGCCGACGATGAGCGAGCGCACAAGCCGTGTAAGGACGCGGATGTTTCCGCCGCGCAACAATAGTTGGTAGCGGTAGAAGGTCTTGACGCGCGAAAGCGGAGCGGGCATCGGGCCGATGACCTGCACCTTTTTCTCCAGCAACGGGGTAATTTTCGCGGCAAACTCCTCTGAAGCCGCCTCTGCCGCATCCTTGTCTGTACTGCGGAAGTGAATCATCACCATGTGCGAGACAGGTGGAAAATCAAGCTCCTTGCGGCTGACAATCTCCTCCTTATAGAAAGCCTTGTAGTCCTGCCGCATGGCATATTGCAGCACAAAGTGCTGCGGGGTGTAGGTCTGCACAATGACCAGCCCGTCAATATCGCCGCGCCCCGCGCGCCCCGCCACCTGCGTGATAAGCTGGAAGGTGCGCTCGCCACTGCGAAAGTCGGGGATGTGGAGGCCGCTGTCCGCCTGAAGCACGCCCACCAGCGTGACATTTGGGAAGTCCAGCCCCTTGGCAATCATCTGCGTGCCAATGAGGATGTTGATGCGACCCGCGCGGAATGTATCCAGCACGCGACGATAAGAGTCCTTCGTGGTCATGGTGTCGGAATCCATCCGCGCCACCTTCGCCATCGGGAACGCCTTCATCGTCAGCGCCTCGATTTTTTCCGTGCCAATGCCTGTGTATTTGATAGCGTCGCTACCGCACTGCGGACACGTGGTCGGTGCAATCTTCTGTTCGCCACAGAGATGGCACACTAGCAGCTGCGCATTGCGATGGTAGGTGTGCGCAATGCTGCAGTTGCTGCAGGTTGAGACATAGCCGCACTGCGGACAAATCATCTGCGTCGCATAGCCGCGCCTGTTCAGGAAGAGCATCACCTGCTCGCCCTTGTAGAGGCGGTCCATGATTTTTTCCGTCAGGCGCGTGGAAAAGAGCTGTCCCTGCCCTGTCTTGGTCGATTCCTGCGCCATATCCACCAGCTCGATGGTGGGCAGACGGCTGCCGTCGATGCGCTGCGTCATCTCCACCAACTTGTAACGCCCACGCTCGCAGTTGTAGTAGGATTCAAGCGAGGGTGTAGCCGAACCCAACAGCACGGTTGCCTTCTCCAGCTTCCCGCGCACCACGGCGATGTCCCGCGCATTGTAGCGTGGCGATTCATCCTGCTTGTAGGTGTTTTCATGCTCCTCATCGACCACAATCAGTCCCAGATGGCGGAATGGCGCGAAAAGTGCCGAGCGGGCACCAACGGCGATTCGAGAGCGTCCTTCGTTGATTCGCGTCCACTCGTCGAAGCGTTCGCCGTTGGAGAGCCCCGAGTGTAGCACGCTGACCAGGTTGCCAAAGCGCTGACGGAAGCGGTCGCATGTCTGCGGGGTCAGTGAGATTTCAGGCACAAGAACAATTGCTTCCAGCCCCAGTTCCAGGCAGCGTGCGATGGCCTGCAAGTAAACCTCCGTCTTGCCGCTGGCTGTCACGCCATGCAACAGAATCACCTGGGCATCCCGTGCCTCGACGGAGGTCACGATTTCCGCCAATGCATTCGACTGCTGCGTAGTCAGCTTCTTCGGCTCATCTGGCAGCACGAAATCGTCCAGGAAGGGCGTGCGCTCAACAACGCGGTTCTCCTTGACTACCCACCCCTTTTCCACAAGCTTGTCGATGACGGAAGCTGTCACGCCCGTCTGCTCAATGAGTTCCCGCTGCGGGAGGGTACCCGTCTGGCGCAAAAACTGGACAATCTCCTTCTGGCGTGGCGTCAGCCCTACGCAGTGCGGGTCTTCCAGCGACTTTGCA
>JAEEGL015975300.1_pt1 | contig 13129 bp, 9 predicted proteins | sample 9134231 | NCBI WGS metagenome assembly JAEEGL01 (sample SAMN16246548, study PRJNA631951) | gut metagenome | biome: gut microbiome; feature: rumen; material: fiber-attached | host: Bos | place: Iran: Karaj | collected 2018-10
GAAGTCGGAGCCGGAGATGGAGAAGAACGGAACGTTCGCCTCCCCCGCAACGGCCTTCGCCAGGAGGGTCTTGCCGGTGCCCGGAGGGCCGACCAGGAGTGCTCCCTTCGGAATCTTTCCGCCTAGGGCGGTGTATTTCTTGGGATTGCGGAGGAAATCGACGATTTCCATTACTTCTTCCTTGGCGCCGTACAGGCCGGCGACATCCTTGAAGGTGACGTTGACTTTGTTCTTGTCGGCGAGCTTGCCGGTGGCTTTCCCCACATTGAAGGGGTTGCCGCCGGGACCGAATCCGCCGCCGCCTCCCGCGTTCCGGCCGAAGCCGCGGAACATCCAGACCCACATCAGGATGATCAGCAGCGGCCAGAGGATCCACTCGAGGACGCTCGACCAGGTGTGGTCGTTGTTCTTGAGGACGACCTCGAAACGCGCGGCCGGAGGAAGGGCCTCATTCAGGGCCCCGAAGGTCTCTTCCGGGTTGAACTTGTCGCTCACCAGGAAGAAGAAGTGCGGGGACTTGCGCGGCACCTGGCCGCCGAATTTCTCGGCGTATTTGCCGAGGCGTTCCGGTTTGATCTTGATGTTGCCCTGATAGTCGTTGCGGACGAATTCGATCTTCTCGACATCTCCGTTCGCGATGATCTCCTGCACCTCGGCCCATTCGATCTTCTGGGGGTTGGATCCGCCCCGGGAGAAGATCATGATGCCCAGTCCGATCAGCAGGAGCACGTACATCCACGTCAGGTTGATGCGGATGACTTTTTTCTTGCCGTTGTTATTGGGGGATTTCTCTGCCATGTCTTTTTCCTATTTGTCCGTTTTCTTCTTGCGGGCGCTTACGGGACGGGGTTTGTACTCCTTGCGGGGGACGTCGGCCCAGAGGTCTTCCAGCCGGTAGAATTCGCGGTATTCGGTGAGGAAGATGTGGACGATGATGTGCCCGTAGTCGAGGATGACCCAGAAGTTGTTCTCCCCGCCCTGCTGCCGGAGCGGCTTCAGGCCGAGCTGTTCTTTCATCTCTTTGAGGACGTTGTCGGCGATGGCGCCCACGTTGGTGGTGCTGGATCCGTCGCAGACGACGAACCATTCGGCGATGGCTCCGTCGAGGGAGCGCAGGTCGAGGGAAACTACATTCTGTCCTTTTTTGTCCTGGATGGCGTCAGCCAAAATCCTTAAATCGTGCGTTATCATAAATTTCTTTGTATTTTTGCATTTGTTATAACTTACAAATATAGTAAAATCTGAGCAAATTGAAAAATTCCATAGTATCAGTCCCTGAAACTTCCGGAGCTTCGCTCCTCCATCCCTCCCACAGACATATCATCTGACGCTGATGATGCCGTGCGGGCCCCTCCCGTTCACGAGGCCACGGGCGGCCACGGTTTCCGGAACTGATACTATTCCATTTTTCTGAAAGGTTTTTGATCGGTCAATATGCGGATTATCTGGTACGATACGGTGGATTCGACGAATGCGGAGGCGCTGAGAAGGGCTTCCGTCCTGGAGGACATGACGGTGATCGCCGCGCGTGAGCAGACGGCGGGACGCGGACAGCGGGGCAATACGTGGACTTCGGATGCCGGAGAGAACCTGACTTTCACGGTACTTCTTAAGCACGGATCGCAGCCGGATCCGGGGGCTCTTGTCCGCCTGAATATGGCATCGGCGCTCGCCGTGCGGAATTTCCTCCGGGCGGAAGGTGTCGACGCCGTCATCAAATGGCCGAACGACGTATATGTCGGCACGCGGAAGATCTGCGGGATGCTCATCGAGAACCGCCTGGCTCCGACGGATTCCGTCTCGGCCGTCGGCATCGGCATCAATCTCAACCAGACCACCTTCCCTGCCACCCTCCCCAATCCGACCTCGCTCAAGTCGCTGACCGGCCGGATAACCGCCGTCGAGCCCGCCCTGGAACGGTTTCTGCCATTTCTTACGGCATTGCTGGAGAAGGATTGCGACTTTCTTTCAGACTACTGCTCCGCTCTCTTCCAGAAGGATGCGGAGTGCTCCTACCGTGACCTTCGTACCGGAGAGGTCTTCCGCGGGACAATCACGGGCGTCGCTCCGGACGGGCGGCTGCGCCTCCGCCGGACCGGTTCCGGCCAGGAGTCCCTGTTCGGGTTTAAGGATATCGGCTATATTCTTTGAACGGCTATGCCGGTTTGATGCGACGGGCGAGCCGGGCGCAGAGACCCGGGAAGAAGCGTTTGATCCAGACCATAATGAGTTCCTTGCCTCCGACGAGCACTTCGCGGCGGCCGAGGCGGATGGCGCGCAGGATTTTTCGGGCCGCTTTTTCGGGCGAGATGCCGCCGGCCTGGCCGGGATCCATCTGTCCGTGTCGCGTGCCGCCCTTGTCGAGGGCGTAGAACGAGATCCGGGTGCGTACGCGCCCCGGGCAGACCAGGGTCACACGGATACCCTTGTCGTAATACTCCGCCTGCAAGGTCTCGAAAAAGCCGTAGAGGGCAAATTTGGAGGAACTGTATCCCGAACGGAGCGGGAATCCGAACCGCCCCGCGATGGAGGTCGTCACGGCGATATGCCCGCCGCCCTGCGCGAGCATCTGCGGAAGGATTTCCTTTGCCATCGCGACGGGAGCGAAGTAATTGATTTCCATCAGTTCCCGCACCATTTTCATCGTCGTGTCCTCCACGAGCGTGCGCTGGCTGACGCCGGCGTTGCAGAAGAGGACGTCCAGTCCGTCGAACGCCTGCCAGGCCTCCCGGCAAAGCGAGGGGATGCCTTCCGGAGAGCGAAGGTCGTAAGGCAGGACCGCCACTCCGGAGGCGCCGGCTTCCCGGCACCGGGCGGCGACGGGCTCCAGCCGCTCGCGGGAGGAGGATGTCAGCACCAGCGACGCTCCTTCCGCCGCATAACGGAGGGCGCAGGCCTCCCCGATTCCCGAGGAGGCGCCGGTGATCCAGACGCGGATCATTCTGCCGGACGGATTTTTTCGCGGGAGACAAGCCCCATCAGGCGGAAGAGGAACTTGGGAAGCGGCTTGCGTCGGTCGCGTTTCCTCATATCCAGATACCAGCCGAGTTTGGCGACAACGGGAATCTTATGCGTTTCGACCAGTTCGATGAGCGTGCCGTCGGGATCTTCCGTATAGGTGAAATGCCCGGAGGCCTCGCCCATGTCGAAGGTCGTGTCGCCGGGGCAGCTGTCGACGGTGAAAGGATATCCCTTCTCCGCGCAGAATTTTTCCAGCGCGCGCATATTGCACACGTCGTAGCAGATCTGGATGAAGCCCGGGTCGCCCCAGAAACGGCCTTCGAAAATCTTTCGCGGCGTGTGGTCCAGGGCCTGGACAAGTTCGACACTGTCGGGGCCCAGCAGCCCGGAGAAGGCGCCCTCGCGCGGTTTGGACGGAGAGAGGAGCACGCGGCGGAACCGGCCTTCCGTTCCTGGAAGAAGATCCCAGTCGTCGAAGTGCTCCGTAACGTCGTAGCGGACGGAGTCGTAGCCCAGAATGTCGCGGTAGAAGGCGACGGACTTCTCCATATCCGTCACGCCGACGAGCGCGCCGCCGATGCCGCCGGTCATTTTCCGGTCGGGGATGAAGACGTAGGACTGCTCGACGACCTGGAAGACATTGCCGTACAGGTCTTTGACATAGAAACAAGGCGTCCCGTCGGGAAGGGCGGCCAGTGCGCCGACCTCTTTCCACCTGGCCGAAATCTCGCGGTGGAAGGCCGGCACGTCAGAACAGTTGACTTTGGCGGCGAAAACCCCGAGGTCGCCCGCCGCCGCTTCGAAGGAAGGCGGACAGGGCTTGCGCTCCGAGTATTGCCAGACCTCGAATCCGCCGCCGCCCTGCAGATTGACTGCGATGCAGGCGTGGCGTTTCTGCGGGACTCCGCCCGTGTAGCGGAGCATCCGCTCGGCCACCGTATCATCTTCGAGGATCCGGATGTCGGCTCCGAACATTTCAATCAGCCAATTCCAGGATTTCCGGAAATTCTCCGTACCCAGGCCGATCTGCTGGATTCCGGATATCATAAATTTCTGCATTCTCTTGTTTTTAAGGAATGCAAAGATACTAAAAAATTCGGACTTCCCGCCAGGGTTCGCTCCAATTATCCGCGGATGGCGGCGATGGCGGAAACGGGATCGGGGGCTTTGAAGACGGAACTGCCGGCGACCAGAATATCGGCTCCGGCGCTCCGGAGAGCGGCGGCGTTGGAGGGTGAGACTCCCCCGTCGACCTCGATCTGCACGGGCAGGCCGCGGCGGACGATCTCGGCGCGGAGCGTCGCGATCCTCTCCAGCGAGGACGGGATGAATTTCTGCCCGCCAAAGCCGGCGAACACGCTCATTATCAGGATGAAATCCACTTCTTCGAGAAACGGGAACAGATCCTCTACGGGGACGTCCGGATTGATGACCAGACCGGCCTTCATCCCGCAGGAACGGGCCAGGGCGAGCGTCTCCGAGGTCCTGCCGGCATCGCGCGTGGCTTCGAGGTGGAAACTCACCATCGAGGCCCCTGTCTTCCCGACCCGCTCGATATACTTCCAGGGCTCCACGATCATCAGGTGCACGTCAAGCGGCTTCGCGGCCTCGGAGGCGATGGCGTCGATGACCGGGAATCCGAACGAAATGTTCGGCACGAAAGTGCCGTCCATCACGTCCAGGTGGAAAATGTCCGCGTGCGCGTTGACCATCGCGACATCCTGCGACAGGTGCAGAAAGTCGGCGGAGAGCATCGACGGGGCTACGAGTGCCATGGTCTACTTGAAGTTGACGACGACATCCTCCAGCAGGGCGACGAATTTGTCGAGGGAGGCTAGCTCCAGTTTCTCGCCCGGGGCGTGGACTCCGCGGAGGGTCGGGCCGAAGGAAATCATGTCCAGATCGGGGAATTTTTCGAGGAACAGACCACATTCGAGGCCGGCGTGAATGGCTTTGACCTCCGGATCGACCCCGAAGAGCCGCTTGTAGGACGCCACCGTCTGCGCCAGGATGGCGGACTGCATATTGGGCTTCCAGCCCGGGTATTCCGGCGTATGCTCGACTTCGGCTCCGCCGAGGAAGAAGGTGGCTTCGACCTTCTCGGCGATGGCGTGCAGCTCGCTGCGGACCGAACTGCGCTGGCTGGTGCATACGGTGATCTTGTCTTCTCCGAAACGGACGGAGGCCAGGTTGGTGGAGGTTTCCACGAGCCCGGGGATGTCGAGACTCATCGCGACGACACCGTGCGGACAGGCTGTCAGGGTGCTGATGAGCGTGGCTGCGAGCCCTTCCGCGAGCGGTTTTTCGGATGCGGCGCAAGGGGTCGCGCTGACTTTGAGGTCGGGATCGGCCAGGGCGAATTCCTGTTTCAGAACTTCTCCGAAGGCCTTCAGGTCCTCGATCATATCGTTCACTTCGTCCGAAGGGACGGCCACGACGGCCGCGGCGTCCCGGGCGATGGCGTTGTGCTTGCCGCCGCCCTCGAAGGAAATGAGCTGATAGTCGTACTGGAGCTCCGTATAGAGGAAGCGGGCGAGTTGCTGGACGCAGTTGGCCCTCTCCTTGTTGATATCGTCGCCGCTGTGGCCGCCTATCCCGCCTTCGATCTTGAGGGACAGGCATTTGTAACCTTTGTGCAGCGGCTCGCGCTCGATGTCGAAGCGGGCGTAGGTCTCGAGTCCGCCGGCGCAGCCCACGAAGAGCTGCCCTTCATCCTCCGAATCGAGATTGATGAGCGTCTTGGCCTCCATAAAGCCCGGCTTCAGGGCGTTCGCCCCGTCCATCCCCGTCTCCTCGGAGATGGTGAACAGGCACTCGAGGCGTCCGGTCGGAAGGTCGCTGTCGAGCAGCGCGAGACTGGCCGCGATGCCGATGCCGTCGTCGGCGCCGAGGGTCGTGTTGGGCGCGATCATCCAGCCGTCACGGATCTCGTACGGGATCGGATCCTTCGCGAAGTCGAATTCGAAGCCCGCGAGTTTCTCGCAGACCATATCCTGATGGCTCTGGAGGGCCAGTGCCGGGACGTTTTCCTTGCCCGGAGAGGCGGCTTTGACGATGAGGACGTTGCCGGTTTCGTCGGTGCGGCATTCCAGGCCGCGGGCTGCGGCGAACTGCTGAAGCCAGGCCGTGACAGGCGCTTCGCTGCCGGACTCCCTCGGAATCCGGGTAATCTCCTTGAAGAGATCGAGAACGCTATTCGAGTTCATATAGAAGGGTTTAAGACACAAGCATCTTCTCGATTTCCACGACATACTGCTTGAAGGTGCGGCTCGTGGACATCAGGTCGGCGACCGTCGTGCAGGCGTGGAGGACGGTGGCGTGGTCTTTGCCGCCGAGTTCGGCTCCGATCGTGGAGAGCGAACAGCCGGCGATGTGGTTGCGGGACAGGTACATGGCGATCTGGCGGGCCTGGACGATGTTGCGCTTGCGCGAAGTGGACAACAGGGCGTCCTTGGTGATGTTGAAGTAGTCGCAGACCGTCTTTTCGATCCTGTCGATGGTGAGTTCGCCCTGCTCCTCGCCGACAATCTTCTCGGTGATCCCTTCCGCAAGGGCAAGGTCGATGTCTTTGCGGATGAGGGTGGCGTGGGCGATCAGGGAGATCAGGGCGCCTTCCAGTTCGCGGAAATTGGTCTTGATCCTTCCGGCGAGGAATTCGAGCACCTCTTCGCGGATCTCCACGCCCTCGCGGAAGCAGCGTGCCCTCAGCATCTCGAGACGCGTCTCATACTCGGGCTTGTGCAGCTCGACGGAGAGGCCCCATTTGAAGCGGGACAGGAGGCGCTCCTCGAAGTTCTGCAGCTCGACGGGAGCGCGGTCCGAGGTGAACACCAGCTGTTTGCCGCTGTGGTGCAGGTGGTTGAACACGTTGAAGAATGCATTCTGCGTCGCGCGTCCCTGCATATCCTGGATGTCATCCACCAACAGGACGTCGATGCGCATATAGTAGGCCATGAAATCGGTGAGCTTGTTGCCCATCACGGCGTCTACATACTGGGTCTGGAACTCGTTGCCCGTCACATACAGCACGACGAGATCCGGGAATTTCTCTTTGACTTCGATACCGATGGCCTGGAGGAGGTGCGTCTTGCCGAGGCCGGGACCCGCGAAGATGAACAGCGGGTTGAAGGGATTCTTGCCCGGGGCGCGGGAAATGTTGAATCCTGCGGATATGCCGAGCTTGTTGCACTCCCCTTCCACGAGGTTGGCGAAGCAGTAGGCCGGGTTGAGCCGGGGGTTGATCTGCACTTTCTGGACGCCCGGGAACACCATCGCGCTCGGATTGGCGGCGGGATTGTAGGTGCTCACGGCGACGGTCCTGTTGACCGGGGTGCCGACGGTCGAAGCCGGGAATTTCATCGCGGGCTCCACGCTGACGGGACGGACCTGATAGACCAGGCGGGCGTCCGCGCCGATCACGCGCTTGAGCGTCTTCTTGATGATGTCGAGGAAGGCGTCCTCGAGGTACTCGCGGAAGAAGTCGGAGGGGACTTCCACACTGAGGGTGGAGTCGACCATCGAGACGGGCTTGATCGGACGGAACCATGTATTGAACTTCTGGGGATCGATGATCTGCTCGATGATCCTCAGACAGTTGTTCCATACGTCGATATGCCTATCGCGATTCTCCATTAAAAATTTAGATGAAATTCAGGTTTTGTACGTGAAGGAATCGATGTTCACTTTCACAATGCAAAGGTGGAGGAAAAATTTTTAATAAAAAAATTCTTCAACTATTGCTTTTGTAGTTTTTTTTACTTGTCTCCTTTGCTTCCGCGAATCGGTAAAATCTTACTTAATATCTTAATAATCAATTATTTGCGTTAATTTCAGGAGGGCGTTTTCCCAATGCTCCAAGTCCAGTTTCATGCCTCGTTTCCACCCCTCCGCCAAGGCCCTTTTTGCGTGTTTTGCATGCCTTGAATCGGGATTTTTCATTGAATTCGACGGACGTTTTTCCCCTCGATTTTTACGAGAAAAGAATCCGGAAATTTTTGTGCGATTTTTTCATTTTTTTTCTTCGCTTCGGCTTTGTCGGCCGAGGTGCCGATGACATAGCGGATCAGTTTTTCTCCCTGGACCGCGACCGGCGCGTATCCCTGGAAGAACGGGTCGTCCTCCGCGAGTTTCCGGGAGGTCGCCAGGACCTGCGTACCGTAGAGTTCGGCGGGTGTCGCTTCGACGGGGGCGGCAACCGTCGTCGCCGTATCAGGCGTCGTTGTCTCGACGGGCTTGTCAGCCGCCTGTCCTGAACGCTTCGTCGTATCCGCAGGGGCGGCCGCCTCTCCGGCCGCACTACCCGCCTCCAGCCGTTTCTTGTAGGTGGCGATGGCCCGGCAGAGCGCCTCGGCGATCTTGTCGAGGTCTTTCTCGCTGCGGAGCACGGCCAGGTCGTCCGGGTTGGAGATGAAACCGCATTCGATCAGCACAGCCGGCATCGTCGTCCGCCACAGCACCCAGAACGGATCCTGCGAGACTCCCCTGCTCCGACGGAAAGGACCGCCTTTGAGCGCGTTGTTGACGTCGTCCGCGAAGGCGAGACTCAGCGACAGATTGGCGTTCTGCATCAGGCTGAAGAAGATGTAGGACATCGGCTCGGAAGGGTCGAAACCCTGGTATTTGGTCTGGTAATCGCTCTCGAGTTTGATGACGGAATTTTCCCGTCGGCAGAGTTCGAGATTTTTCGAGAAGAGGTCGTTCCCCTGCCGGGTGGACTGACCGAGGCAGTGAATGGAGTATCCGTTGGCCGAGGTGGCCGGAGCGTCATTGATATGGATAGAGATGAACAAGTCGGCGTCGGCCCCGTTGGCCGCGTCGGCCCGCCCGCTCAGGGTGACGTAGGTGTCGTCCCCGCGGGTGAGGATGACCTTCAGATCGGGCCAGGCGGCCTTGATTTTCTCTTCCAGCCGCGTTGAGATGTCGAGCGTGAGGGATTTCTCCATCGTATTCCCGTCTTTGCTGACGCAGCCCGGATCGTGGCCGCCGTGTCCGGGGTCGATGACGACCGTGCGGAGCCGGACCGGCCCCTCGGCTCCGGCCCTGAAGCAGAGGACCGCCAGGGCGAGGACCGGAAGAATATGTCGACAGAAAGCTTTCATTGGGCCGATTTTTGCATTACAAGGGAATATTTCTTAATTTTGCAGGTTAAATTGCATATTGCAAATATAGAAAGAATTTGTCTAAGTACCTCAAATATCTCGTCGCTTTTGTTACGATTCTCCTGCTGGCCGCCTCGGTTGCGGACGCTCAGAACCGTGGCAACCGCGGCGGAAGGCGGGGCAGGCGCGGCGCGGCGGCGGATACGACGGTCGTGGTCCGCGATTCGGCCTGGCGGGCGGACTCGGTCTTCCGGGCGGCCCGGCGGGATTCCCTCGCGACGGTACGGGCGGATTCCCTCTCCCTGCTGAGCAAGAGTTCCCTCGAGCGCCCGGCCTTCTCGACGGCGCGGGACTCCATCGCGGAAGTGTTCAGCGACGGTCACCGCAAGATTTTCTACTATGGCGACGTCACGGTCACGTATCAGGATATGAAACTGACGGCGGACTATATGGAGTACGATATGAATTCCGGCATCGTCTTCGCCCGGGGCACCCAGGATCCCGTCACGAAGGAATGGAAGGGGCAGCCGGTGATGGAGCAGGCGGGCAAATCCTACAAGATGGAGGAACTCACCTACAATTTCAACTCACGCAAGGCGCGCATCAAGAATATGGTCACCCAGGAGGACGACGGCCTCCTGCAGGGGCAGAACATCAAGATGATGGCCGACCAGTCGATCAACATCACCAAGGGAATGTACACCGTCTGCGACCTCGAGCATCCGCACTATTACCTCCGTCTTTCGGCGGCCAAAGTGGTGACCAAACCGTCCCAGAAGACGGTTTTCGGCCCGGCCTGGCCGGTCTTCGAGGATGTCCCGATCCCGCTCGGACTCCCCTTCGGATTCATCCCGAAGAAGCCCCAGCGTGCCACCGGTTTCCTGATGCCGACCTTCGGCGAGGAAAAGGCCCGCGGATTCTATCTCCGCGACATGGGCATGTACTTCGTGATCGGCAACTATTTCGACATCTCCCTGACGGGAAGTATCTATACCCTCGGATCCTGGAACGTGGACGTCAATTCGCGGTACAAGGTCAATTATAAATTCAACGGCTCTTTCGGCTTTACCTTCTCCAACGACCAGACCGGCGAACGCGGATCCACCGACTTCTTCCAGACCCGGAACTTCGGCCTCAAATGGTCGCATACGCAGGACAGCAAGGCGCATCCCGGCTCCTCCTTCAGCGCGTCCGTCAACTTCTCCTCCCCCTCCAACAGCAAATACAACTCGCGGTCGGTGCAGGAGGCGCTGCAGAACCAGGTCTCTTCGTCCATCTCCTATTCCCACAACTGGAACGGCAAAGTCAGTCTCTCGGTGAACGCCCTCCACAGCCAGAACTCCCGCGACTCGAGTTACTCGATCACCCTGCCGAACCTCACGCTCTCCGTCACGCGCTTCTATCCCTTCAAGAAGAAGAACCGCGTGGGCAAGGAAAAATTCTACGAGAAATTCTCCCTCGGCTATTCGACCTCCTTCCAGAACCGCGTCAACTTCAAGGTCACCGACCTGCAGGACATCAAACTGGACGCCGACGGCAACCCCATCCCGAAGATCAAGGACGACGGGACGGTCATCCGGGAGCGGGCCTTCGGCGATTCGCTCGGCGTGAAACTGCTGGACCACCTGGCGAGCGGCATGAGCCACAATTTCCAGATTGGTCTGCCGAATTTCACGCTCTTCAAATACATCAACATCACGCCGAGCCTGCAGTACGGCATGAACTGGATGTTCTCCAAGGGAAGCCAGCATCTGGAGGGCGTCGTCGACAAGGACGGCAATCCCGTGATGGTGAACGACAGCGAAGGGAATTCGGTCCAGGCGCAGCAGGTCGTGACGGATCCGGGAAGGGCTTACAATACCTTCGGGGCGACGCATACCTATTCCGGAAGCGTGTCCATTTCCACGCGGCTCTACGGTATGTACAATTTCGGCAAGCATCATAAGCTGCAGGCGATCCGGCACGTTATCACCCCTTCCATCTCGTTCAACTACAGCCCGGAGAAGGGCACGAAATTCAACGGATGGCGTACGCTGGACCCGTATTACGACAGCAACGGCCGGTATCACGACAAGACCTATTATAATATTTACAATATCGCAAGTTCGCACAACACGGTTTCGGCGCCCGGACGCGGGCAGTCGGGATCGCTGGGATTCACGATCGGCAACAACCTTGAGGCGAAGGTCCGCGACCTGCGCGACACGACCGGCACCGGAAGCAAGAAAATCAAACTGCTGGACCAGCTCAACATCAACGGAAGCTACAACTTCCTCGCGGATTCGCTGCGGCTCTCCAACATCGGCATCTCGATGTCGACTTCGATTTTCGGCAAGGTCGGCATCAGCGCCAACCTTAATTTCGACCCCTACCAGGTGGACGACCACGGCCGCAAGATCAACAAACTGATGGTCGTCGGCCCCGGCCATCACCTCCTCCGCCTGACCAATGCCAGCGCGTCCGTTTCCTATTCCATCTCCGGCAAGGGCGCCATCAACGGCAACGACGGGCACAAGGGCGGGGATTCCGGAGCGGGAGCGCCGGCGGATGCCTATCAGCGGATCTATTATCATCCGATCACCGGCGAATACATTCCGGGCGGATACCTCTATTATCTGAATCCCAACGCGCCCTGGTCTCTGAACCTCAATTATTCGTTCAGTTATTCCCGGTCGTACCAGTACACCAACAACCAGCTGGTGACCAACCATCGCTATACCCAGACCCTCGGCATCTCCGGCAACATCAAACTGACGCCGCGGATGTCGATCAGCGCGACGACGGGCTTTGATCTGATGGCCCTCAAACTGACCACTACCCAGATCAGCGCCACCTACGACCTGCACTGCTTCAGCATTTCCGTGTCGTGGGTACCGACCGGCACGTGGCAGTCCTACAGTTTCCTGATCCGGGCCAATGCCGCCGCACTCGCCGACCTTCTCCGGTACAAGAAGAGTTCGAGCTATTGGGATAATTAAAATTTTTTTCGTACCTTTGTGCTGCATTCCGGATCCGGGATGCGTTCTTACCCGCTTTTTTTATGGCACATTCATATTTTGAATTAAACGCAATGAGTGAAGAGCAACTCAGGTCACTGGCCGAATCGCTCCAGATCAAGGATTATAAAAAACTGGCTCTTCCCGACCTCGGTTTCGCCATCCTCGACCGCGAGGCGGAAATCGAATCGCAGAAGCCCGAGGCGTCGGAGCCCAAACCGCGCAAGCGCGGCCGTCCCCGCAAGGAGGAGGCCGCCAAGGCGACTGACAAGCCCGTAGAGAAGCCTGCGGCGAAGAAAGAGGCCAAGCCTTCCGCACCTGCGGAAAAGCCCGCGGAAAAGCCCGCCAAACCGGCTGAGGAGCCTGCTCCTGCACCGAAGAAACGGACTCGCAAGACAAAAGAGGCGGTCGCCGAAGCCCCTGCGGCACCAAAGGAGGAAAAACCTGCCGAGGCTCCTAAGGAAGAGGCCGCCGCGCCCAAGAAACGGACGCGCAAGGCCAAGGCCGCCGAGGTCGCCGTCCCGGAAAAGCCGGCTGAGAAGGCTCCGGAGACGGAGGCGAAAGCGGACGGGCAGCAGAAGCCCCAGCAGCAGGCCAAGCATCAGCATCAGGCGCAGCAGAACGGCCTTCAGGGCGGTCAGCAGGGGCAGCAGTCTCAGGGCGGCCAACAGCCCCAGCGCAAGCCCCAGATCGAGTTCGAAGGCACGGTCGAGGCGACCGGCGTCCTGGAAATTATGCCCGACGGCTACGGCTTCCTCCGTTCCTCGGACTACAATTATCTGAATTCCCCGGACGACATCTACGTCTCCGTCCAGCAGATCAAGCAGAACGCCCTCAAGACGGGCGACACCGTCACCGGCGAGATCCGTCCTCCGCGCGAGGGCGACAAGTATTTCCCGCTTGTCAAGATCAAATACATCAACGGCCGCACGCCGGATTTCGTGCGCGACAGGGTCCCGTTCGACTCCCTCACTCCCCTCTTCCCGACCGAGAAATTCAACCTGCTCGGACCCGGACATGAGAAGGATCTGAGCTGCCGTGTGGTGGATATGTTCACCCCGATCGGCAAGGGTC
>JAEEGL011714346.1_pt1 | contig 13128 bp, 13 predicted proteins | sample 9134231 | NCBI WGS metagenome assembly JAEEGL01 (sample SAMN16246548, study PRJNA631951) | gut metagenome | biome: gut microbiome; feature: rumen; material: fiber-attached | host: Bos | place: Iran: Karaj | collected 2018-10
CCAGGCAGAGGGTAATCCGGCGCACTCCCCTTCTTTGCAGCGCGTCCTCGACCTGGCTGCGCCTCTCCCCCGCTATCTCGCTGCCGCCGATGGCAACGACGTTCTCCATGCCCTCCGCCGAGGCCTTGAGGGCATCGAACTCCCCTTCCACGATGACAACGTCCTTGGGATCGGGATCGGCCGTGATATTGAAAAACGCGCTCTTTCTGTCAAGCTCCTGGGTGGCGATGTACTTGGGGCCTTCACCATCCCCTACCCTTCTGAAAATGAACCCTTTGACTACGCCGGCGCACTCATATGGGATGGCAAGGGTGTGGGACTTCCCGACGGAGGTCTTGCCGTCGGAGTTGCGCACCCCGCAGAAAGTGTCGAGATCCTCGAGCGAGAAGCCCTTGTCGATGGTCATGCGCCGGATAACGGAATTCCAGTCCGGCACGAAACCCAGATTGAGGTCGCTTATCTGCTTCTGGTTGAAGCCGCGCTCACGGGAGAGATAGGAGCGCACCTTTGCGGCCTTGTCGGTCTTGTTGTTCTCGAGATTCCAGCAGAAGTAGGACACCAGCTCATCCATGAGGGATTCCCGCTTCTTGCGGGCAGATACGGCCCTCTTTACCTCAGGACCGCCACTCTCCGGCATGCAGAGCCCGAAACGGTCGCTCAGGTGCTTGTATGCCCTGAAGATGTCACTGAGCCCGTATTCCTTCATGTAAAGGTCAATCAGCCCGACGGGATTGTCCCAGTCGCCCTGCTCGCGGAAACGCAGGTCTCCGCGGTAGATGACGGTCTTCTCGGCGTTCTTTATCCGGGGAATGGTGAGATCGAGCTTGTAACGGGAAGCCCAGTGGTCCTTCGAGGGGCTGCCGGGATTGACGCGACGGAACTGGTAGGACGGGAAGAGCTCACCCACATGCTCGAACGCATAGGGCTTGGCCACATTGTTTTCCCACTCCTGGAGTATATAGAAATAGTCGTCCATCTTAAGGCAGCATATACATACAAATATAATGATTTTTCTGGAAAGCACACTCCCCCGCCGACAATACAGAAAATATATTTTTATAGAAATATATATTTATAGATTTATATAAATGTTTAAAGAAAACGTTGTGTGCAAGCGCCTATAAGGGTATTTGCAAATTTTATATAAATATATTTTTATAGTTTTATATAAAAATAGAAGCTGCAATGGAGATATCAAAGAAGACAAATTGATGCTGCTTCACCTCGGGGTTCCGCCGGTGAAGGCTGACACATTGTAACGGCCGGGCATTCGACAAGACCGGACCAGAGGGAAAAAGCAAAGCGTCTCCTCTGATTACTCGAGAGTACCAGAAGACAAGAAGGCTTCAGGAAAGGATTACCGAAAGAGCTATCACGACATGATGACCACCGGACACCATATATAAAAATATATTTCTATAAATATATATTTCGAAGCGATAAAAGGATGCCAGGCACCATCATCCCAGAAGGTAGGAAGAATATGGAGATCGAGCACTCAGAAAATATATAAAAATATATTTATAGAAATATATATAATTCCATAGCAGAAAAAGTGTACTCAGCTACATCTACACGATATTGAACAGAATACGGACCATACAAACAAGTAGTATATATAAATATATTTTTATAGAAATATATAAATATATATAGGGAAGGACACTTCCAGATGGGAGAGAGAAGCCAGTCCAGGGAGATGACGGGAAAGAAGAGTTTCTCCCATCCGGAAGACCGGCCCATGTGAGAAAGGGAAGACAACATCCTGCCCATGCGGATACCCATAAATAGAAAATATATTTTTATAGAATTATATAAATATATTTTTCTATAAATATAGAAAGATTGAATAAAGCCAATAAGGTCTACGCAGAACAAACAAACCAGGCTGCATACATGACAATCCCTAAAAAGAAGCCACAAGAAATATATTTTTCTATAAACAGATATAAGTGTTTAGGCAAAATGGAAAACATAAAACCGCCTTCAACGTACCTGAAATGCGGAAATGTTATATATATTTCTATAAATATATTTTTATAGAAAATGCATAGATGAAAACGGGAAAGAAACAATGCCCCTCTTGAAAAGGTGACATTCATGCCGGGGAAGGGATTCTTGCTGAACGCTGAATCAAAGAAAAATATATATTTATAGAAATATATTTATATATAAAAACGCCACCCGGGGAGGATGGCGTAAAACTTGGCAGGGATGGGGAGGGCTTACTGAAGCTTCCCGTATTTTTTCAGCAGATCATGGATTGCCTCGTTGTAAAGCGTATCGTAGGAGACACCCATTTCGAATTTCAGCTGACCGAGGGTACGGAAGAGGTCGTTGTCCACGTGGAAGCTCTTCAGGGTACGGTTCTCGTTCTTGGAAACCTTCTTGTGAGCGGCAGGGGAGGGTTCCCTCGGGGAAACGGGGGAGGATTCCGTACCGGACAGCGCAGCGCCAAGGGGACTGCCGCCACCGAGAGTAGCAGCGCGAAACTTCTCAAAAGGGTCTGTATTCTTCTTTGCCATATCTTTCTATAAATATATTTTTCTATAAATATATATTATTTGTCAGCGTTGATGATGCGGAGGGCCAGCTTCTGGGCCACTTCGATATACTGTTTGGTAGCCTTGCCGTCCGGATCGTATTCGTAGATACTCTGTCCGAAGGAACCGGCCTGGGTGATTTTCGTAGCCTTGGAGATGACCGGTTCGATCAGGGCGGCTCCCAGTTCCTCGCGCACCTTCTGCACGTACATATCGCTCAGTTTGTTTTTCTCATACTTGGTGATGACGACACCGGAGAGCTGTATGTTCTGGTTCAGGCGGGCGCTGGAGCGCACATCGGTGTAGAGCTGCGCCACCATCACCATGCCGGAGTAGGCCAGGCCGTCGGGCGTTGCGACCATCACGAGGTGGTCGGAGGCGATCAGGGCGTTGTAGGTGATAAGGCCCAGGGCAGGGGGACAGTCGATGACGATGAAGTCGTAGTTCTTCTTGATCGGCTTGAGAAGGTCGAGCAGCAGATACTCGCGGCCCGTCATCGCGGCCGTGTCACGGTCGAAGTTCGACAGCAGGAGCTCGGAGGGAATCAGGTCCATGTTCTCATTGATGTGCTCCACGTTGAAGTTGTTCTTGTCAAGGAAGGCATCCCGGATGGTGAGCTGGTGCTGGTCGGGTGCCAGGGGAGAGATCATGGACGTCAGGTTGGCCTGGGAGTCCAGATCAACGAACAGCACCTTCTTTCCCATCTTGGCCCACGCCTCGCCGATGGCGACCGAGGTGGTGGTTTTTCCGACACCACCTTTGTTATTGGCAAAACAAACTGTATATCCCATAGTTATAACTGATTTTCGTATACAAATTTATATAAAAATATTTATACAGCAAAATATATTTATATAAAAATATATTTATATATGAAGGTTTGTAGAGCATTAATGCGAGAAAAAGAATTACAGGAACGCATTCTTACAAAGACAAGACTCGATTTTTGTAATACGTTGATTTTTAGGGATTTATAAAGTTACAGGTTAGATTTGTGCGAGTTTAAGAATACCGATTAAGGCGTATTAAAGTGAGAAAAAGAATACCGCGAGGGAGGCCTCCAGAAACTCGCCGCAGGGAGTTTTTGCGAGAAATAGAATAACATTTCAAAGGGAGCGGGTATTCTTCGAGAAGCTTGGGAAAGAGGTTCCGGCAGAGTCATTGCGCCCTGGAAAGAAGCTGGCCGGATCCCCTAGGTTCCGGTGGGTGGCAGGGGAGAGGGCCGGCATTTGGGAGGGCGGGCTCGGGCGCCGATTTCCCTCCTTTCTCTTTTTGAATTGTTTTATTCTTTATTGACATAACTTATTAATGTCTAACGGCTTTTACCGGCGCTTTTGTAACTGTTTGATTTTAGCGGTTTTTATTAGGAAAGTCGAAATGGAATAAACGAGATGGGTAATACTCCCGGCGAGTTCTGGAATCCTCCCGGGGCCCTTTTTTGCGGGGTGGGGAAGTTTTCACGCATATTGGCGAGATTTGGAATACTTTCCGCTACCGCCCGCGTTTCCGCCTACCGTCCCTAGCTTTTTGATGTATGTTTTATTCTATATTTATATGACCTATTAATGTCTTAACGTCTTTTTCGGTGCTTTTGTCAATCTTTTGATTGTCAGATATTTCGGGGCGCCATGGTTTTTCTTTTCGCGAGGTCTGGATTACGCTTTGGCGAGAATGGGAATACTGGCTGGCGCCTTTTTTGCGAGTGGCGTATTACTATTTTATTTGTGCGAGAAAAAGAATACTATTTGATGGCCTGGACCATCTTTTTCTGGACGGGTCATTGAAGGTTTCGCTATCTTTTGTCCTTTCAGCGTTTTGCCATCTTCGCCGTCTCCTAGTGCCGCGATTTCTCGAAGTCTTGAGGGGTCCCGGTACCGCTGGCGAAGCGCGGCAAATACGGTCCCGGGCAAAAGTGGCTCCTATGCGCTTAATTTGCCGTTTTTACTCGTTTTTCATCTTTATTTGACGAGTTTTAGAATACTCAATTTGCCGTAAAAACGCCTTATTGCTCTCGCAAATTTCAAACTTGATTTTGTATTTTCCCCGAATTCCTTTACCTTTGTCTCAGCAAAATAGTTTGCGGCAGGATTCTTTTTATCGTATAATATGGCACAGGCCAACCAGAACAAGGAGGTCATCTCGAAGGAGGTTGTCGAATCGTACATCTTCTCGACGGTGCGCCATGATTTCGGCATTTACTCCGAGCGTCTTCTCCTCAGGCTCGTGGAGCTCGCGCAGCGTGAGGTGCACGGATTGGATTTCAAGAACGGTACCAGCATAGGCAAGGTCGAAGTGGGGGAGTGGGGAGACGCCGAGATCGTGGTTCCTGTGAAGGACATCCTTTCCGGTGAGGATGACAAGAACTATACGAAAGCCAAGCAGGCTGTGAGAAACCTCATGGGCCGTTTCCTCGAGTATGAGGACGAGCAGACCTACCGCGCCACCCAGATCCTCAATGAGGTGGACGTGGACAAGGTCGCCGGCAAGATGCTCATCCGTGTGAACCGCAATATCTGGAAGGCCATGCTGGATTTCTCGAAAGGCTTCCGCAGCTACGAGCTCGAGACGGCCGTCAAGCTCCGCGGCAAGTACTCGCTCCGCATCTACAAGCTTATCAGCAAGCAGTCCAGTTCCATCACCTACTCGATAGCGGAGCTCCGCGCCATGTGGGGGCTGACCGACAAATACAAGAAGGTCGACGACTTCATCAAGAACACCATCGTAAGCGCCAAGGAGGAGCTCGACCGCGTGAGTCCCTACACCTTCGAGTATGTCACCAACTCCTCCAAGAGCGCCGAGGCGAACAAGGGACGCAAGGGCCGGCCGGCCGTGACCTCCATCACGTTCTTCCCCAAGCGCCGGATGGCGAACGAGTCCACGGACGCCGTCCGCAAGCAGGTCGACCCGTCGATGCTCCTGGACCGCGAGCTGTACATGATCCTGAAGAACAAGTTCGAATTCGACGCCCAGGGGATTCGCGCGAACATCACCCTTTTCGACATCGCCCAGAAAGAGTGCGACGACATCCTTGATTTCCTGGACAAGATAGCTCCGGCAGCCCTGAGGGCGGCCAATGTCCAGGGCTATGTGGTGAACGCCACCCGCAAGCATCTCAAGGAGAAGCTCGGCATCGTCATCGACGGCACGATGGTCCTCCGGGACAAGCCGTCCGTTGCATCGAGCCAGGATATGCGCACCGGCCAGAAGGAGCCGGCCAGTCTCAAGGATATTATCGGTGGGGCGGATATCCAGTAGGCCTCCACGTCAGTTTACAAATGTAATCCGGTTCCGCCAGGCGGGGCCGGAATTCTTTTTAGCAGGGTAGGGGAGAGCCGGCCGGACTCCTTACCTAAAGCATCACTTCATGTAGTGGCCCGGATTCATGAATTCCAGGAGGATGTTTGTTTTAAATTCAGTGTTTTTGTTTTGGATTCCAACAAATTTATTATATTTTTGTTGTAGGAATGGATACGATAGAAACAGATATTCTCAGGCGTCTTTCAAGAAAAGGCCGCGGGCGGATATTCTTCGCCCAGGAGTTCTATGACCTCTATCCGGAGAGCAGCGTACGCTACAGCCTGTCGAATCTCGTAGAGGATGGGCAGGTGGCACGCCTCGCAAGGGGAGTGTTCTGCTATCCGAGGCTTTCGGAGCACGGGATGAGGATGCTTCTCCCGGAGACAGACGAGATAGCGCGGGCAGTAGCGGCAAAGACCCGCGTGAGGATAGCGCCATACGGGGACCAGGCAGCCTACCTCGTAGGGCTCACTGGCATGCAGATTTCATCAACCACCTACATAACCGACGGAGCGCCACGGAAGATACGCCTTTCAAACGGACGTTCGATAGAGTTCCGCCACACATCTGAGATGCGCATCTTCGCCTTTCGTAACCGCAAGATGCAACTTCTGTCAAATGCCATCCGCGCCCTCGGCAGGGATCAGATAGGAATCGAGGAGAAGGAGACGATAAGGTGGCACCTGGCCGGGGTGATCGGGGAGGAGTTCAACGCCGACCTTCAGCTCTGTCCGGAATGGGTGCGGGAAATCCTCCTTGACCTGAAAGCAAACTAAACTGTACCATGAGAAGAATACTCATTCTACTGATTACGATAGCGCTCACTCTTCCCGCCGCCGCGCAGGTGGGCCGGTACAAGAGCCTCAAGACCATCTACCCGGGCTACTCCCTCAAGTTCGACACGGCAAGCGGCGAGCTCGCAGCCATGCACCTGGATGAGGAGACGGGCGTGATGAAGGAGGAGATCATCTCAAGGCGACTCAGCCATGGACGCAAGGTCGGGCGCTATGAGCTGCGACGCGGCGTGCGCATCGCCTCGTATCAGATTTTCGACACATCCACAGGAGAGTACACGACCGTCAAGTGGACGCCAAAGGAATACGAGGCGGACCGGATCGGCGGACAGGTGGACACGGCCATCACCAAGACGGTGGAGAAGATCCGGCAGCTGCTGAAGGGACTCGAAGAGACTCTCAAAGAAACCGACCACTCCGGTCGCGATACCATCGTCAGGGCCGGCTCCGCCCCTGCCCGCCAGCAGCACAGGATCTGAATCACACGCTCCCGGGATACACAGGACAGAAGCAGAAGCCGCCGGGGAAGCCCCTGCGGCTTTTATTGTGGACCGGCCGTGGACAACAGGGGGAGAATTCCCTTTAATTTGCTATCTTTGACCACTGATTGATAACACGCCATACCCTTTTTACGCAGCCATGGAAGAACCCGTCTTGAACGCCCATAACAAACAGGAGTACCCGCCGATGCATACGGCCGAACATATCCTCAATGCGACCATGGTCCGGCTCTTCGGTTGCCCGAGGTCCCGTAACGCCCATATCGAGAGGAAGAAGTCCAAGTGTGACTATCTCCTGCCCGAGGCTCCCTCACAGGAGAAGGTCGCGGAGATAGAGGCAGCCGTCAACGAGGTTATTGCCAGGGGACTTCCCGTCACCGCCGAGTATGTGACCAGGGAGGAGGCCGCCGGGATGGTGGATCTGAGCAAGCTGCCCGAGGATGCGTCTCCCACCCTCCGCATCGTCAGGGTGGGGGACTACGATGCTTGCGCGTGCATCGGCGCCCACGTCGCGAATACCTCCGAGATCGGGACCTTCACCATCCTCAGCCACGACTACGAGTCCGGCCGCTGGAGGGTAAGATGGAAAGTATCACAGTAAAGCATGCGCCTATGAGAAAAAGAATCCTCACCATCACATCGGCAGCGATAGCGCTCCTCCTTGTCGGTTGCAATAACAGACCCCACTACTGGAAGGGAGCCGACATCGGCTGGGCCACCGAGTACGAGTCCCGGGGCTTGAAGTTCATCAACAGAGACGGGGAGGAGAGGGAGTGCACGGCCCTCATGAAGGAACTCGGGCTGGATGCCGTCCGCTTCCGCGTCTGGGTGGATCCCTCCCGGCATGGCAACTGGAACTCCAAGGAGGACCTCCTTGTCAAGGCACGAAGAGCCCGCGACCTCGGGATGGCCGTCATGGTTGACTTCCACTACAGCGATTTCTGGGCCGACCCCAAGAAGCAGAACATCCCCGCGGCATGGAGCGGAAAGACATATGAGGAAATCAAGGCCCTTCTCGCGGAGCACACGAGGGATGTCCTCTCCGCGCTCAAGGCCGATGGGATAGAGCCCCGGTGGGTGCAGGTCGGCAACGAGACCTCCAACGGCTTCCTCTGGACCGTCAAGGGCAACCAGTGGGGAGACCCCGTCCCGGACTCCCTCGGGAGGGTGACCATCCTGGAGTCCGTCGGCCACCTGAAAGAGAACCCCAGGGAGTACGCCGGTCTCTTCAAGGCCGGGTATGATGCCGTCAAGGAGGTGCTCCCTAAGGCGAAGGTCATCGTCCACCTGGATAACGGCTTCTACCAGCCGCTCTATGACAGCAACCTCGACACGCTCGCGAAGTACGGTGCCAGATGGGACATCGTCGGCATGTCACTGTACCCCTATTGGGCCCTCGACAGCGGGCTGGAGACGGATGAGGAGGAGGCCATCACCCACTGCATGAGGAACATCGTGCACGTCTGGGAGAAGTACCGCACGCCCGTGATGATCGTGGAGACCGGCTTCGAGGTGGACGAGAGCCGTCCCGAGGTGATGGAGAAGGGGAGGGAGCAGCTGCGCCGCATCATCCGGGAGTCCAGGGCGACGGGACACTGCGAGGGGATCTTCTACTGGGAGCCGGAATGCCGTCCTTTCCAGTACCGGCTGGGGGCATTCGACTCGGAGGGGAGACCGACCGTCATCATGGACGGGTTCAAATAGGGGAGACAGGGAACTGCACTCCACCACAATATGAGAAACAAAGAATAATCATAACTTAACAGCAAATAATCATGATTCTTTCAACCACACCGTCCATTGAAGGACATACTATCACGCAGTACAAAGGAGTCGTCTTTGGCGAAGTGATTTCCGGCGTGAACTTCCTCAAAGATTTCGCCGCAGGCATCCGCAATTTCGTAGGGGGCCGTTCCGGTTCCTACGAAGACGAACTCATAAAGGCCCGTAACCAGGCTATGGAAGAGATGGAGAGCCGGGCCCGTGCACTTGGCGCCGATGCCGTAGTCGGCATCGACCTGGACTATGAAGTGCTGGGGGCGGATAATGGCATGCTCATGGTCACCGCATCCGGAACCGCCGTAAAACTGTCAGAATAGCCATATCTGCAGAATTCGGAAGGATGCGAAAAGATGAGCTCCGGGAGGCGGCCGTGGTTGCCACCCGGGCTTTCGATGACTACGAGTATTTCACCAACTGGTCTCCCGAGAAGCAGGAGAGGAAAGGAACTGGTGTTCTTCACCAATTCGGAAAAGAACATCGCTTTCTATAGGAAACTCGGCTTCGAGGTCTTCGACTTCATGCGAAATATGCAGGGAACGCTAAATTTCCGGCATCACTTATCTTATACCTACCCCTCTGATTCCTTTTCGTTTCCATCTTCTTTCTTTTGACTCAGGGCTTTATTGAAAGCTTTCTGTTCAGACTCGTTGTATCTTTCCAAATGGCTCCAGTCCTTTTTATGACTAACATCTTTTCCCCTTGGCATCACATTATTTTTTTTATCACGGTTTCTTCTCCATTCACCTCTTTCGGAGTGATGAATTGTCCAGTTTTGACATTGTATTGACATCCATTCTGAAACATGTGCCAACCAAGTTCGGATAAGCTACCATCACTGATGGCCCAAGTATGTATTCCGAGCTTACTCCTAAAAACAAATTCCAAAATAATCCGAGGATTAGAAACACTGATTGACTCCGAAGAATCATATCCGTCATATTTAACAGCCAGGCCTTCAAACGGTCCGTCTTTGAAGATAGCATGCATCTTATTGATTAACCCATCGAGGATGGTTCCCTCCTCGTCCACTGTCGAAACGATTTGACTGAGGTTCTCCGGAACCACCCAATGTCCGGTTTTCGAAGGTCCAACAAACGTAACCCCCATACTTTTTAAGTGTCTTTCAATTGTCTTTTCGCTTGTAAGGGCTTTTTCAGCAATATGTTTTCTAGTTATTGTGTTATCTTTATTAATTTCGTTTAGGATAACCTGTTCAAGATCGTTCCCGGATGGAGAAAGATTAAAACCGGTTTTCTTTGAATAAATATGTAGTTCACGGTTGCGAAAGACTCCGTGCTTTCCGGTCAGAGCACATATAATAAACTCTTCCAGATAGGACATGTCCGAGTCAACCTTCTTCGGAATGTTTGTATAGTTTGCTCTTACGAGAGCATTCCGAAAATACCACGAATTCTCCAAAAACGGAGTGTTGTCAATCTCGAAGCCCATGGAACGAAAATACTTTATAGCGAATACCGCGGCCGTTCTAGTATTACCTTCACTGAATGGATGTGTCTTCCATATATCCGAAACGAATCGTGCTAAATGCCGGTATACTGCCTCTTCGTCCAATGAGCCATATCTTGTAACCCTTTCCCGCTGAATATACCCTTCTAAGTTTCCAAGTATGCTTCTGGCATCGCCATACACAACAGAGCCTCCGTCTAAGACCCATTCGTGCTTAAAAATATTATTGGGACGAAATTCACCGGCATTGTCAAGAATCCCATCGAAAAGTCGTCTGTGTATGTCTTTTAACTCTTCAACCGATAGTGTAAAACCTCCGTTTTCGAGGATTTCATTAATTCGCACCGAAACAGTATCAGCCTCTTTGTAGACCTCAATCTGTTTTTGATCCGCTTTTACCTGATAATATGAATCAACCAGCCGGACGGCATCTTCTGCAGAAAGCCGACCTTCGATATTATCTATTGCAATTTTGTCTAGGTACGGAGAAGTTGAAAGCCCGTCTACTTGTTGCAGGCCCCTGGAAATTGACCAATTATTGTATTTTTGCTTCTTGTCAAGTTCCTGAACATTCTGATAGTAGGAATCAAATTGGCTCATGTCGTTCAAAATTCTTCACAAAAATAATTATATTTTAGACAATTAACAAAATTGAACGACATCTACCCATGCATAATAAGAGAACTACCTGCGCCCGCTATCTTTTATGGATGAACCAGGAATGGTTCGAGATGAAAACCGCAAAATGAACATGCCCATCTCGGCCGGCCGCCACCTCCTGACGGAGTTTAGCCTGCCAGTGATAAAAACGTCTCTCCGGAAAGCCTGCCTCTCGGCAGAACTGACGGACGGTTGTGCCACGATCCAGGAACTCCTGGTATATCGGTCTGAAGTCACTGAGGGTCCACATATGCTTTGTCTGTTTTGCGGACAAAGTTACCGCGGATCGGTCAGGCGGCAAAGACGGGGTTTACCGAATGCTTACCTTTCGATGACTACGAGTATTTCACCAACTGGTTTCCCGAGAAGCAGGAGAGGAAAGGAACTGGTGTTCTTCACCAATTCGGAAAAGAACATCGCTTTCTATAGGAAACTCTGCTTCGAGGTCTTCGACATCATGCGAAATATGCCGGGAACGCTAAATTCCCGGCATCTCTTATCTTATACCTACCCCTCTGATTTCTTTTCGTTCCCATCTTCTTTCTTTTGACTCAGGGCTTTATTGAAAGCTTTCTGTTCCAACTCATTGTATCTTTCAAGATGACTCCTATCTTTCGGTGGACTATCCTTGTTGATATCCGACAACGCCTTATGCTCCTCCTGTATGGCAGAACGAAATCTCTCGAGCATCTGCTCGCTGGTGATTTGTTTCCGGGGTTGTAACTTTAAAAACTCATCGTCAATAGGGTAAAGCTTCGGCGCCAATAGTTTGCAAAGCATATCTTTCGACTTAAAACTATGGCGCGAAAGATAACTGGCGTAACTTATTCCCTCTTTTAAGCTACGACCATTTTCAAGCAGGCAGTAGATGTCGTAGAAATCCCTTGTCCTTGTACGTAAGCAAATCGTATACAGTTTCATGCCAAGCAAGTCCTGTAACGATGGGGTAACTATGTTATTGTATGTAAACCCTTCGTGAATATATTTGACAGGGTTATCTGGTCTGCAAAAAGAAAGCTTTGACTTCCTGTCACCAACGAATACCTGAAAATGATTCTCTCCCAGGATTTCAACTTTAGCGCCAGGGAAAACCTGCTGAAGCTCTTTGATAACTTTTTCAAAATCCAACTCCGGACGTTCCCTCCGGATTCCTATGAGCTCGAAGTCAAGATCCTCGCTTAAACGATGGTTCATTTGAATGGACTGTGCTGTTCCTCCGCAAAGGAACAACCCCTTGATGCAATCAAGCCGTGATACGGATTCAAACACTTCTTTTAGCGAATCTGTTAATCCGTTAACCATATTATCCATATTGTCAAGGATGGCTATAATGTTTTAAATAACCGTCAATCTCGTTGTTGTCTATTTTAAAATAGAGGATTCCAAGCAGGGTGTTAATAATGTTACTTCTCTTTCCTTCGGAAACAAGACGCTGTTTCCAGACCCTTTTTATGTGCGAGAAACTCCACAACTCAAAAAGGAGATGCATATCCTCGAAATCCAAATGGCGTAACCCTTCTTCTATGATATCATCGTCGCTGAAAGATTCCGGAATGCCATCATATGACCATAAACCGCCGTTTTCTTTGACTTTACGAAGAATCTCCCGCTTGGCAGAGGATGGAAGCCTGGCGCCCTCGTTATTACTTATTTCGTAATCGAGCTGCATTCTTTGCAGGGTGCCTATTTCAAGCCCCAAAATATCATCAAGGAATATCGACTGTTTTACCGATAAGGACCGTTTCCCGGCCAGGACGGCTGAAATATTCTGATACGGCATACCACATTGTAAGGCCAGGTCTCTCTGGTCTAACCCACGCTCTTTCATAAGACGGGAAATATATTCACCAATTTGTTTCATCTTTGCAAAGATAAAAAATAATCATATTTGATTACTTTTTAACACGAAAAATGTTATCACCACGAGTACGACTATGCCCCGGAACGAGACCTGGCTGAACTGCTACCCGGCAACCTGCTGGCTAAAGGACTCGTGAAAGCCATCGGAGAAACTACGAATACCTTGTAGAATCTCCGGCCTCCATCGGAGAATCTTGCATCTTCGTCGGAGAATCTCCGACCAAA
>JAEEGL012067385.1_pt1 | contig 13128 bp, 13 predicted proteins | sample 9134231 | NCBI WGS metagenome assembly JAEEGL01 (sample SAMN16246548, study PRJNA631951) | gut metagenome | biome: gut microbiome; feature: rumen; material: fiber-attached | host: Bos | place: Iran: Karaj | collected 2018-10
GGAATTCGAAATACGATTCCGGGTGAAGATAATAAAATGTGGGATTATATGTATTCCGCAGACAGTGCATTGTACGAAGTGAAAAAGAAAAAACGTGGAGATATTATGATTATTCATAAAGCATTCTTATCGGATGCAAGTCTGGCGGATTCCGTTACGACGGATTAGTGTTGGGATGCAAAGGAGATATGGTATGAAAATCTTATGTGTAGATGATGAAAAAATCGCATTGGAAGGCTTGGTTAAAAGCGTGGAGAAAAGTTCTCCGGATTCCGAAGTCTTAGGATTTCGACGAGGAGATCTGGCGCTGGAACACGCCAAGGAAAACCCTGTGGATATCGCATTTTTGGATATTGAAATGCGTGGCGAAAACGGACTGGAGGTTGCAGAAAAATTAAAAGCCCTTCATCCCGACGTAAATATTATCTTTACCACCGGATATGGCGAGTATGCAGGAGAAGCCTTCGGCATGCATGCCAGCGGTTATGTGATGAAGCCGGTTACCGTTGAGAAAATCAAAAAAGAATTGGCAGAACTTCGTCGTCCGATTTCGGATGAAAAGAAGAACCGAATCTATTGCAAAACCTTTGGCAACTTTGAAATCTTTGTGGATGGAAAACCGTTGGAGTTTCAGTATAACAAATCCAGAGAGTTGTTTGCTTTTTTGTTGGATCGCAACGGGTCCTTAACCACCATTCAGGAGATTATTTTAAATCTCTGGGATGATGATGAACCGGACAGCCATATTTCCTATTTGAAAAACTTACGCCGCGATTTGATTGGAGTTTTGGAAAAACATGAGTGCGCCGAGGTCATTGTACGTCAGCACGGACGCATGGGAATTGTTCCGGAAATGATTGACTGCGATTATTTTGACTTTTTACAAAACAAAAACAATGCCCGTGACACTTATGCCGGAGAATACATGGTACAGTATTCTTGGGCAGAATATACCAACGGCGCATTGGATGAAATGCTGAATAAATATTAACGGGGGAGAAACATGGCCACTTCAGTATCGGATTATTTGCTGGCTTCTTTTGAGTTGTGGGGAGCGGTAGCATGCTTATTCTTGGCATTTTATACACAACGAACAAAGGTGATTTATCCCGCCGGTGCCAATTACATGACGGTAATGCTTGTCATTAGTGCGGTCATGATGTTTTCTGATGTTGTTTCCTTTACCTCATACGGAAAACTGTCTGCGGTTGCTTACTATGGAAACCGTATCTCTAATTTTTTGTGCTTTTCTTTGGCATATGTGTGCCTTCACTTGTTTTCCAGCTATATTGTTGCGTTTATCAAACCGGATATTCCCACAAAGATAGGCGAGTACTTTGTAAAAGACTTTGCTGTTGTAGGTGTTCTTGCGGTTGTTTTTAATATTTTCTATCCGTTCTATTACTATTTTGATGAGAATAATTATTACCAAAGAGGGGAATTTTTTATGTGGGGCCAGATCCTTACCATTATCCCGTTTTTGGTGATTGCATTTATGATTATTCACAACCGAAATCAAATCGGACGAAATGGATTTATTTCCTTTTTCTCTTATGTAACCTTTCCTGCGGTGTCTATTCTACTTACGGCGGGACAATACACCCGAGTTTCTCGATTGAATATCGGTATTTCCATGGCTCTCTATTTCATGGTAATTATTATTATTTCGGATCAAAGACGAAGCATTTTTGAACAAAGAAAAGCGATTTTGGATCAGGAACGTGAGATTAACGAGATGCAAATTCGTCTGGTTATTTCTCAGATTCAGCCTCACTTTTTGTATAATTCATTAAATACCATTTATTACTTGTGTGAGAAAGATGTTTCTTTGGCCCAGGAGGCCATCAATCATTTCTCAAACTATTTGCGTGGAAACATGAATGCGCTGGGGGCTTCCAAACCGGTGGATTTTGAAGTGGAGTTAAACCATGTGAAAAACTATTTGGCCCTGGAAGAAATGCGCTTTGGGGATGAACTTCAAGTGGTTTACGATATTGAAACCACAGATTTTTTAATTCCTTCTTTATGCTTGCAGCCTTTAGTGGAGAATGCGGTAAAGCACGGAGTGGGAAAGAAACTCGGAGGTGGAACGGTAACAATCCGAGTGAAAGAAATGTCAGATTCCTATGAGGTTATTGTGGAAGATGACGGCGTAGGCTATGCCGTGGGAGAACGAAAAGAAGACGGCCGTACCCATGTGGGAATCGAGAACGTTAGAAATCGTATAGAAAGGATGGTGCATGGAAGTCTATTTGTAAGATCTGAAATAGGGAGAGGATCCGTTGCAGTGATTCATATACCGAAATAATTGTGCGAAACATCTAAAAACTCTCATTTTCCGTGAAAAAATGTCGATATTATTTTAGTATCTTTTTTGTGTCTTTTACGATGCTATAATGCATTCAAGTTAATCGCCAACGCAGACAAGGCGTTGCTTGGGAGGCACTTTGAATGAGTGGAGTTACATACATTGGTGTTATGCTACTTGTATTGATCACATTTAATATATTTATTCTTAGGCCATACAGCAAGGATAGCGGAGAGACTGATATCGATTGACTTTCAGGGGAGAGTGAAAGTTTTAGAGAGAGGTTTCGAGGTGGCGTATGAACACTGAACAGAAAGAGTTATTTATGCAGTTTCTTGTAATCTATAAAGATTTGACCAAGAGAGTGCGAGCAATTAAGGATGCGATTCCGACCGAGGAAGAGTGGAAAGAACGTGAAAGATTGGTTCACGTAAACACCATGAGCGGACGTAAGAAAGTTGTTAATCGAAGTATCGCAGAGGAAGAACTCAAAGAAGTAGAAGATATCCTCGATGATTTAGATATTTTGTTGGCCCGTATGGACCAAGCTGCACAGTTGATTGATGCAATGATGGCAGCAGCTTAAATTTAAATTTTTTCTTCAGCGAGGTGACTCGCAACATTTCATCCTTTCCTTATTATTGCAAAAAAGAGATCCTTGGATCTCTTTTTTGTATGTCTTTTTTTATGTAAAAATATTCTGAAAATTACCAAAAATGCTAGACAAATTTGCGTTTTTAGATATAATATAATTACCATAGGTGTGACTATGGGTATTTGGGCTTTCCAAAGAAAAGGAATTCATTATTAAACATGGAAGTTGTCCGATGAGGACATGAGTAGGAAAGAAGGGAAGAAGCATTATGGCAGGTGTAGAATTGAACATAGTTTCAACTGCGAAAATAGCTGAACCGGTTTCTTCCAATGCTCCGGCACAGGAAGCCATTAGAAGAACACCAGAAGTAAAAACGGCAGATGCTGCTAGAGTAAAACAGCAGGTTGAAGCTGAAAAACCAAAAAAGAAGACAGAACCCAAGAGACAGGAAGCTGCATTGGAGAATGTGGTTGCTCGTTCAAAGGATGGCGATACGGTCCAGGTAAGTGAGGACGGCGCAACAGAACTGGAAGAAAGCCGCGAAGGTATTGTGGTTGCAGAAAGTGCTGAAGCATCTTACGAACCGGAAAAAGAAGAAAACTTTTCTATCGAGCGACCGGAAATACAGGAGACTGAACGTCCTGAGATTGAGTTACCGGAAGTTGAGACTCCGGAGATTACACTTCTTGGTTCCGGTGAGGATGAGGTAGATGGACCTCCGTTTAACGAATATAGTACCGGACAGATGGAAGCGTTCTATCAGGATGGCGATATTTCTGCATATACTTACAATACAGAGATTTCCCGTCGTGAAGCACTTCATGAGCAGATTATGGAAGAGAACCGCGAGTTCGGTGACAAGATGTCTGAAGTAACACAGACCGCTTCCAGGGTAGAGCAGTCAGACTTTGCAGTAGAGACTGCGGTAAACAGCGAAAGTAAGATTGATGTGAAGGATCGTTTGGATGCGGTAAACAGCACAGATGATGCGCAGAAAGCCGCCACCAGAGCATCAGAAGAGGAAGGTAGATTATGGGATTATCAGCTTCGAGCTTAAATCCGATTTCGGCCATTGAATATCGCACCACGATTCCGCAGGCATATTCTGTAGAGAATCAATCAGAGGTTTCCGATTCATTTGTGGAAGCCATGAAAGGTGTGGCCGGTACCAATCGAGTAGACGCGGCACCGCCGGTGCAGTATGCAAATGCCAGTGTTTCCACCAATCGTGTGACACAGCTTCATAAGAATCAGGAAGCAAACAAGGCATACAATGATTTGGCATCATCCTTTGGTGGAGCTACCGTATCTTACGGAGCAAGTCGACAGGCAGCAGGATATGAAGTTCTTGGCGGTCAGTTTGATTCATTTGCATAAAAATTAATGATTAGGACGGTTCCTTTGAACCGTCCTTTTTTCTTGCGCTTTTTTGTCTTGCAATCATCGATTTAATGTGATAAAGTATTCCACTAGAGAACAAGTGTGTTTCACAGAAAGACAGATTATGAAAGACGAAAACACCTATTACGTACTGAAAGAGAAGGCGGTACCGGAGGTCCTTTTAAAGGTGGTGCAGGCAAAACGCCTCTTAGAATCCGGGAAGTGCAAGTCGGTTGCAGATGCCACAGATTTTGTGGGAATCAGCCGAAGCTCTTTTTATAAGTACAAAGAAGATATTTTCCCCTTCCATGAAAATGCAAAAGGGAAAACCATAAATTTAATGATCCAATTGGAAGATGAGCCCGGGCTGTTGTCTCTTATTTTAAAGACGGTGGCAAAATCCGGCGCCAACATTCTTACCATCCATCAGAGTATACCGGTAAGCGGTGTGGCATCTCTAACCTTAAGTGTTGAGGTGTTAAAAGAAACCGGTGATGTTTCAAAAATGATTTCGGGCATTGAAAAAGTGGCCGGTGTTCATTATGTAAAAATACTATCCAGGGAGTAATCAAATGAAAGTAGCAGTTATGGGATACGGAACCATCGGTTCCGGCGTAGTGGAAATTCTAAATGTAAACAAGGACGTGGTTTGCAAACGTGCGGGAGAACCTTTGGAGGTAAAAAAAGTGTTGGACCTTCGGGACTTTGCGGGGGACCCGGTGGAAAAGCTCATCGTCCATGATTATATGGATATTGTAAATGATGATGAGATTTCTTTAGTTGTGGAAACTATGGGAGGCGTGGAGCCGGCATATACTTTTGTGAAGGCAATGCTTCAGGCAAAGAAACACGTCACCACTTCCAATAAGGCCTTGGTTGCGGACAAGGGTGCGGAACTCATTCGTATCGCCAGAGAAAACGGTGTGAACTTCATGTTTGAAGCTTCCGTTGGTGGCGGTATCCCGATTATTCGACCGCTTCTTTCTTGCTTGACCGGTGATGTAATCGAAGAGATTACCGGTATCGTAAACGGAACCACAAACTATATGCTTACAAAGATGTTTGCAGATGGCAGCGATTATGATGAGGTGTTAAAGGAAGCCCAGGCTCTTGGATATGCGGAACGTGACCCAAGTGCAGATGTGGAAGGCTATGATGCCTGCCGCAAGATTGCGATTCTTACCTCCCTTGTCAGTGGGTTCCAGGTGGATTACAATGACATTCCAACCGAAGGAATCAGCCACATTACTGCAGCAGATATGGAATATGCCAAAAAGATGGGACGTACCATTAAACTTTTGGCTCGCTCCGAAAAGGTGGGAGAGACCTATGCAGCTCGCGTAGCACCTTACTTTTTGCCGAAGGAGCATCCGCTTTACAGTGTAAATGATGTATTCAATGCGATTTTTGTTCATGGAAATATGCTGGGTGATGGAATGTTTTACGGTTCCGGTGCCGGCAAGCTTCCGACTGCCAGCGCGGTAGTGGGTGACTTGGTTGCCATGGCAAAACATATTAATAAGAATATTTATTTGGAATGGTCTGAGGAAAAACTGGAACTTGCCAATCCGAGTCAGCAGAGTTATCGTTTCTTTGTGCGTACCAAGGATTCCAAAGAAAAAGTGGAAAGCATTTTCCATAAGGTGGAATTTGTGGATGCGGGAATCGAAGGAGAAACAGCGTTTGTAACCTGCGAAATGACACAGAAAAAGTATGATGACGCATCAGCCGGAATCGATTTGATTCAGATGATTCGTTTTGCATAAAGGAGGATGTTATGTTAATCGTCAAGAAATTCGGCGGAAGCTCCGTGGCGAACAAGGAGCGCATTTTTAATGTGGCCAACCGTATCGCTGAGGAGTACAAAAAGGGAAATCAAGTAGTTGTGGTTCTTTCTGCTATGGGAGATACCACAGATGAGCTTTTGGAAAAAGCATATGACATTAATCCGGATGCGCCAAAGCGTGAGATGGATATGTTGCTTGCTTGCGGAGAACAAACTTCCGTGGCACTTATGGCAATGGCGCTTTCTTCCATGGGAATACCGGCAATTTCATTAAATGCGTTCCAAGTGGCAATGCATACCAGTTCCAAGTATTCCAACGCAAGATTCAAACGAATCGATACGGAACGAATCAGCAATGAATTGGAAGCCAAGAAGGTGGTAATTGTTACCGGCTTCCAGGGCATTAACAAATACGATGATTTAACAACATTGGGACGAGGCGGAAGCGATACCACGGCGGTGGCGTTGGCAGCAGCTCTTCGTGCAGATGCTTGCGAGATTTATACCGATGTAGAAGGTGTTTATACCGCCGATCCTCGTGTGGTTCCAAAGGCACATAAGATTGAAGAAATATCTTATGATGAGATGTTGGAACTTGCAACATTGGGAGCAAAGGTATTGCATAACCGTTCGGTAGAATTGGCAAAGAAGTATGGCGTACAGCTTATCGTACGTTCAAGTTTAAATAACGCGGAAGGTACAACAGTAAAGGAGGTAGCATCAGTGGAAAGTATGCTTGTTAGCGGAGTTGCTGTAGATAAGGATGCGGCACGTATCGCGATTATTGGATTAAAGAATGAACCGGGTATTGCATTTAAAGTATTTGATTTGTTGGCAAAACATAATATCAATGTAGACGTTATTTTGCAGTCTATCGGTCGTGATGATACAAAGGATATTTCCTTTACCGTTGATCAGACCCAGGCGAAAGAGGCAGTTTCTTTATTAAAAGAAAACAAAGAGCGTCTTACCATTCAAAAAATTGAGGAAGATGAAACCGTTGCAAAGTTATCCATCGTTGGTGCCGGAATGCAGTCCAATGCAGGTGTTGCGGCAAAGATGTTTGAAGCGCTCTACGGCGTTGGTGTCAACATCCGTATGATTGCCACCTCTGAGATTCGCATCACCGTGTTAATCGATATCGAAAATGTGGAAGTAGCAATGAAAGCAGTTCATGCAGCTTTTCTTGAAGACTAATAAAAAACGCCCCTTTGGGGCGTTTTTTTGATGCAAAAGTAAAAGACTGATGGGGAAACATCAGTCTTTTGAGGGGAGTATAAATAATAAGGGGATAAGAGGTTTTCCTCTTATGCTGTGATGATAGCATCCGGTTATACCTTTGGCAATAGACTTAAGCAATGTTTAATAGAATTTTAAGATTTTAATAATTTCTTAATAATTTGGATTAAGGCCGAAACTATGGTATGATTTAGCCTATGAATACATTTGAAATCTGTGTGCCTTGCCATTTTGGTATTGAGGCAGTTGTAAAAAGAGAAATCTATGATTTGGGCTATGAGATTACGAAGGTGGAAGATGGCCGAGTGACCTTTCAAGGAGACTGGGAGGCCGTGGTTCGTGCCAACCTTTGTATCCGTACCGGCGAGCGTGTTTTGATCAAAATGGGCGAGTTTAAGGCTGTGGAGTTTGAAGACTTGTTCCAGGGCATCAAAGCCATTCCTTGGGAGGAGTTTATCCCAAGAGACGGTAAGTTTTGGGTGACCAAAGCGACTTCCGTAAAAAGTAAGTTATTTGCCACCTCTTCCATTCAATCCATTGCCAAAAAGGCCATGGTGGAGCGTATGAGCGAAGCTTATCATATGGATACCTTCCCGGAAGACGGAGATTCCTTCCCAATTCGTATTTTTATGATGAAAGATGAGGTCCTCGTAACTTTGGATACCACCGGTGTATCTTTGCATAAACGAGGCTATCGTACCTATACTTCGAAGGCACCGATTTCCGAAACATTGGCAGCAGCGCTTATTATGCTTACCCCTTGGAAGAAGGATCGTATTCTTTTGGATCCTTTCTGCGGAAGCGGTACCTTTTTGATTGAGGCAGCTATGATGGGAGCAAACATAGCTCCGGGACTCAACCGTGAGTTTAATGCGGAAAAGTGGACCCATTTAATTGATAAGAGCCTTTGGGAGGAAATCCGCCGGGAACTTCGAGAAGAAATCGATACCTCCGTGGACATGAACTTACAGGGCTATGACTTGGACCCGGAAACCGTGGCTAAGGCCATGAAAAATGCAAAGCAGGCCGGAGTTGATCATTTGATTCATTTCCAGGTGCGCGATGTAAAGAATACATCACATCCGAAAAAGTATGGATTTATTATTACAAATCCCCCTTACGGTGAGCGCTTGGAAGAAAAGGCAGACTTGCCTGCATTATATGAAACCTTGGGCAGGGTCTATGCATCTTTGGACTCTTGGTCCATGTTTGTAATCACATCCTATGAGGATGTACAAAAGTACATTGGGAAAAAAGCCGATAAGAATCGTAAGATTTACAACGGTATGATTAAGACTTATTTTTATCAGTATTTGGGGCCGAAACCACCCAAAAGGAAGTAAGAAAAGATGAAACACATGAGACGCTTTGTGGTACTTACCTTCGTACTGCTGGCATTGTTTTTCATAAAACTAAATACCACCTCTGACGATTATTCCAACGTAGAGACCTTCCGTGGTGCCCATTTGGAACAAAGTGTTTTTTATCCTTTGATTGCCAAAAGCATCAATGATTCAGGTGGTCTTACCTTTTTGTTTAATGGCGAGGAAATGGCACTTGCTGCGGATGAACTTTGCTTGAATGATAACATGCAGGTAATGGCATCCTTGGATTTTATTCGAGAGATGTTTTATACCAGTGCAAATCTATACGACAATACGGAATTTCGTCTGGAACGAAATGACGTGGAATATAAGTTCTATGTAGATTCCGTGGAAGGGATTGCGGGAACGGAACGAGTAGAGTTATCCTGCGAGCCTTTGGTTTTGGAAAATGATTGCTATCTTCCTTTGGAGGATTTGTGCAAACTCTTTGGATACGATTATCATTGGGATATGAAGTCTGCACAGCTTGAAGTGTCTTCTAACGAAGCGCAAACCGTTTCATTGCCGAAGTCTTTCGACCTTCGAAATAAGGATCGTGCATCTACCATCAAAAATCAAGGAAACACCCAGACTTGTTGGGCGTACGCGGCCTATGGCGCAATGGAGTCTTCTTTGTTGCCACAGGAGCCGGTTTCTTTGAATCCAAAAGAATTGATTGATAAAAAACCATATGAGTACCAAGACAACGGCGGCGGGGATTTTGCAATGGCACTTTCCTATCTTTTGTCGTGGCAGGGACCCACGGTTATGGACGAAAAGAAGCATGTGCAGGAAGTGCACTTTTACGATGCGGACGACATCGATGATATTAAATGGGGCGTGTATCTTTATGGCGGAGTTTCTACCTCTGTCTATATCAATGTAAGTTCCATCGGAACTTCATCCAATTATAATCCTGCTTCTAATGCATATTGTTATCGAGGTGATAAGGAGCCGAACCATGACGTGGTAATTATCGGCTGGGATGACCGGTATTTGGCATCTCATTTTACGGGAGATGTGCCGGGAGACGGTGCCTTTATTTGCCAAAACAGTTGGGGCGATTCCTTTGGGGATGAAGGTGTGTTTTACGTTTCTTATTATGACTCCAACATCGGAAACCAAGCGGTTTCTTATGCAAAAATAGAAAACGAAAATAATTACGACTTTATACAGCAAATGGATCGATGCGGTTGGCGCGGCCAGATTGGATACAACAAGGACGAGGCATGGGGCGCTGCGGTTTATTCTGCAAGTGACGATCTTTCTTTAAAATCCTGTGGATTTTATGCGTTGGATAAGAATTCCACATTCCAAGTTTATGTGGTAGATAAATATGAAGGTCTCTCTTCCTTGGCGGGGCGCACCCTTGTGGCATCCGGAACCTTAGACGATGCGGGATATTATACCATTCCGTTTTTACGTGATGTGTCCGTAAGCAAAGGGGATGCGTATGCGGTGATTTTATTCATCCATACACCGGAGCAAAAACGACCGATTGCCATTGAATATGAGACCGCAAATATGGTACCGGGCAGCGTGGATTTGTCCGATGGCGTAAGCTTTGTTTCCAAAAACGGTTTGGATTGGGAAAGTATAGAGGAAACCGCGCGGGGCAATCTTTGCCTAAAGGTATACGGAGATTACAGAGAAGAGGAAGAAAAGTAAATGCAAAAGAAAATTGAAAATTACTTGATTGTTTCTCTTTTGATTATTGTGACCTTCGTAACCTCTGTGATTTACTTTTTCCCACAGATTCATAATTATGCGTTTTTCAATAACGGAAAAGACGAGGGTGTTCATTCGGTAATGGAGCTGATTCACGGGGATGCTTCCCTTTTGATGTCGGATGAAAACTTGGGCGAAAGCGCACATCAGTTGCGTTTGGAATTGCCGGCAAATATGACGTTGGACAACATCGAAATTACCCAAGATTATTTGTATCATACCATTACCATTTCTATTCCGGGATTGGACGAAAACTATCTTTACAACTATCCATTGGTAGGTTCCAGCGATCATATTGAGGACTTTACCTTTGATGTTGCGGAAAAAACCGGAATGTTGCAGTTTACCACAGACCATGTGTATGAGCTGCAAACCACGGCAGAGAAGCAGTACGTCTATTTGGATTTTGTGGATCCCCACGAAATCTATGATGCTATTGTGGTTATCGATGCGGGTCACGGCGGAAAAGACGGCGGATGTTCCGGTGGCGAAATAAAGGAAAAGGATTTAAATCTTTCCATTACGGAAAAGATGAAATCTTACTTTGCTACCGATGGTTATAACATCGGGGTGTATTATACCAGAGAAAGAGATTTTAACCCTACTTACGAGAGCCGCGTGGGATTGGCAAATGATTTAAATGCAGACCTGTTTTTAAGTGTGCATATTAATTCCACGGCTTCCGGTCGAACTTCCTCCATTAATGGTTCGGAAGTCATGTATCGAAGCGGAGATGAGACGGGATTGTCCAAGGCCTTTGCGGGACATTGCTTGGATTCCATGCTTTCTTCCCTGGGAAGCAATTCCAAGGGATTGGTGGCAGGAGACAATATCTTTATCATTCGTACTTCCAAAGTGCCGGTGGCATTGGCGGAAATCGGATTTATCACAAATAAGGACGAACGCGTAAAACTGGCAGATGATGCTTACCAGGAAACGACGGCCGGGGCCCTTCATCAGGCCATTATTACAACATTACAAGAGAATGGAGCACTATGAGAAAAATAATATTTGCTACGGGAAACAAAAACAAGGTTCGTGAGATTCATGAAATCTTGTCGGATTTGAATTTTGAAATTCTTACCATGAAAGAAGCCGGAATCGATGTGGAAATCATAGAGGACGGAACTACATTTGAGGAGAACTCCATGATTAAGGCGACCTGTGTTTATGATGCGCTCCCGGAAGAGTTAAAGGGACAAGTCTATGTCATGGCAGATGACTCCGGGCTCTCCATTGATGCCTTAGGCGGTGAGCCGGGGATTTATTCCGCTCGTTATATGGGAGAGGATACTTCTTATGAGGTTAAGAATAAGAATTTGATAGAACGCCTTGAGGGTGTAAAAAAAGAGGACCGTACAGCGCGCTTTACCTGTGCCATTGCCTGTATTTTTCCGGATGGGTCGAAGAAACACATTACAGGGGTAATGGAAGGCTATATCGGCTATGAAATCGCCGGAGAAAACGGCTTTGGATACGACCCGATTTTCTATATTGATGAATTCGGTTGTTCTACGGCACAGATGTCTCCGGAACAGAAGAACTCCATTAGCCACAGAGGACAGGCTCTTCGCGCTATGAGAAAGGAAGTCATGAAATATGAAAATATTAGTGACATCTGATACCCATTACAGTACGGATCTTTTAATCAAAGCAATCGAACTGGAAAAACCGGATAAGATTTTTCATTTGGGAGATGCCTTAGGCAGAGAAGAAGAAATCGAAGCGATTTGCGAAGTGCCGGTTACGGTGGTGCGAGGAAATTGCGATCACGACATTTCTTTGCCGTCGGAAATTGTGGAAGACTTAGGCCGCCATAAGGTGCTTTTGACCCACGGCCATTATTATGGGGTAGGCACCGATGTTTATGAGTTGGACGAACTGATTGAGGCTGCCATGAATCACGACTGTGATATGGTATTCTACGGGCACACTCATTTCCCATTGTATGAGAGAAACTACAAAGGGATGACGATTTTAAATCCCGGAAGTATCACTTCTCCCCGCCAACCGGGAGGTGCCCACACCTATGCCATTTTAGAAGTCGACTCGTACGGACGTTTTCAAATAAATATGAGAGAAATATAGGATTTTAAAATATAATGCTTGAGCAGGACGTCCGCAACGCGGGCACTTAGTGAACGAAGTGAACTTAGTACCCTTGCGTGAGGACCACGGCGATAGCGAATCCGGCGAAAGCATTGTATTTAAAAATCCCATAAAACCTTGATTTTTGGGATAAAAAAATAAATATATATTTTTTTGAAAAAAGTTGTTGACAAGGGTATATGGTTATCATATAATACATCTTGCGTTTGCGAAAACAAGCAAGTGTCCAATCGGGGTGTGGCTCAGTTTGGCTAGAGCACCTGGTTTGGGACCAGGGGGTCGCAGGTTCGAATCCTGTCACCCCGATTTATATGATACCATTTAGGTTTGATTTGCGGGTGTAGTTCAATGGTAGAACACCAGCCTTCCAAGCTGGATACGTGGGTTCGATTCCCATCACCCGCTTTTCCTATGTAGAAAAACATGGGCGAGTGTCTGTAGCTCAGTTGGATAGAGCAACGGCCTTCTAAGCCGTGGGTCGGGGGTTGGAATCCCTCCAGGCACAGTGTGCTTAGGCACTGAAAGGTGTTTGGAGTTAAGCTACAGACGCCGCGACGTGGTGGGTATAGCGCAGTTGGTTAGCGCGCCAGATTGTGGCTCTGGAGGCCATGGGTTCGAA
>JAEEGL014537307.1_pt1 | contig 13128 bp, 7 predicted proteins | sample 9134231 | NCBI WGS metagenome assembly JAEEGL01 (sample SAMN16246548, study PRJNA631951) | gut metagenome | biome: gut microbiome; feature: rumen; material: fiber-attached | host: Bos | place: Iran: Karaj | collected 2018-10
AACGGAAGAAAGATGTCAAGGGAGTCAGGATGGAAACATCGATCATTGGTCCGGCGGAACATGCAGAATATGTCAGACTACATCAGGCTGGATACAATACTCCGATATCTCCAATTCTTCAATCTTGTTCGACAATTTACAATCGTTATGTCATGCCATTGTCTCTGTCATTTGGTACGCAATCAACACAGGAAGAGCTGCCTGATATTGATTGGAGTAGACCTGGTGCTGGACAAGAGTATTTCGATGCATTGCATGGAAAGAAGAAGAATGTCGTGACAGAAGTCGTATCATTGTTGAATGATCAGAATGACGGTAAATTGCGACAGACAATCGGTATTGGATTGAAATCATTCTTGGATGGTTGGAATCCACAACCCGAAACGTTCAAATCTTTGTCGACATCATTGCAGCATGACGACAAAGTTGCCGAGATCGAATCTAGGATTCTCGGTATGATCAGACAGAGTAATCCGAACCTATGAGAAACTCAGAAGTAATACCAATTCGGGGTATTGGTATTACGGGGGATATCAATATCCCTTGGGTTCTTCATGGGGATTCCTTTCGAATGGATGATGGCGGGGCATTGCCCCGCCACCCATCCTATTTTTTTATTCTGCTGGAATTTGAATTGGTTCTGCTGGAACGCCCAATACATGTAACCATTTACCTGCAAATGATTTATCGATGATGATGTGTGTATGCGGATGAATCATCGGCATAATCTTCAGCGTATTTGTTGTATCATCAATCGAACCATCTTCCAATTCAGAGATGTATAATGTAACAATGCGCTGACTCATTCCAGTTATGAATATCTCAAAATAATCTGGGAATGAAAGAATATGCAATGTTTGAACATCTTCATCAATCGGTCGATATGGCAAATCTCTGACGGTATCAATGATTCCATTCAGACGTTCACGTTTCCAAGTTTTGTCAAACAAATCCAAAATCAATGAAGCATTTAATTCACGGAATCCCAATGAGTCAGATGTCTCATGATACAGCGTCTTTCCATTGATCATTGGAAGATTGATCATATCTTCATATGATACAGGATCAGTAGTTTGTGTGATATACGACATGATGTCTGGTTCAATATCAACATTATGTGCATCACGGATTTCATCTGGAAGATATGTATCCAAATCAGAATATGTGTTTTGACCAAAACGATATTGAATCTTTTGATTACAAATATTCGCTTGCTTCAGAATACACATCTGATATGATGGATACATTTTTCCATCCAGATCCACATAGCACGTTCCCGTCTGTGTAATGACAGAGTTGTTGACATCATCAACTAATTCAATCACTTCCAGATTCTTCAACGATGTCATATTTCTCAATTGCAATACTGTGGGTGAAAGAATAACGAGTTGTGATGGATCCGATATATATCGACCATTTACCCAGATTTCATAACGATCTCTGGATAGTGGTGTCGGGATATATCCGGTCAAGTCGATGATTCCATTTTCGGGAATATGATGAGATGCATAACGAGATATTGAAATATAATTGGAATGGATTTGTTTTACAGATGGATTCTCATTTCGATCAATATCTCTCGAAATTGGATAACGTACATGATATGTCTCATCATATAGATATGCAAACATATCATTTGTATAATTTGTGTCACGTTCATACAGATTTTCCAATTTCACATATGATTCACCAGAAAACGTCATCTGAGATTTTGGTATGAGTTTGAATTGTTTCGGGATAATTTTGTATGTTACATCATCGAGTTTGAGCCAATTCTTAACATTTGACAATACGGTTCGATTTGCATTCATCGTAACAGCAATCATACCACCACTCATCGTATGAGAGGTATCTGGTAATACTGTGCAGATGAATTGTTTACTCATGTTCAATGTTGGATGAATGGAAGAATCGATGATTTGAATACCTGAATCAGTAGTGATACCTTTGAATGTTATATCAGAAATCACACCGTTGAACGAACGATCATTTTGATTCTGGACACAGATCAATGTGATTTCCCGATCTGGTTCAAATCCGTCGATTTGTGAAATTACATTTATATTATATACAATTCGTATTTTGTATTGTGTGATATTTGTATCTTTCATTGGATTTGGAATGAATACATCAAAGTCCGAAATATCATAATCCGAATTGTTTGTGTGTAATGTGAAATCACAGAATCGCAATGTTGACCCATTCGTATACAATCCGCTACGCTCATATCGATCAATGACTATCTCATCCGAATCTGTTGGAATTGCATAGATTTCTTTTGCATCATAATGTTTCCGGATGCGAATATTCGAATATAGATCACGGAATGTGTCCTGATTATAAGCATTCAACACAGGTCTGAAACGAACTTCGCAATCCATTGGTTTTATAATTGGAATGTCAATATCGGAGGAATCTTGATATGAGAAGAAAATCAGAATACGTTTGGATTCATATGTTTGATCTTCAAATGTAATACCAACCACTGTCTCCACATAATTCGTATTGTATTCATTATAATGATCAATCTGGACATTCATATCAATTGATGGTTCTACTGTATATTTGTCTTCTTCAATCCAACGTTTCGCATCCCAATCATACAAACGAACTTTGATATTTCCATCACAAATCAGATCGCGGATATTCGGTTTGAATGTTCTGGAAATATGTGCTCGTCCATTGTTGATATACACCAGAGCATCTTCGTATGCATTTACATTATACCATGTCGTCGGTGTTTCCAACTGATACAGATATAATTTCATACGATCAATGTATCTCTGGTTATATGTTATCCGCATATCAATTTCTTCCATCCGGATTTGAATTTGAATTTTTTCTTCACGTGTTTTTGCATATTGCATGGCATAACTCAATGCACGCAACTCAAGTGCTTGTGAATTTATTTTTGTGACAGTTTTTACAATCTCTTCTTCAAAGACTTTCCGTTCTTTATCCCAAATGCTATGATCATCTGGTTCCATTCTCAATACGGGATACAGTTCTGGATCCGTGAATGTATTGAAATCATGATTGATCATGTTGATGATGAGCTGATCATCTCCGGATTGCACTTTGCCAGATCCAATATAAATCAGATGTGATTTATATTTGAACATGTCCGATAGATTTTCAGGAATACCGGGAGCATCAGAAAATTCATCCAGGAAATTCCGGATATTATCATCGGCAATTGTGCATGTGACATTTCCGGACAGATACTTGTGCATGACATTGTAATCGTTTGTACGTAACCATTTTGCATGATACTCATCCACAACAGCTTCAATCATACCATGTTCGATAGAATGATCAATCGCAGTAACAATCATTGGGAATACGTACAATTCATCATCGGTATATGCATACAAGGTTTGTCCAACAAAATAATTTCCACCAAGCGCAGTGATCACACCTTCGGATGGAGTCAAATGCATAACTTGACATGCTTTGAAGAACATTGTCTTCTCCGCACGATTATTCTGTGAAACAATTCCGAATTGATTCAATTTGTCACATGGCAAATACGTCACATCATTCGGACCCTGAACAGCGTCAATATCCGGATGCTTATATTCCGTCAGATTTTCTAATGGCATAAACTGATTACCAGCCAACAATTCATAGTGCAATTTCGCATGAGATTCATTCACGATATCCGTTCCATCAACCGTGAATGTTTCGTGAACATTCTGTGTATCCAATCTCAATTGTTGAGATCCGATAAATTGTTGCATGTCCGGTAATGATGTTGATGTAGATGATACCTTCTTGAACGTGACATCAACATCATTAAGTGTTTGAATCGTCGAACCATCTGCACCACAAATCGTAAATGATACCTGGAGTGGTTCTCCATCGAAGAACGCATATTGACATGTAGGTACAATTCGTGTGATTGTGTAAGTATCTTCAAATTCTTCATACATGATTTGGAATAATACCGATGAATCACCGGTCATGATCAAATACGGAATATGTGCATGATCATCAGAATTCGCGATGGAAAAATATCCATACACCGGTTTCTGTTGTAATGTCACATTTCCAATATTGACCTGATCAATCATATACAAATCAAAGATGTATTTGTTAACAATATCATCACAATAATCTGCCAACGGTTGTAAGTTAGATTCAAATATAGAACCGTTGATATCGTCCAATGACGTTTGAATTAGTGGGACATTTGTCAAGATACGATTCACAAAGATTTGCAAATGTTCAGCATAAGTTGTGAATAATGTTTTCGTATATTGAACATTCGGATTATCAGAATACAGATTATGCAATTCTTTCATCGTTTCCATATCCAATGTCGTTGCCCAGTATTCTAATTCATGGAGACTCATGTTCTCGTTGATTTGTTTTAATTGCAAATACAATCGACGGATTCGTGCGGTTGCATAAAGATCAAACCCAGTATTATCATATACCTTTTGCATGGTTGTCAAAATAGCAGTGACGATACCAAACAATGTGAATGATTTGTTCGCAACCGGATTCGTCCAAATATACATATCAGAAATTTGATGATATAACACATTCAACGCTTCATGCATCTCATCATTTTCAATGGCATCTTCAAAATGATTGCAGACATTAATCGTTTGCAATGACTCGGGTGAGAAATCATCACCACGGGATTCCACATAATCATTGATATCACTGCGATGCTTTCCCATCTGATACATGATGTGTTTCACTTTTGTGCGTTGATTCCAAATTGAGCGGTAATTTGTCACAAGATCGCTAATACCATTATAAATATCGCATAAATATAATGACACTTTATTGGCGATTGATGCATCATCGACATATCGATACTGATGATGTGATAAACCATCCAAATCATGATACTGTACAAAATATTCTGTATCAACACCATTGTTTGTTAACAGCGGATGTTGTTGCATTACAGCATAACAGTTTAGCACGTTTCTATATGCAGGATTATCCATGCTATGTACCGAATGATCTGAACCAACAACGAATGGGATTCCGGTGTACAATGTAACATCCGACGTATCGGGGAATCGACAATAGTATTGGTCAATTGATGTGATATTGTACGGCGCCAATGAAATCGCAGAATAATTCACTGTCTCTGTTTCCAGTTCATTCGGAATATTCGACACTTTTAAATCTGCATATCTCGGATGATATTCTTTTTCAATCAACATATGAATGAAATATGATAACAATTGATCCTTGTTGTCATACATCATCTGCAATGTATAGAATAAGAAATTCAACGCGAATGGTGCGCGTGCATCATACTCATCCGCAGTCAGATTATCTGATGATGCATTCGATGGTTCATAATTCATTTCAGATGGATATTCCAGAAATGCAGAACCATTCAATTTCCTCTGCAGGATTTGTGATAGTACATTAATCTTTGCATCGTTTGAGTCATCATTGTACAACATCTTTGTGAGTTTCATCAATTGATTTTCCGCATACCAATATTTTACAAATCCGATATGACGGTCAACTTCTTTCGTGAACAAATCAAAATCAATCAGTTGATCAAATTCGAATGTTTCAATTGATGTCTCTGCGGGATTTTCGGTATCTGTATACAAGAAGAAGAATTTGTAAATTTCATTTCCTTTTAAATCATTTGCAACATAGAATGTATTTCCAATTCCTTTGAAGTGTTGAAGTTTCGGTGTATCAAATAACCAGCATCCTTCACCACGATCATACCGCAACGCAATGAAACATTGTTCGGAGATTGGTCGATTGATTGCAGTATCATGATTCGTTTCAAAATAATTCACATATGAATGTGACAATACGCGCAATGATGCGAATGGTTCACGTGAAAACGGTGATGAAATCTCTGAAACGAATTGTGTGTAACCTTCATCGTACAACTCATCAAATACATACTTCTGTATATCTGCATACATTGGATTGACATCTGCCATTTGTCTGAATTTCTTCATGACAGATTCAAATCGTTGTATCTTGTCATGATGAATCATCGATGTTACAATTGCACATTTCATGTATATCTCTAACAATTCTGTCATGTTTTGATATACGGATTCACATGGATTTTTGATATATGATTCGATGTATTGTTGTGTAAAAGAACTCTTCGGAGCATTGATTGCTTTTCCGATATCTGTCACGACACCTTTCAATGTCTCCAAACGTGTTATCATATCAAAACAATTTGTCAGAGTTCGATATGATAATTCAGAACGACGATCAACAGAAATCGGAGGTGTGCATACTTGTAATCCGGATACAGTCTGTGTATCTTGTGACACAATCTTATTTCCGTCAGAATCTTTGATACGATCGTATTGATCATCATACACAATATGAGATTCCATCATATTGTAATAATTGATTGCTGGGAAGACATCTCCGACTTCACGTAGATATTTGATCACATAGAACCGAACTCTGACGCTTCCTGAACGATAGTTTGTCATGTCACTCAATGTCCGATTCTGCACATGAATAATCCGGAAACCATTCTTTTCCACACATCCAAAATTCGGTGCAATCAAAATATTCTTATTGTATTTTGGATCTGATATTTCGACGATGCAGTTGCAACCAATCCATTTCGTCATATCAGTTTGGAATGATGTAAATGGAATCAGTTGTTCATTCTTAATATCATTTGCAGATACAATTGCAGAAGCAACCTTTGATGAATCCAGTTTGTAAATAGTAAAGTTTGGATCCGCGGTCTGATTCCATGGAATCTTGAAACGAAAACCCTTTTCATCAATACCAACACTCCAGTTACTCACCATATATCCATTCACACAACACATCAAAGTGAATCCAAGAATGGATGATATATCATCAGACAAAAATTCATCTGCAGGAACATAGTATTGGTTTTCGGTTTCATACATCTTATGAAGCTTCTGACGAATAAATTCATCCCGGTCTCCAAAATGTAATTGATCATATGGAACATCCACAATGAAGTCCCCATAACGATCCATGGATAAATTCTTGGAATCTCCATATTTGACAGATGCAACGACAGCATGTGTATTGACCAGCATCTTACTCATTGCATTCTGTAGTGACATCTGATATGTCTGAATCAATGAATCATTCAAATCTTCAAAGGTATAATTTGAACGATCCATCAAGTCAGTTAATTGTTGGAATCCATAATAGTTTCCGACAACACCGTATGGTTGTTTATCAATCAATTGTGAATTCAAATCAATCAATGTCTGATAACGTTTGTTGATGGTCTGCCATTTCGTATCATTGTATGTGATTTTGCCATCACGACTTCCGGTCAAATACTGATGATACTTATGAAACCATTGATTGTAGTTCATAATCATTACGATTGAATCTCCTTTCGTAATAGGTTACAAAACCGTATTATGATGGTATGCATCCTATTATTCTGGCTTTTCATATATATATTATTAATATGAAGAGCAGGGAATAAAATGTATCCCTGCACAAAATTCAACTGGTCTTCGGACCAGAAAGGAGAATTATTATGTTCATGTCAGAAATTATGGGGCTGAAGGCAAACGCAGAGATAGCGATGCGTATCATCACCGACGGTTTTTACACCGAAGGTGATGTGAAAACCTGGAAGCAGGTCTATGAGGCCTGTTGTCATTTTACCGCCAATATGGAGCAGTTGGCGGCAGAGGGGAAGTTCGTTCTTCCCCGACTGATCATGCTCCGCGCTCAGCCAGTCATCTGGGAACTGGCAAAAGCTGAAGAGCGAGGGTGTTGGGCAAACGATACCCTCGCATTCTTCACTCTCGAGTTGTCCCAGATTTGGGCAAACGCGCTTCGCCGCGGACTCTTCGACAGACATTTTGGGATCAATGCAGCCCTACTCGATGAGGCGTGGGTAGACATCCCCACTGTAATGAGAAAACACCTTGAATTTGATCCGGCTGCACAGGTCCGGGTCGCAGAATAAGGAGGAATATAAAATGAGAAGGAGGAATAACAATGGGTATTTTTGAAGTTCTGGGCGCCATTGCTGACGCCCTTTGTGAGTCCGAGACTCGCAAACCCAGCCCGGATGTCGTGATTGTACGGCAAGCTCCGTCGACTCATCCGTCTGCCTGCGCAGCAATTAGAGTAATTTCTGCGAACGCGGCAAACACCACATTTGACTCGGATAAGGAGTCCGCGGCGTATGACATTAAGAAGGTCGTAGTCGCGAACGAATTTGCTGAGGATGTGGCAGCTACTGCAGTGGAGGAGCTCGCTAAACTTAGCGAGAAGTGCCACTTCCGAAGCAGTAAAGACGCGATCCTGCGTATCATACGCAAGATCGGTAGAAAGGAGCGGTGAAAAATGGGGCGCACACGGCGCCCCATTTTTTCTTCATACAGAATAAACGTCAAACAGAATCTTGCGGGTCCTGCGGATAAACTCCGATCCAGATGTTGGATCTTTACACTCCGCGAGATATTCAATTTCATTATCACCAAATTCATGTGATGAAATTTTTGACATAATTTTTTTGAATTCTGCGATTCGTTTCTCCATTGGAAATTTATAATTCCAAATTACATAGTTCATATCTTTTTTCATTTTTGTAATATCTTCCAATGTTACAAACGGAAGAACATCATTTTCACCACGGATATTCATTAATGGATTCTCCTTTTCATTTATTGTGTCATCGGACTGTTCGGTAATCTTCTGACAATCACATGTTTCACCTGGATCCAGATTGGCTCCACAGTATGGACATGTGTAATAGTATGTATGTTGTTTTTCATACATAAAGATCCCTCCTTTTTATTTTTGTTGATAAGGAAGTGTATAATATGGCATTTATTCAAGAAGCAACCAATCTGATGAATGGTAAGACTTTAGAACCGGTCTCATCACCATATCAATTACCAGATCAAAAAGATGGTGCGGTTGTATTTCTGTTAAGTGGATCATATGAATATGACATTGAATTGATCAAACGTATCCCACCACCAAGAATCAATTTCAAATATATTATGATCCCAAGAAGTGTGCATGGAAAAGTTGGTACCATTGATTTCAAGTATCAACTTGGGAATGAGGCATATAAACGAAAGGTTGATTATATTCAACAACAGAAAATTGTACCACAGTTACAAGTGTTGATGGCAGACAAAATTGGTACAAATAATGTGTACATTCCATTGTCGGATGTTATGCATAAACTGAACGAATCATATCGTCGATTATCCACAGACTATTTGTTGAAAAATGCACCATCAATGCTGACTGTATTTTTGAATCTGTTTGTGCGTTCCAAGAAATCTGTGATATTGGTGAATACAGATCGTTATCGAATTTATGATGGCGACAATCCGGATGCATGTAAATCTGATTTGATCAATGGCGTGATTCAATCTTTCATGAATGAACCTGTGCATCTCAAAAATGACGTAACTGTGATATTCCGTGGATCTACAACGGATTACAAAATGCATTTTCCGATGATGACAGACGAAAAGAAACCGTTGTTGCAGAAAATGTGTGATTCAATTGGTACCACATTCAAAGGTGGTTCATCCGTGGCATCAGTCACTGACGATGATGATGAAGACGTTGATACGATGCTGAATAATATCAATGCGGATAAGAATGCGAGTTCAGAAGATCAACCAACAGCAGCATCATCTGGTGGTTCCGGATTGAAGAATTCATTACAGAATCTGAGAAAAAAACTTGGTGATGACAACGGGATTGAACAGAAGCGGGATTCTTTATATTCTGCAAAAACATTACAGATCAATGCATCGTTAATTCGCCGCATTAATCCGAATCAGAATGCGGTATCGGATTATAAACGAATTGCCGCAGATTTGACATCTGGCGGAGATACGCCAGTTGAAGATCGTATCATTGACCAAGCTTCTAAAGAGATTGCAGATTCTCGCGCCGCATCCAATGAAACGGATGTTATGAATACAATTTCAACACCACGTGAATCATCACTTCGTGCAAACATTGGACAAATTCGTTTGAAGAGTCTGAACATCAACGCAATGGCTTCTGTTACGGATGTTCCGAAACCACCACCTGTTCGTCCGATTAAAATCACAACAACAAATCGCGGTGCGATGCAAGGTTCCTCATTTGCAAATATGCAAGAAACATATGAAGAACAAATGCTAGACCAAGATATTGTCGCATCTTTCATGGCATTGAAGAAACTTCCGGAAGGATTTGATGTTGAACATATTGATGTTGAAGATATTTCGACACCAGTTTCAATGCTTCATAACTGGAAAGTTGCATTACGGAATAAACGTACTGGTACAAAATCAAATATCAGTATCTATGTTCCGAAATTGATGAACGGTCGGTTCTACTATAATGGTGTGTGGAATAATATTGGGCGTCAAGAATTTCCGATTCCTGTTTTGAAATTAAACAAGAAACGTGTAATGCTGACAACCAATTACAACAAGATCGATATTGTTCGTTATGATACCAAATCATTGGTTGATATCACGATGCTTTTGAAATCGGTTGCATCACAGAATAAACCCGATGGCACCAATCCATACGTCAGATATGGATCATCTGCATCGACCAATAGCAGATTCATTTCCACAATCGAATATGACGAATACGCAAGACGTTGGGTTCATTATGAAAATAATGAACGCAAAATCAAGATCCTATTTAACCGCGAACAATGTTTGCGCGACTATGGATTTGTTAATGTGGAACAAAATGAATTCTGCTGTGGTATGATTGATCAAGTTCCAATCGTTTTGAATACAGAAACTGGTCTCGATAGACATGGAAAAACCTTGACAGAAATTATTGTATCGACATTAACGGATGATATGTTGAAGATTTATAACAAATCCAAGCCGGGTAAAATCTCCATGTATGCAGACATGAAGATCGGCGGCATTATGATTCCGATTGGTGTTGGTATTGCTGCATGGGAAGGTTTGTCATCTTTGTTAACGAGATCCAAAGCCGATTACAAATACATCGGTAAAAACGATGATGCACCAGGTTACATCAAGATTCCGTTCAAAGACAAAACACTTGCCATCAAGAACACCGTTCAGAATCAATTATTGTTCAATGGATTCTTCCGTCTGAATCCAAAAGAATATGCGACAACTGATCTGGACACTTCCGTGTTTGATGACAACTCGATTTTCATTGATATATTCAACCAACTATTCTTCAAACAATTTTCACAATTAACAATCTTCAAAACGAATTATCATTTCTTCATTGATCCAATCACGGAAGATGTCTGCCAACATTATCATCTACCAAATAATATTTGTGACATGTTGATCTATGCAACGAATTTGTTATCAGATAATCACTTTGCGTCAGAGAACAATGCTTCGTTGTATCGTATCCGTGCATCAGAAGTTGTTCCCGCAATCATTCACAACTGTCTGGCACGCGCAATCTCGAAGTACAATAACCAGGTTGGTAGTAAGACAAGAGATGCAAAACTTCCATGGAATCCAAATGAAGTGATTCAGGAACTGTTGAAAGTTCCAACTGTTTCTGGAATATCTGCACTGAATCCAATGGTTGAAATGCATTCTATGGAAACAATTTCAAAGAAAGGTTTCCATGGTGTAAATGAAGACAAAGCATATTCACTTCCAAAACGTTCTTATGATCCAACGATGATTGGTAAGATTGCAATATCCTCACCAAATAATGGTGAAGTTGGTATCAACCGTCAAACAACAATCGATCCAAAGATTGAATCTGTTCGCGGTTATACATCAACAGAAGATGTTAACACCGATTTCAATGATTTGCAATTGGCGTCATTCTCAGAATTATTTACACCCGGAACAGTGACACGTGATGACGCAATTCGTACTGCAATTGCAACATCACAAACATCACATATTCTTCCAACGGCCGATGCGGAACCAGTTCTTGTTTCGAATGGTTTGGATGAAATTATTCCATCTTATTTATCAGACGAATTTGCAGTTATGGCAAAAGAGAATGGTAAAGTGTTGGAAATTTCCAATGGATATATGATCGTGCAATATGCTTCTGGAAAGAAACAGGCGATTCCTGTATCCGATCGATATTCGTTCAACCCAGGTTCCGGTTTCTATGTAGATAACAAATTGAAATCGAATTTCGAAAAAGATGATACATTTGAAAAGAATGATATTCTGGCATATCATGAAAAGTTCTTCTCAAAGGATTCGTCTGGAATGGTTCGTATGAATATTGGACCATTGGCAAAAGTTGCATTTGCTGGATTGTACTCAACATACGAAGACGCAGGTTTGATCACACATAAAATGTCCGACAGATTATCGTCAGCTGTCACAATGTGTCAAGCATCTAAATTGAATGCAACCGATGATATCGATTTCATTGTCAAAGTTGGTGATGAAATTGAAATTGGTGATCCATTGATTGTGTTTGGTTTAGGTGACACCGGTGATAAAGCGGTCGATAATTTCTTAAAAGCATTCCAGAGTAGCGAGAATATTCTGGATACTGCAAAACGTACAATCAAATCAAAACATGCAGGACGTGTTGCGGAGATTCGTATGTACACAGTCAAGAGCATGGATAAACTATCACCATCCTTATTTGATATTCTGGACAAACATTTCAAAGAAAATATTGAAAAAAGAAAGACGTTGGATAAACATGATAAGAGCGACGGTGTGTACAAACTCGGAACATTATATTCATTACCAACAGCACCATTGAAAGGTCCAACCATCAAAGGTATCAATTGTGACGTATTGATTGAAATCTATATTGAGCATTCTGATTCCGTGTCTGTTGGTGATAAGTGTGTTGTGTATGCGGCATCTAAACAGGTCATCTCGGAAGTTGTTCCTGAAGGTTTAGAACCATATGCGGAATCAACTCCGGATGAAGAGATCTCGATGTTTGTATCGCCACGTTCCATTCTGGGTCGTATGATTCCGTCTATGTTGGTAACGGCATCAGCCAATAAAATTCTTATCGAATTGAAGAAAAAAGTAAGACAACTGTGGCAAGGTTAAACGATAATATATGTGGGGGCAATGCCCCCACATATATATTAATCGTATGATATCATCTCATACCATACGATTGACGGACTAATGATGTGATATCATGAATCCGTTTGTTGATGATATTCCCAAGCTT
>JAEEGL014892963.1_pt1 | contig 13128 bp, 22 predicted proteins | sample 9134231 | NCBI WGS metagenome assembly JAEEGL01 (sample SAMN16246548, study PRJNA631951) | gut metagenome | biome: gut microbiome; feature: rumen; material: fiber-attached | host: Bos | place: Iran: Karaj | collected 2018-10
ATTTACTCAGCGCGCCCGCCGCCGAATAATTGCACATACCATAGGGGGCCGCCCAGAACCTAAAAAGCCGTAACATTCAAAAACTTTGTAACACAAAAAAGCCGATTTTTCCATTGTTCTCACCCATAAAAAAAATTTTTTAGCCCAAATTTAGCCTAAAAAAAATTTTTTTTGGGTGTGTCAATGCCAAAAACTAGGTTTTTATGTTACATGTTACAATGTAACTTTATATTTAATTTATTATGTTATAAAGATTTAACTTAAACTGTAACAAACAGAATACTAAAAAGGCGGCAAAAATGCGGTTTTTCAAAAAAATTAAGGCGGCCGCAAAATTTTTTTTTAAATTTTTAAATTTCACGCCCCGCTTTAAACTTTTTCAAAAAAAGTTAAAAAAAGCACTTGACAAAAAGCAAAAAAACACTAAATAATATAAATATGAATTGCGTTCCACCCGATAAACAAAAAAACAAAACGATTACAGTCAATTTGACTGAAGACGAATATCGCTTTGTTCAAAAGGAACTTGCGGACATAAAGCTTTCGCGCTATATTCGCAGGATGTTGCTAGAGCGGTTGGGCTATCCAATGCCCCAGCCCCAAAACTAGATTAAAAAAAATCCCGCCGGGGGCGACTTCCTATGCGTTATGGGAAGTAAAACCCGCCGGGAACTTGGAGGAAAAAATGGCGCGATCAAAAGCCGTTTTTGTTGACAACGTTCTCTACAAATCGCTTTTCCAAGCTGCGATTGAAAACGAGTTTTCCGCGAACTTTTATCGCCGCTTTAAAAAGTCCAAGGGCCAGCCCTTTAGGTTCAAAGGCCACTTTGTCATGTCGTTGTCTTTTTTTGATTCGATAAATGCTAAAAAGCGTAACACAAAAAAGATTTTAAAAATCGCAACGCCAGCCGCCGAAGTCCAAATCCCGGGACTGACGCTGGAACAAATAAAGACACTCCAAACGCAAATACTGTGCGACAAGAATTTCACCTGTGAAATCATCGAGCCGCCGCCAAAGAACGGCAAGGAGCGGCCCATGACATAGCCAGGAAAACACAATCACAAACAAAATCAATTTTTAAGGAGCTTTTATGATTATCACGATTACCAACGGAAAAGGCGGAACAGGAAAAACCACCTTGAACATTTTTCTAGCGCTATGGCTTTACCAGCGCGGAAAAAAAGTCTTATTGATTGACCTTGACCCCAACTGCTCATTGAGCGAAGTCGTCGGCAAGGTTCTACAGGAACAAAATTCAAAAGTATTGTTGACGGGAAGGCCGGTATTGCCCTACTCGCTCAAATCCGGCGAAAACGGCGGAAAGCTTGACATTCTGCCAAGCGACCTTGACTTGGATATGCTGGCCAACATCACGGATATGCAATTAAAGACGCAGCTAAAAAAGCAAGGATTCGCCGCCCGCTACGATTACATCTTAATCGACCCGCCGGGAACTTGGAACGCGCAAACACGCAACGCCGTCTTTGCCGCTGAAAAAGTCATCGTCGTCGGCAAGTGTTCGCCGCTGGATTTTGCCGCGACATCAAACTACATCCAAAAGTTGCAAGATTGTTGCTTGGAAGCCGACGTTTCTGTCGTCTGCAATTCCTACAACGCCGCAAGCGACCCCGACGGAATATGGCCTCGCTACCAAGACACTTTTGGCGACTTTTTGTTAAAAGAGCCGGTTCCAAAAATGAACAGCTTAAAGCGCCTTATGAACAACCCGGATTACCATATCCGCGCCGACTTGGCGGAGCGTTTAATGCCCTTCGTCAACGCCGCAACAAAAATCGAAGACCAGGGGGAATGAAAAAATGATGAAAACTATCAAGATTGACGAAAGACGCTCTTGTTCGGTAGATACGGAAAAGAGAACTATCTACCCGAGTGTGGAAGCATGGCAAGCGGAAGCGGAAAAACGCTTTGGAAAAGATTATATGAACTGGAAATTCCAGTGTCCGATGTGCGGACACATTGCTTCTATTGCCGATTTCAAGGCAGCAGGTGCAAAATCGCCGAATTGCGCTTATCAAGAATGTATTGGACGATACACGGGTAAAGGCAGCCCCCAAAAAGGCGATTCATCAGGATGCAACTGGGCAGCATACGGATTATTCGGTATACCGAACGAAAAAGGTGTTTTCGTTATGACTGGCAACGAAGACGGCCTAGAAATTTTTGATTTCGCACCCACCCAGGAGGCCACAAAATGAAATTGTCCAACAATAACGCCACGCACTTAAAAATTCCGCTATCGCAAATCCGCGAGACCGGGAACGTTCGCAAAGATTACGACGCGAACGGAATTGCCGAGCTTGCCGAATCGATTAAAAACAACGGCCTTTTGAACCCGCTCACCGTAAAGCCCGGCCAAGACGACGAAAACGGAAATAAGACCTATGAGCTTATCGCCGGGCATCGCCGCCTTCGCGCGTATCAATTACTATGCGAAAACGGCGACGACTTTAGCATGGTCGAATGTTGTGTCCGCCCAGGAAAGAAAATCGTTTTGCAAATGATTGAAAACATCCAGCGGCAAGACATAACGCCGCGCGAAAAGGAAGAAGCCGTCAAAGCGATGCTTGCGGAAGGCTACACCCAAAGCGACATCGCCCGCGAGCTTTCAAAGCCCATCGCCTGGGTTTCCGACATAGTTGCCGGAACGAAAGTCCGCGAAGTCGCCGACAAAAACGACATCGACACCGACGGCATCGCGACCAAAACGCTTTCGCAGCTCCGCTCAATTCCGGCCAAAGAATTGCCCGCCAAAATCAAAGAGCTTTCAAAGCGCGGCGGAACGTTCCGCGAGGCCACCGAAATAATGAACGAAGCCAAAGGCCGCCCGCGCGTCCCCATTACGTCCTTGCCTGACACCTTGGAAGAATTTCAAGCTGAAATGGCCCAAAAACGCGCCGCAACTACTAACGTAAGTAACGACGACGACATTGAGGCCCCGGACATTGTGGAAGAAAAGCCCAAAAAGAAAAAATCCGAAAAACCGCCGCGCGGCTTTAACATCTACGTCCGGCCAAGCGACCCAAACGGCATGATGGCGGCTTTAGGCCAGTTGCGAGTTTACATCCAAGACCTAGAGCTTGGAACTAAAATCTGCGTCCAAGCCGGAAACGAAATCGCGGACGTTTCCAGCATAATTTACGAGCCGGAAAACAACCGGGTTGTATTCCGCTCTTTGGACAGCGTTTTTAGCGGCGGCAAAAAATGAAAGGCGACTGGACTTACATATATAGCCATGTTCTAGGCCAAGAAATCGCCTACGACAAAAACTCCGGCTGGCTCTTTTGCGAGGACGGCGTCCGCTACAGCCCTGCCGAACTTGCGAAGCTGAAAAAGCATAAGGACGCGGATTTTCCGCTTGCCGTCCACTTGCTGAAAAAACACTTTGACGGCGAAATCATTCAAGCCGGAAATTAAAAACTACAGGGGGGGGCTTTCCAATAAGGCGAAGCCCTTCCCCGCTTGGAAGAAAAAATGCGAAATTACGGAACGGGCAAGCTGCCCTTTGACAAATACAAAGACCGTCTCATCGACTACTTCAATATGCAAGGCGTTCAAGTCCGCCTTGGCGAAGTCGGAAAATGCCCCTGGCACGAAGATTCAACGCCGTCTTTTAGCGTGTTCAAGGGCGACGACGGAACGCCCGCCTTTAATTGTTTTGGTTGCGGCCGGGCGGGCGACATTTACAAAGCCGTCGAATTCTTTACAGGCGAAACAAGCCCAAAAAAGCAATTTGAAGAAATCGACCGCATTTTTGGCGCGGGCCTTGGCTCGTCGCTTTCAAACTTGCCGCCGCCAAAATCAGCGGAGCAGCAAGAGCCGGAATTCAAGGCCGATCCCGCCGCGCTTCAAAAATTCACCGAATGGCTAAAAAGCCAACCCAAGGCAAGCGAATACATTCTTGGCTATTTTAGCCAACGCGCGCAGGCCAAGTCCAGCGGCCAAATTTTCCAATATCCCAAGGACATCTTGCGCCGCCTCGTAACATTTTTTTATTGGTATCCAGGCAAAAACGCCGCCGAAGCCGCGCTAGGAAAAGAGACCCTTTTTGCCGCTGGCGTTCCCTACGCCAAGCGCGACGAAGCCCTGCCGCTTGCCCAGCGCAACATCGCTTGGTGGCATCCTGGCGTTTTGGCCAAGTCGCCGGAAGGCTTTAAGCTGCTTTTTATGGACGGCATTGAAAGCAAAAAAATCAATCCCCGCTCCGGCGTGTCCTACTTCCCCATTCCCGGCGAATTGCCGCAAGAAAAGCCCGTCGTCTTGCTTGAAGGCGAAATCGACGCGATTGTTTGCCAGGCGGCCGGAATCGACAACGCCTATTCAATGGGCGGAAAAGGCGGCTTGACCAAAGCCCGCATAGAAAAATACATAATCCCAAAAAACATTCCTGAAATTATTTTGTTCGCCGACGCGGACAAAGACGGCGGAAGCCAAAAAAAATTTGGCCTTATGCCCATAACCGCCGCCGACCATATCCGCGAGACCGTTCCCGAAAACTTAATCAAAATGGGCTACAAGGGAAGAATCAAAGTCACCGTCTTGCCCGACGATTGCGGATTCAAAGACCCCGACGACGCTATAAGGAACGGCCGCTTTGACTTGGTAAAGGCCGCGATCCAAAACGCCAAAGACTACGCCGCCCCGCCGCATGAAATGCCGTCAAGGGCCGCAGCCAACGTCCAAAGCGGAGCGACCCCAAGCGGAATGCCCTTTGAAAAATTATATACGGAATGGGAGGACATTCCGCTAAAGTTTTTCCGCTCGTTCTTAAAAAAAATAAAATTCGACGACTTGACCAACGACGAAGCCGCTACTTTTGTCCAAGCCGCCGCCCTGGGCTGCAAGGAAATTTCCGAAGTGCCCGACTTGGAAAACTGGACAAACGGCGAATTCACCCAAGCCCAAATCCGCGAGGCCGCAAAAAACAAGGACGGGGGGGCTACTCCCTTCGCCTTAATCACAATCGCCGCCCGCCACAATGTAAGCGATTACATTCTAAAGCGCTTGGAAGAAATCCTAGTCCCGGCCACCGAGCTTTTGCGAATGATTGACCCAATTCCGACAATCCTTCCGATTGACTATGAGAAAATGGCCGATTCAAAGGACTTCCAATCGTTCCTGCATTTTTGCGACAACGCCTTCGCAGCCTACGTTTTGGCCAAAGCCTTAAAAGGCAATATGCTTTACATCGACACCGAGGAAGCCAACTTTGTCTTTAACGGCAATTACTGGGTTCGCGTTCCAAGCATCGCAACCGAAGCCCACGCCGCTTTGACAAACGCGCTGCTTGTCTACTTGCGGAAAAATCCGCGCGATAAAAAAATCGTCTTGGACTGCATTAAGACAATCGGCTCCAACTCGTTCCGGCAAAAGCTTTCAAACGACCTTAACAAAAAGCAAGGCTATTTTTACCACGACGAAAAAACCGCGCCGATACTTTTTGACAGCCACCCCGTCCGCGAGACGCTCACGCTCTTGGACGGCGTTTTGGATTTTAGCGGCGACAAAATAAAATTCCGACACGGCTTGCCGGAAGAATACCGCTTGATCCCGCTCCCCTACACCTGCAAGCAAATACGCCAGGCGATGCCGCCGGAGTTTTTTCTAAAAGCTCTTGACTTGGACTTCAACAAGCCCAGCGAAGAAACGCTGAAAAAAAATCCGACGCTCACAAAAGACACTTTGCTTTATTATTTGTCGCTGATTCCAAGCCGCAACTGTTCAAAAAACTATTCCTGCTTTATGACCGGGCCGGGCGGAACGGGAAAGTCAACGCTCATATCGGCGATTCAAAAAATCTTTAGCAATGAAAACATCGCTCAATTAAAGGCGACGATTTTGATCGCAAAGAAAAAATCCTTTGACAACGAAAACGGCCCGACGCCCGAAATCGCCGAACTTGAAGGAAAGCTCGCGTCAATCACAATGGAATTGCCGGAAGACGGCCGCCTTAATTCCGACCAATTAAAACGCTTGACCGGAAACGACCTTATTTCCGCCCGCCAGCTCCGACAAGGCCTTCACAAGTTTTTGCCGACCGCTCAAATCATCATCGTCGGAAACGAATTGCCCAGCTTTTACAAGCACGATTCCGGCATAATCCGCCGCTTGCTTGTGTTCCACTTCAATATAGAGCACGCCAAGCGCTCAAAGGACAAGGCCTTTAAAGCGCTTTACAAAGACATTCCCGCCGATTCGTCAAAGATGGCCGAGCGCATAGCCGCCGAGGCTCCCGGAATCGTCAAGCTGCTTTGCGAAAAATACATCGAGTTAAAGCAAAAGCACGACCTTAACATTCCAATATCGCAAGAGTGCGAGAACGCCAAGTCGCAATACATCGAAAACCAAAACAAAGACACGGACAAATTCTATGAGGCCTGCGTCCGCTTCACGCCAAGCGACGACAAAGCCTTTGTCTTTAGTCGCCAGCTTTACAAATGCTATTTAAACTTCAACGGCTACCAGGAAGGCTCCAGCGAAGCGCTGAAGCAACGCAATTTCATTTTCTACCTAAAAAAAGACCACCCGGAACTTGGCGGCCAAAACTATTGCCAGCGCCGCCCAACGTCCGACGCGATTCCCGAATGGGGATTTAAATTCATATCATTCACGGAGGAAGGCCTTGAATATTTGAACAAGACAGAAGCGCAGCAAGAGCTGCCCAAAAACACCGAGCCGCCAAAGGACAACCCCTTTGACCAATTCCCGCCGCCGCCCCCAAGCGACCTAGACCCGCTCACCGACAGCGACGGCAACGACATTGATATTTTTTAAGGAGCGAAAAATTATGTTAAGTTATGCGGAAAACGACAAATACTTTTTGTCTATGGAAATGAGTGGAGGCGATTGCGTGATTTTGTTGAGAAGAAAACTTGACGAAAACCACGGAGAAAAAATCTACACTCATTATTGCAAAGAGCGGACGCAAAGAACGGACTTCGCGATTTACTACGACTTGGAAGAAAAAATTAAGTCCAACACTCTTACAGATGATTACGTTCAAAAATTGAACGCATAGACGGAGGAAAGAAAATGGAAACAGCAATTTTAATTATTGGCGTCGTTATTATGGGATTCTGCACTATGGTCATAATGATTGCGGACGGAGGACAAAAACATCGGTCAAAGAACAAAAAAAAAGAAGGGATAAACATAATTGATTTTACATCGCCATACTGGGGCCATGATTTTGTAGTAGAAAATCAAAATGGAAGAATCGTTTCTGCTCATGGCTGGTATAGCGCGCCGTTTGTTTTGGGAGAAAGTGAAAATAACGATCGGCTAGAAAAAGGCGCGATTGTTATTAAAAAAGGCAACGACGACGGATATTGGTATGGACGTGTAAAACAAATTGAATGGGAAAACGACCCAAGCGATATGTTTTTCTGCAAATGCAAGACGATTCTTAATGACCACGATTTAAACGAAGCGGAATATAATTACATTTTAAACAAATATGTTAGAACGGAGGCGGCCCAAAAATGCTAATTTTCATTCTAAAAAAATGCTGGTATGACAAAATCGCCAGCGGCGAAAAGAAAATTGAGTATCGTGAAGTAAAGCCCTACTGGACAAAGCGGATTAAAAACTTATTCCCGCCGGACTATGCGGCTAAACAAGAAGAAGTTTTCGGCGCGGCGGTATGGGGAAAATTTGATTGCATGGAATGGGGAAAACTCGCCCGCCCGCTCTGCCAGCTGCGCAAAGCATACACAAGCCAACGCATTACCGCCCGGATAAAAAAAATAGAAATCGTCTGCGGGTTGGGCACGGACTTAAAAATCGACAAGCCCGTTTACGCTTTTTATTTGCAAAACATAAAGGAGGCAAAATGAAACGCGCTAAAAAAAAGCCCTGCCCGTGCGTGGCTCTTGAAATGGACGAAAACGCTTGCGACGGCTGCGACAAGTTTGAAAGCGAAAATAAATTACTGGACAAATTAAAGCGCTGCCTCATCAAAATTTTTGACACGCTTACAGAAAAAAAAGGAGGCAACCAATGAACACTGCTGACATCATCTTTATCCTAGCCGGAATTTTTGTTCCGATTTTTATTCTTGTCGTCGCCGCCGTATGGGAATATCAAGACCAAGAATGGCGGCGCGAAATTGACGAGCGCAAAGCCAGTTTTTTATTCGATAGTTATTTGAAATCAATCGGCTGCGAGCCAATCGAGCCGGATTATATTTGGAGGGGGCTGTGACTTTTGAAGAATGGCTCGCCGAAAACGGCGAATCCGCAAGCGTAACGACGCGAAAAAAAATGAAAGCCGCTTACGAAGCGGGCCAGCAAGACATCGCCGGGAACGTCCTGGCATTGCTTGGCCAAGACGCGACCAGCTTTCAATCATTGCTTGACGCGCTAAAGGCGGCCGGACTATGAATTCATCCGAAAAAAAATCCGACGCCAAGCTTTCCAAGGAAACAAAGGAACGCTTCAAAATCTTTAGCGCCGCGCTCAAAGTCCGTCCCGTGTCGCGGAGCGAGCTTCCGCAGCTTTTGAATTTAAGCGAAGGCCAGCTGGAAGTTTTCATCTACATTTTTTCGCTGCATTATCCAATCTTTGAAGACTGCAAAGGAAAAGGCCGCCGAGTAAAAACCACTTACGGCTTGCTTGGCGCTCCCTATGAATCGCAATTTGCAAGCGCGAAAGCGCAAGGAGTAAAACAATGAAAGTATACGCCGCCGGAAAAATAACCGGCTTGCCCCGCTCCGCCGTTTTGGAAAAATTCGACAAAGCCAAAACGCTCTTGGAAGCGCAAGGCCATGAAGTCTTTGTCCCCTGCGTCCTGCCCGACTACCCCGACGTTTCACGCGAAGACTACCTGCATATCTGCTACGCCATCATCGACGTTTGCGACGCGGTTTTCTTTTTAGATGACTGGCACGATTCCCCCGGAGCGATCGCCGAGCTGAAACACGCCGCCAAAAAAGGCAAAGCGATACTTTGGCAAAAAGACTTCAAGCCGGAGGCCGACAAATGAGAATTTACATAGACAAATGCGGCTACAATTTCAACAAAGCCGCCGCGACAATCGAAAACGCCTTGACCTTTACGGAAGGAAAATATTTTGACAGCTGCGCCGCCTTGAAAAAAATAACAAAAGCGTCGCTTGCCTTGTATGAAATGGCCAATGCCATCTACGCCGCCGCCGAATCCCAGCGACAAAAAGGAGCCGAAAATGAAATACACCGAAATTTTCAAACTAAAAAAAAAGCTTGAAAACGCACACATTCCGTTTAAGTTTAGAGAAATGAAAATGTTTCAAGGCTTCCAAATTTTATATCCATCCTTCGGCAAGCTTTGCGTTTGTTCCGTAATCCAACATTGTTATAGTTATGGCAACGAAAAAGACCTGCTTGAAATAAAAGGATTGATGACGCCGGAAGAAGTGGAACAAACACAAGATGATGTTTTGGGGAATTTGGGCGCTTGCAATGTTTTTGACAGAATAAAACAGCATTTCTACACACAACCACAAGGAGCGTAGAAGCCGTGAAAACTTCCACGCAAACGCCCCTAGAAACGCTCCAGGCGCGTTCTTTGAGCGAAAACGACACAGAACCCGCCGTGGGCTTTCCACCCGCCAAAAACGCCGACTTTGGCCAATCCGCCGAAGTCAAAACTACTTACATAAGTAGTGGCGGCCTCTTGCGTCCAGTATGGAAGCGCGAGGAACGCCGGGGCCGCGACGTGATCGCCATCGTCGTCGTTGACGTTGGCGGCGATTTTTCCTACATTGTCCAAGCCAAAATCGGAAGCCTCGTCCGCGCGGCCTTCCCGCACCAAGTCCAAACGAGATTCCCAACCGTTAGCGCGGCCCAAGACGCGGCCATTCAACAGCTGCACGAATGGGTCAAAAACGCGCCGCAAACAAAAGCCCGCCTCAAACGCTTTGATTTAAGCCTTTGCGGCCAGCGCGAACTTTTCCCGGAATTGGAATCGCAGGCGTAACGCCGCCCGCCGCGCGTTTTCTGCTTTGCGCCAAGGCGTTCATATAGCAAAGCCGATAGTCTTCATTCATTGCCATTAAGAGCGCGTCGTGCGTGTGCTGATTGTCGTAAGCCGTCGCCGCTATTTTGTCGGTCAAGTCGCGCAAAAAATTGACGGCGGCCAAGTCGATGGGCTTGTGAATCACGCGGGCCGCCAACGCCCGCTCCCGCTCTTGCTCCTCTACGTAACGGATTATAGACTGGCAAGCGGCCACGATTCCCATTCCCGCCTGCGAATAAACGGAAGACGCGAGCGAGGCCCCGGCATTCCATTCGCTTTCCCGCCTGTTTTCCTTCCGCCGCATTTTCAAAAGCCGCTTTTGCAAATAAGCCTTGTTCAATTCCGCCGCCGTGTCAATGCGGCCCTTCGCCGTCTTTACAAGCCTTCCCCTTTTGACCGCTATTCCTATCGCCGCCGCCGTCACCCCGCACATCCGGGCGAATTCGCTTTGTCTAACTACCATACACATTACCCCCAAAAATGAAAGATGGCGGCCACGGCAATAAAAGTAGCCGAAGAACCGCGTCTACGCGACACGTCGCGCCAGGGCCTCACGGCTTGCTGACAGTTCTTCGGCTGATAATCAATTTTGTTTTTTTTACGCCGAATTTCTCCGGGCATAAAAAAAGCGCTGATAACGGACAAAGGCGCAACCGACGTGTTTTAGACAACTAGAATATACTACGCCTTTGCCGTTTTGTCAAGAAAAATTTTAATTAAAAAACAAGCGGCTTGTCGGAATCCTTCAAGTCCCGCAGCGGCTCATCATCGCCATCGCTGGCATTAAAGTATTGAATCCGCTTTTCGTCCGCGTAATAAAAAAACTCGCGGGCGGGCTTTTGCCGCCTTACGTCGTTTTTATTGCCGTCGTCCACAAAGCCAAGCCAGGCATTTTTGCCGTCGTTTGTAATTTGAAGACCTTGCCCCGCTCCGTTCAAAAACCAAACAAACTTGAATTCCGCAAAGTTACAAGAGTCAAAAAAGTCCGCAAGGTTTTTGCCGTTCACGCTTTTCCAATCGTAATCGCTCAAATTAACGACCTGCGCGCGGCCGCCAACTACGGCGATTGTTGACCCGTTTTCAAAATTGAACGCCAGCGGATTTTTGCTTTTCTCTACCGGCTCTTTTCTGAAAAACTGAATTTTTACAGGAGCGCTTGCCGCCGTCTCCGTCTTTGCCGCAGCTTGCGGCTTGGTCGTCTTTCCGTCTGGAATGAAAAGGCTAATCACGCAAATTACGCAAAAAACGCCGATAGCAATCAACGCAATTTTTTTCTTTGTCATGTTCAATTCCCCCTAGAATTATTGTTTTGAAATACTATCGAATTCAAGTTTTTGTCGCAAGTGCCAGCTGCAACAATGCTTTAGCCATCCGTTCATGCTCGCGATAGAGCCTTTGTCGCTTTCCGATAAAACGCCCGACGTCGCGATTTTTCTAAAACGCCTTTTGATTCTTTTAGCCGTGGACTTGCGCAGCAAGACGTATTTTCCAAAATGCCGATAGCCGCAAAAGTCAACGCCCTGCTTCGTCTTAAACAAGTCGCACTTGGAATATTCCAAGTCCAATTCGTCTTTAAGGAACGCGCGTATCTTTTCGCGACAATCGTTCAAATAATTTTTGTCGTTTGAAAACAAAATGAAGTCGTCGCAAAATCGCTCGTAATCCGCGCACTTCAATTCGTGCTTGATGTAATTGTCCAAAAAGGAAAGATAGTAATTTCCGAACCATTGCGAACAATAATTGCCAATAGGACAATTCTTGCCGCCCGGAAAGCTGAAAATTATTCCGTCAACCAGCGCCATAAACTTCGCGTCCTTAATTTTGCGATGCAGCTTGTCCGACAAAATCCTTTGATTGATTGATGGATAGAATTTTCTTATGTCGCATTTCAAGCAATACGCGTTCCGCCGGACAAACTCGCTGCACCGACGGCTTGCTTTGTGCTGGCCCCGCCCTTCAATGCAAGCGTAAGTGTCTTTAATAAACGACCGAATAAAAATAGGCTTTAAGACGTTCATAACGGCGTGCTGGACAATTCTATCCGGGCAATATGGCAGCTTGTAAATTATCCGTTCCTTCGGCTCGTGAATTGTCATCATTCTGTATTTAGAAGTTTTGAATTTGCCGCTCGCACAAAGAAGCCGGACGCGCTCCAAGTTTTCTTTTTCATTGACTTTAAATCGCTTGACTTGTTTTTGGCTGCTTTTTCCTTTGATTGAATTCTTGTATGCCTCTTGAAAGTTTTCCGCGTTGATGAATTTTTCCCAAAGATGATTGACAGTTTTCATTTCAAAAAAATGGCGGCTTGACTTTTCGCTTTCGCTACCATGACAAGCCGCCGCTCCGCTTTGTGTTTTGGCTCATGCCAAAGAAACAGATTCAGCCGAGAGTAAGCCGCAAGGCATCGGAGTTATGCCGTTTACTTTATCCCGTATCGAACCGCGACCGCCGTTGTTCGAATTCACATTCGACCGCGCGTTATTCGCATTCCGCGCACGCGAACCGCAAGACGACCCGGCCGCCCCAATTGCCGCCCGCGAGGAGCGCCGATTTTAAACCCGTTCCTTAAATTATTTTTCCCTACACGAAGGAATAATAATTGCCAACTTTCTTAACCGTCGCTTTGAAAAGCAACGGCGATTCTGTTTTGTCAAGGGCGGCCTTGGCTTCTTCCAGCTGTTCTTTTACCACGCCCGAACCGCTAAAGAAAACTTTCCGCGTTTTGTTAGCGTCGTCCGTGAAGTAAAATTGCACCTTGGAACAATAGCCGCAGCCCTTGTCTTTGTATTTGCTTGCGGTGATTTTAAAGCCGCATACGACGATTTCTTTGTTCAAGATTTCATCGACGCGGACTTTTTCGCCATCCAGCGCCGTGTCTTTTACCAAGCTTCCAATTTGCGGAATCGCGGCTTCCGTTTCCGCCATTTAAAGCCCCCGTATAACTCGGCTCGAACCGCGACCGCCGCCGTCCGAACCCACATACGACCGCGCGCAATCCGCAGACCGCGCACGCGAACCGCAAGACGACCCGGGGACCCAACCGCCGCCCGCGAAGAGCGCATAAGAAGCTCCATATGTTTTCCCAAAAGTGGCGTGGCCGTCGTATGTAGACCAACC
>JAEEGL015126300.1_pt1 | contig 13128 bp, 12 predicted proteins | sample 9134231 | NCBI WGS metagenome assembly JAEEGL01 (sample SAMN16246548, study PRJNA631951) | gut metagenome | biome: gut microbiome; feature: rumen; material: fiber-attached | host: Bos | place: Iran: Karaj | collected 2018-10
AACGACCTTAGGGACCCTAATGTATCAAGAGGACAATGATTTATTCCATTGTTCCTAACTTTTCCAGGGCTTTCTTGCAGATGCCCTCGTGGCGGCAGACCATGTAAATCAACAGGATGTTGAGTACCACGATCTCGAAGACGAAATACAGCCAGGGCACATTGCAGATCACTGCGATAAAGCAGGCGATGATGCGGGTGTTGAAGGTGAGAATGTTGGTGTACTTCATCAACGGCAGGCTGAGCTGGCGGAAGTAATCGCGGAATTCCTGGCTGGGCACGCCGTCCTCACCGTATTTCTCATTCAAGGCGGCACGCAGGCGCTGCATCTTGGGCGTCAGGCGCTCCTGGTTGGCGGTATAGCCGCTGTAGAAGAACAACGGCAACTTGCTCCAGAAGTTCCTGCCCCACTCCAGTTGATGATACTGTTCCTTGAGCTTGGCAGCACTGTCGAGCTCACTGCCCTGTAGTCCCTTGAGGAAGAAGAGGTGGAACTGGCGGTAACAGTCGGCCATGGCAGCCTGCAGTGCATGGCTGATGCCCGAGAGGATGCCCAGGGTCCAGATTAACCACTCATGCTGTGCAAAGAAATGCTCTCCCGTGAGGCTGTCACCGAAGTGCAGTTCCCTGAACACCAGAGCAAAACTGATGGCAGCGAACCAGAAGTCGCCGCTCACGCCGTCGAGGATGCGACCCATGCGGGAGTATTGCTGCGTGAGGCGTGCCAACTGTCCATCGGCGCTGTCAAAGGTATCGGCCCAGGTGATGAGCAGCATACCCACCCAGTTGAGCCAAGCCAGATAAGGCTGCTGGAAGTAGAGCATGATGCCTCCCGCCACACCCATGAAGATGCTAGCGACGGTGATGGCATTGGGGCTTACACCCAATTTCTGAAACAGTTTTGCCCATAGGAAGCCAAGGGGGCGATGGAAGTGGAGGTCAAACCACTCCTCGGTGTCGGTTGACTTGAGCGATGCCTGATATTCTTCTTTTAATGTCATGTTTTTCAGTTTTTCGGTTGTCAGTTTTCTGTTCTTCCTTTTATAGTGGCTATAGTTCCTATAGTGGCTATAGTGGCTAGAACATCTAGATGATTAACTCCTAACTTCTAACTCCTCATTAATTTACAGTCCCAGGTGGGCCTTGGCGAGGGCGAGGACGGCCTTGGCGATGTGAGGCGCCGACTCGTTGCGGCAGGGCGCGAAGCTGGGCCAGTCGTTGAAGTCGATGATGCGGATAGTGCCGTCAGGATCCACGATGCAGTCACCACCATAGATGACAACATTCAGCTCCTCGGCAGCCCTAGTGCAGATGCTTTTCAGCTCCTTCAGGTCGATGTCGATGCCCTGGGAGTGGCCGTTGACCTCTTCCCAACCGTACTTGCTGTGTCCCTCGTCGAAGGGGTAGAACCAGTAGAAGAACTGGGAGTCCTTGACGCCGTAAAACTTCACCAGGTCGCCCTGCAGATGGACGTTGATGACGGCGCGGGTGATGCCGCGGTAGAAGTACTCCTGCAACACCTCCTGTGCCTCCTCGGGGTGACGGACGTAGCTCACGTCCTCCTTGTGCATGGCGTGGAAATCGCCTCGCTTGATCCAGCAGGACTTGAAGCCTGCCTTCTTGAGCTGCGACTTGATGTTCTCGTTGGTGTTGACGATAAGGCTCTCGGGATAAGGAATACCGTTGCCCAGCAGGATGCGCGTCATGCGCTCGCGGGTACAGTTCTCGATACCGTAGCCCGAGTTCACCACCAGCTTGCCGGCGTCTTCAAGCTTCTGCAGCTTGGCGATGCTGGCGCGCTCGCGGCACATGGCGAGGATAACAGGCTCCTCAATGTCCTGCTTGTTGAATTGCTCCTCGCTATAGACGTTGACCTGACAACCGCGCTTGCGCAGCTGCTCGGCCACGAGGTTAAAAATAGCGGTGTCGTTACCGATGTGGTTGGGCGAATATGCCCCTGCGCGCATCACGCCCGCAATAGTGATATCTGCCATTGTTATTGACTTTTAAAATGATCATCACGGGCACCCTTGCCCGCAATACGAACTGCAAAGATACTAAATTTTGCAATAGACCATCCAAAATCACCGAAAAAGTTGAAAAACACAAATTTCCATGAATGGACCATGAATAATAGCGGGAGTTGCTTTGCGAGAAAAAGGTAAGAAATGCAATTAATTGGAAATCAATTGATTGTATTTGTTATATTGATTGCCGTTATAAATATTTTTGGGGGTTGTGCTTTTTGACATGGTGGAGCGTATTGGCAGGGTGGTAATTTTGCAGCGAGAAGTTGAAGCGACTAGATGCTATAGATGCTATAGTCACTATAGATACTATAGTTACTATAGTAACTGAAAACTGAAAACTGGAAACTGACAACTGAAAACTGACAACTGTAAAACCATGAAAACACCAATGAACAATGAACAACACAGCCGCGTGCTGCATGCCGCCTATCAGGCATGGATGAATGCGGCTGGACTGCGACAGGCCCGGCTCAGGAACAAGCGGTTCACCTACGGCGACCAGTGGAGCGACCTGGTGAAAGATGAGAACGGGTGTGTGATGACCGAGGGGCAACGCCTGGCATCACAGGGCTGCGAGAATATCACCAACAACCTCATCCGCCAGCTGGTAAAGACGATTGTGGGGCGATTCAGGAGCCAATACATCAAGCATGACGACAAGGTTGAGAATTCGCCCCTGTCGCGCACCAGCCGCGACAATGAGCTTGACGAACTTGACAGCCGCGCCCTAGAGGAATTCCTCATCTCGGGCTGCTGCATTCAGCGCATCGACACCGATCATGAGCCCGGCGACAGCGACCGGGTGATGGTCCAGAACGTGAATGTCAACAAGCTGTTTGTCAATGCGATTGAGGACACACGCTCGTGGGACTGCGAACTCATCGGGCAACTGCATGACCTAAACATCGCCCAACTGCTGCGCCGCGTGGCAGGCGGCAACCAGCGCAAGGCGGCATGGGTGAGACGGCTCTATACCGACAGTGCCGAGGAGCGCTGTGCCGACTTCACCACCCGCCTGGGTGCCGACACCCAGCTGGGACGAGACTTCTGGCACTCGCGTGACGGCAAGTGCCGCGCCATCGAGGTATGGACCCTCGAGAGCCGCGAAGTGATCATCTGCCACAACCGCCGTGAGGGCACGCTCACCATCGAACCCGCCAACATGGCACACCGCCTGAAGAACCGTCCTGAGGTGACTACCCGCTGGGACATCGCCACCGTGTGGCACTGCCGATGGTTCAGTCCGATGGGCGACCTGCTGACGGAGTATGACTCGCCCTGGGCTCACGGGAGCCACCCGTTCAGCATCAAGTTCTACCCGCTTACCGATGGCGAGGTGCATGCTGCAGTCGAGGACATCATCGATACCCAGAAACACGTCAACCGCATGATCTCGCTGCTGGACCAGGTGATGCGTTGCAGCGCCAAGGGTGTGCTGCTCTTCCCCGAAACGGCACTGCCCGACGGGTGGACCTGGGAACAGGCGCGGGACTGCTGGTCCAAGGCGAACGGCCTGCTGCCCTACAACCCAAGCTATGGCGACGCAAAGCCCGAGCAGATCATCGCCAACGGCAGCAACAGCAGTGCATTCCAGATGATAGAGCTGCAGATGAAGCTTTTTGAAGAAATCAGCGGCGTGAGCGGTGCCTTGCATGGCAAGAACCCGACCGTGGACAGTGCCAACATCTACCAACTGCAAAGCGAGAACGCCAACATCGCCCTGAGCGACGTGTTTGAGACGTTTGAGGCGTTCAGGCGGCAGCGGGACCGCAAGATTGCCCGCATGATCGAGGGCCGTGGCAGGAGCCACGGCACAGAAAAACCCTGACAACACGGGGAGGTGTGTTATAATTCGCTTCAAGATTTTTGATCGGCCTTACGGCCGAGAAATTAAACAAAAATTATTAATAAAATTAAATAAAAAGTTGTCTTGTTCAATTTTTATACAAATTTTGTTTAATTTCTCCGTGCAAAGCACGGACATTAGAACAAGCTTGGATTTATGACACATCCCCCTACAATTATCAATTTTTAATTTTTATTTACCATGAACAGAGAAGAAAATTCTGAAAAGATGAGCGAAACGGTTCAGGTGACGCCACCACCCTTTCGCCCGAGTGAACAACATGAAGAGGCACAGGAGACACCCCGGCAGGAGCCGTCCGCCTCCCCCACCCTTGCTGACAGGATTGCGGCACTGGAGCTTGACGAAGAGGCCAGCAGCCTGCTCATTGAGCTGACGAGCAGCCTTGACTCGGAGAGTGTTACCCCAGACATGCTCAACACCCTTGCCCTGGGCGCCACCCACGCCGTAGACGTACAGAATGCCGACGCGGCAGGCTACCTGCGAGGCCGTAACGAGAAAATCGAAGCGGTACTCCACCCCGAGCCCGAGGATGATAACGAGGCAATTACAACTCCCGTCTTTCCCCGCTATTGCCGCCGCAGCATCTGGGACAAGTGAGGAGTAACTCAACTAGATGCTATAGTTACTATAGTCACTATAGATACTATAGAAAAAAAACTGAAAGCTAAAAACTTTAAAACCATTTATTACCATGAACACTGTTAATATTACCAAGGTATTGCGCTGGATGCGCAACCACAAGAAGCTTGTGATCTTTATTATCACCATGATTCTCATCGCTATCCTCGCCTCCTGCACGGGAGACGACCACAGCCAAACGACACTTGCCGTGGGTATGCTCATCGGCGGCATCGAGGGCGGCAAACACGTCGTTGACGGCCCGCTCACGACCGACCTGACCAACGAAGGTTCGCCCGAACTGCTGCTCAATGAGATTGACCAGCAAATCGTGAAAATCCGCCCCATGTCCACACCCATTGACCAGATTTCGCGTTTCGGGGGCAGCAAACATGCCGGCAGCATGGTCGTTGATTTCTACAGCGTTGACACCAAGCCGACTTCGACCCAGCTGATGGATGACATCGCTGCGGTCAACCACGCGATCAACGGCGCCACGCCCACAGCACTCATCATGTGCGAGAACGACGAGATCTTTGATCCTACCGACACGATCCTCGTTCAGGGAACTCCCGGCTATGAGCCCGGCACCAACATTGAGAGCAATCAGGACCTGATGCTCTATGTCGTGAGCCGCGACAACCACGGTGTCACCGTGATGGCCGTCAACGGTCCCACCATCAACGGCGTGGACAACTGCATCCCGGCGATCATGGGCGGTGCCACGCTGGTGAGGATGGGACGTGCCGCGAGCGAACTCGACGTCCAGTCGCCGCAGTTTGAGGCCTTGCCCAAGAAGAGCCGCAACCTGTGCCAGATCTTTAAGATGCAGGTGGAACAGTCCACGTTGCAGCGCCTCAGCAACAAAGAGGTGGGCTGGACGATGAGCGACCAGGAAGAGGCTGCCGTCTATGACATGCGCCTGGGTATGGAGAAGTCCTTCCTGTTCGGCTCGGCCCGCAAGGTGTGGGACAACAACAAGAAGGAGTATATCTACTTCACCGGAGGCATCTGGAAACAGGCCGGCAAGGAGTACAACCTGGAGAACGCCTCAGAGTTCACTACCGATGAGGTCGTGAGGATCATGCGCGATGCCTTTACGGGCAACAGCGGCAGCAAGCGCAAGATCCTGATTGGCGGCAGCGGACTCATCAGCCGCTTCAGCAAGCTGGACTACAACCGCATCATCACTGCCGGTCAGCACGTGAGCAAATGGGGTATCGATTTCACTGAGATCCGATCGAAATTCGGTTGCCTGTACCTGATGCTGAGCGAGGTGTTTGACGAGGTGGGTATGCCCGATAACGGCATCATCATCGACCCCGAGTATATCCAGAAGTATACCCACATCCCCTTCAGCACCGAGCAACTGAACCTGAAGCAGAGCGGCGTGCGCAACGTTGACGCCCTGGTGATGACCGAGGCCTCGTGCCTGGTACTGCGCTACCCCAAGGCCCACATGCGCATCACGTCACGATGAGATCTTAGCTGCAGGGCAGCTAAGATTGATTAGAGATTAGTGATTAGTGATTAGTGAATTGAAAGAGGGCAAGACATTGACGCCGTTTGCGTCAAGTCTTGCCCTCTCGTGTTATTGGTTGGCGATTATTGTCCGGACATGGCGGGCGACGCGCAGGAGGGTGCCCTCGGGGTCCATCGCCTCGGCGAGGGGGAGGCCGTCGCTCACGGCGACAGCGGCTGTCAGTCCGGCGGCATCGGGGTCAAAATCAGGCGCTATCGCTCCACAGACTGCAGCCACAGGGATACCGCGCTCGCGTGCCATGTGGATGACACAGCCAGGACCCTTGCCCATCAGCGTCTGGGCATCGAGACGCCCTTCGCCCGTGATGACAAGATCGGCGCCCTCGAGGGCATCGGCAAGGCCATTGCGCTCAAGGACATAAGGAGCGCCAGGCAAGAGACGGCAATCGAGCAGGTGCATCATCAGCGCGGGAATACCTCCAGCGGCGCCACAACCAGGCAGGCAAGCGATCTGCTCGCCCACAAGAGCCGCCACATGCATCATGCCACGCTCCAACTGCTCGACCTGCTCGGGCGAGGCCCCTTTCTGAGGCGCGAAAATATGTGCAGTGCCTCGTTCGCCACACAAGGGATTGTCCACATCGGTCAAGAGGGTGAAACGGCAATCGCGGACTGACTGAGGGATGCCCAAGGTCTCGATATGGGTGATTTTCTCCAGGCTCTCGCCACAGGGATACAGATGGTGACGGTCGGCATCGAGGAATTCGGCGCCCAGGGCACACAGGATGCCCATGGCAGCATCGCAGGTCGCCGAGCCACCCAGGCCCAGCACGATGTCGCGGCATCCACGTTCCATGGCGTCACGCATCAGCAAGCCCGTTCCCAGCGTGCTCGCCCGCATCACGTCACGGCCATCGAGCGGCAACAGCGCCAGTCCGCTGGCGGCAGCCACCTCGATGAGGGCGGTAGCGTCATCAGTCAGGAAGTAGGATGCGTTGACGGGAGCCTGCTGCAACAAGGGGCCCATCGTGGGCACGGTTACCCACTGGCCCTCGCTTTTTGCCGCCAAGACCGCCGTTGTGCCGTCGCCACCGTCGGCAACAGGGACACAGACGGTCGTCACATCATCAAGGCCGCACAAGTCATCTTGCACGGCCTCGTTAAGCTGCTGGGACGTTACCGATCCCTTGAATTTGTCAAAAGCGAGAACTACCTTCATCTTGCTCCAGATGGCGGCCGTGACGGGAGTCATGGCACAGGTTAACGCTGACTGAGGGTATTGCAAAGCTTCATTTGACGCAGTTTTAATCGGCCTATCGGCCGAGAAATTAAACAAAAAAATTTTATTATAATTTTGCTTAATTTGGCTTCGCCGAGCTAAAGGTTCTCGCGCGTAGCGCGATTATTTTTTGAGGCATTAGTTGTGCAACAGCCTCTGACTCATTTAATCCACTTTGACTACCAGGAAATTGGTCTTTTCCCAGAAACGGTTGGCATTGGTGATGTGCAACGTCTTGGTACCGTCACGGTCCACGATCTCGTAGGAATCCTTCGGGTGGTTGGTCATCAACTCAGCCTTCTTGCTGTGCAAGGGGATGTCGTTGAGGGTGCGGCGGTCGGCCTTGGTGAAATAGGACATCTCGAAGTCACCCTCCAGAATCTTGGTCTTGCGCAGGAAACCCGTCTCGATGATCTTGTGGTTCTTGAGTTCCTTCTTTGAACCGATGACGTAGTAGCAAGTGTTCAGGTTGTTCACCTCGTTGGTGAGCTGCTTGGACTCCTCCTGAGCGGCTTCCTTCTCCTTGGTGACGGTCTTGTTGACGGTGTTCAGCGAGTCCACACTCTGGTTGAGGCTCTTGATCTGGATATGGGCAGCCTCGAGTTGCTCGGTCAAGCTGTTGATGCTCTTCTGCTGCTCTTCAAGTTGCTGCTTAAGTCCAGCGATGGTCTTCTCCATCTTGGAATTGTAATTGGTGGACTGTTTCAAGCGTTTCTCCAGATCGCTGAGGCGCTGTTTCTGCTTGGTGATGGACTGCTGGATGAGTACGATATCGTCACGCAACTGTTTCTTGCGGTCGGGGGTCTCATTGTGCAGATTCTTCACCGAAACGATATCCTGCAACTCCTTGATCTGTTCCATTCCTGAAGCGATATCGGTCATGAGCTCCATGAGGCTGTCACGCTCGGCGTTGGCAGTATTGATAGAGTCCTGTAGCGCGGCATTGATGGAATCCTGTCGCATCGCTTCCTGCTCCAATTGGTTGGCGCGTTTACAGGCAGGCATTAAAGCCAGCCCGATCATCAACCAAACGAAAAAAGAAATCTTTCTCATACCTATACAGATTTGTTTTATTGTCTATTTATGACTATTAAGTGCTTATCTTCAATTTTATTATTATACCCGCGCTTTCTTGCCCTTGAAGGCGGCATACTTGTCCACCTTGACCGTCTCGACCGGTGGGCAGCCGGCGACGACGATGACAATCTCGCCACGCGGCTCATTGGCGGTAAAGTATTCGACCAGTTCGCCCAGCGTGCCGTTGTGGGTCGTGTTGTGCAGCTTGCTGATCTCGCGCACCACACTCGCCTCGCGGTCCGGCCCGAAGGCCTCGGCAAACTGATGCAAGGTCTTCAACAGGCGCAACGGCGACTCATAGAAGACCATCGTCAAGGGCTGCTGCTTGAGTTCCTCCAGACGGGTGGAGCGGCCTTTCTTCTGCGGCAGGAAGCCCTCAAAGACGAAGCGGTCGCACGGCAGGCCCGAGTTGACCAGTGCAGGCACAAAGGCCGTTGCTCCCGGCAAAGTCTCGACCTCAACACCACGACGGCGGCACTCCCGTGACAACAGGAAACCAGGGTCGCTGATGCCCGGCGTGCCCGCATCGCTGATGAGCGCCATCACGGCACCACCCAGCAACTGCTCCACCACAGCGGCAACAGCCTCGTGCTCGTTGAACTTGTGGTGGCTGCGCATGGGCGTGGCGATGCCGCAGTGCTTGAGCAGGACGCCGCTCGTGCGGGTATCCTCGGCAAGGATGGTATCCACCTGCTTGAGCACCTCGACAGCGCGGGGTGTCATGTCGCCAAGGTTACCGACGGGTGTGGGCACTATGTAGAGTTTACCTGCCATCCTGGACTAAAAGCGAAAAATCACTTCTGGAAATGGTTGCGGACAATGGCCATGAATTCCTTCACGCTCTCATTGTCACGGTCCCAATGCAACTGGCTAAAGAAATACAGCTCGGCGTTGCCATAACTGCTCATCATCTCGATGTGCTCGATAGCGGTATTCATCGCGCTGGCGCTGCCGGCGAACAGTTCGCGCTGGAAACGGAAGCGGTCATTGACCGAGAACGCCTTGCGGATATCCTTAGACATCGACCGCTGCAATTTCTCGTCAACACGCATGGGGCCAGCCGGAGTCTCGTCCACCTCGGGGAACTCGGTGGGAAGGGGCGGCATCGGCATCTCGTCCTCGGGCTCGGGAACGCTGTCATCCTCGGCCTCGATAAATTCAACAGTAATATCAGGCTCATCCTCAGCCTCGGGGACAATCGCGGGATCGGGATCGGGAACGGGTTCATCGTTCTCGTCAGGATGGCGGAATACTGGAGGCATCGGGATTGAGGGTGCGGCGGGAGGAACGGGGGCTGCAACGGGCTGTTCCTCAACGGGCTGTTCCTCAACAGGCTGTTCCTCGACAGGCTGTTCCTGTGCAGTTTCTTCGGCGACGGGTTCATCATCAGGAGCCTCGATAAACTCTACAGTGATGTCATCGTCGGGCTCACGGTCCTCGACGGGCACCTTGGGCTCCTCGGTTTCCTCGTGTTCGGGCTCGGAGTAATCCAGGGCGAACACCTCTTTAAATTCCTCGCCGTTATCGTGCTGCCAGGTCTCGTCGGCATCATAATCATCTTCAGGAAGATGCTCGGCGGGTTCGGCGTTCTCGGTGGGCTCGGCGGGCTCAGCGGCAACAGGAGGCACAGGCGGCGCAGCAGGTTCGTTAGACGGGAGCGTCACACCACACATCTCAGCCAGTTCACGCACCTTGCGCTGGATCTTATTAGTGATAATATCAGGGGTATTCTCCTCACCCAAACGACGGGTGACGAGCATCAGACCCTCTATCTCATAGACATGAGACAGCATTTTTTCTATTGACATATCCATAATCGTCTATACTATAGTTGCTTAGCGACTACGCGCCAAGGATTTGCTTTACATTCAAGGGTGCAAGTTTACTAACTTTTTTTCAATCACCAACTATTTTCCCTCAAAAAGATTGCAAAGGAAGGTGCCAATCTGCTCCTTCATACTGGACTGGGAACAGGTGAAATTGTTGACCAGCACGGCAAAGACATAGCGGGGTTTGTCGGCAGGATAGTAGCCCACAAAGCAGCGCACGTGGCGCATACTGCCCGACTTGAGCACGATGCGGCTGCTCAGGGGATTGTTCTCCAGGGTCTTGCCCACACGGTCGGAGGCCGTCGGCATAAGGTCGCACAAGCGCACACCATCAAAGCGGCGATCAGCCATCATCGAGAGCATATCACCGAAGAAGTTGACCGACGCCTTGTTGGCACGCGCCAGTCCGCTACCGTCACGCATGAACAGCGGCTCGGTGTCAACGCCCTGCAGGTCGAGCCAGCGCTTGACTGCCTCCACACCGATGACGTCCAGGTCCGAAGGCATGAACGGCAGCCCCTTCGTCTCATAGTCGCGGGCACCGATGGCACGCAGCAAGGCGTGGGCAAACATATTGTCGCTGCGGTCCAGCAGCGAGGTGATGATCTCGGTCAGTTCGGGAGACTTGTGCACCACGAGCAGGGACGGCTCAGCCTTGGGCTCGGCAGGAGCCTCGGTGGCGGCAAGCAGTTCAAAGCCCCTGGAGCGCAACGCACGTTGCAGGCTGTCGGCCAGCATGGGGGCAGGCGTGGGGTTGGCGTAGGTGTTGCGGTAACTCTTGGCTGTCGTCTCGCCGGTGAGCACCAGTGCGGGCACGCTATAGTCCATATAGGGAGTGATGGCATTGCGGCCACGGCTGGCACGGCATCGGCTGATGACCTTTAAGCCCGGCACTTCAGGCGAGAACGAAGAACGCGACACGCGTCCCCTAGCGTCGAAGGAATAGGACACGGTCACCAGATTGTCATGGAAATTCAAGGCATGGACAGCGGCGCCATAGTCGTATGCCAGGTCGCCCACATCCCAATCCTCGTCATAGTAAGGATATCCGTAATAGGTATCGTCGCAGATGATTTCGCCCTCTATCCTATTGACCCCGAGGGCCTGTAATGCAGCGATGACTTCATCGACGATATTGGCCTGGCAAGGCAAGAACACCGATCCCAGTGTAGGGTCTCCCATGCCCTTGACGATGATATCGCCATAGAGGCAGCCACCACGTATCTCGCCGTCGAGATAGACAGGCGTCTCGAAGCGGAAGTGCGGTCCCAGCAGCCCTAGAGCAGCCGAGGAGACAACCGTCTTCATCGTCGAGGCGGTGATATTGGCCTGTTCCGGACGATAGCTGGCAATGGACTTGGCAGAGTCCAGGTCGATGACCTGCACGCCCACCGAGGCATAGCGCAAGGAACTGTGAGACACAAATTTATTGACCGCTTCCTGCGGGGTATAGGATGCCAACAACGGCAATACGGCGGCAAAGACTGCTATAACAGATAATGTGATACGTTTCATCGGTTGATGGTTTTACGGTGTTGATAATGATGGGGACGGCGCTTCATGTAATGACGCCACGCGTAGTGGGGACGCGTCTCCAGATAGTGCAGATTGCGCTGGTTGGCATAGGCCTCACGCTCAAACGAGATATTGCGGTAGGCATTGCCGCGCATCGGCAACCGCAGCAGCCATTCCATCAGATAGGCGAGGTAGAAGAACACAAAGAGCATCTCGCGCTGCTGCGCCGAGTGAATGCGCTCATGGTTCATCATCTCATGGCTCAGATAGACCCCCGGGTGCACAAACAGTACACCCAGCAGGTTGATAGCCGTGAATCCCTTGAAAGGTAATATGGTTGTCCGCACAATCTTCACGGCGACAAAGATACAACATTTTTTCTTAATTCAGCATCTGCCCCACCCCAGCCGGGACAAGATAGCATTTCTACGGGCCACAGAGCGCCCCCACCATGCCCGTCAATGACATTTTCACTAAAAAACATGTTTGTAACAATAATTTATTGCCGTTTTTATTGCCAACCGAACAAATTTAAGTACTTTTGCCGCAAGAGATGATAATTTCAACCCTAAAAAAGAACACAACACTATGCAACGAGCGATAAAACTGATAGGACTGGCCCTGCTCTACGTGCTGGCATTTGTTTTTGTCGAGTTTCTCGGCGCTATGCACCCCTATGTTTGGACCTACAGCGCCGTTCCCGCGGCACTGGTTGCCGCATGGCCCTACTACAAGCTGTGCGAGCGTTATCCGTTGCCGGGTATGGCGATGCTGTGTGCCATCCTGCTGCTCATGGCGAATTTCCTCTTCGGTCAAGGCCATGAGATCTTTGCACTGGGATGCTTCCTCTTTGGTTTCATCGCCGAGGGTTTCCGCAAGTTGTGGGGCAACTACCGCGGCCGCAAGGGCACCATCCTCAGCTATGCCGCCATGGCACTCATTCCGTTCACCAAGACCTGCGTGTGGTGGATAAATTTTGACCTCGTTTCTGACATGGTCATCTATAACAAACGGGACATCTACTATGCCACGCTGGGTGGAAAGATCCTGAGTTACCCTGTCCTGATAACGATGATCATCCTCACAATCGTGTTGGCCCTGGGTGCGATGCTGCTCCTCACCCGCGACTGGAATCCCCGCGAGAAATATCACATCATTATAGAGAAATAACACAGCTAGACTGCTGACGCAACGGGACAAGGCAGACGATGCCCTTGTCCCGTTTTTTACATTCAAGGCAAGCGCCACAGACACGTATAAAATATTTTTTTGAAAAATTTTCGGCAAAAACGCTTGCAGGTATAAAAAAAAGCATTACCTTTGCAGTCGCTATTGCGAAAAATACTTTCAGCAAAGCTACCGGAGAGGTGGGTGAGTGGCTGAAACCAGCAGTTTGCTAAACTGCCGTAGGGGTAACTCTACCGCAAGTTCG
>JAEEGL015826854.1_pt1 | contig 13128 bp, 11 predicted proteins | sample 9134231 | NCBI WGS metagenome assembly JAEEGL01 (sample SAMN16246548, study PRJNA631951) | gut metagenome | biome: gut microbiome; feature: rumen; material: fiber-attached | host: Bos | place: Iran: Karaj | collected 2018-10
ATCTTGTCGCCCTCGAGGTTCAGGAACTCGTTGGCGGGCACATTGTCGGGCATGCCCTAGTCGCCGTGGGCCTTCATCATCGTCGGGAAGATGATGCAGTGGAACACGATGTTGTCCTTGCCGATGAAGTGGATGAGACGCGTGTCCTGCTGCTGCCACCACTGCTGCCAGGTGCCCCAGCGTTCGGGCTGGCCCTCGCACAGTTCCTTGGTGTTGCTGATGTAGCCGATGGGCGCGTCAAACCACACGTAGAGCACCTTGCCCTCGGCACCCTCGACGGGAACGGGGATGCCCCAGTCCAGGTCACGCGTCATGGCGCGGGGCTGCAGACCGTTGTCGAGCCACGACTTGCACTGGCCGTAGACGTTGGTGCGCCATTCCTTGTGTCCCTCGAGAATCCATTCCTTCAACCAGCCCTCATACTCGTTGAGCGGCAGGAACCAGTTGGTGGTATCCTTGAGCACCAGTGGATGGTCGCTGTCCTTGGCGTGCGGGTTGATGAGTTCGGTGGGGTCCAGGTCACGGCCGCAGCCGTCTTCACACTGGTTGCCCTTGGCTGCCGGGTGGTGGCAGTAGGGGCACTCGCCCTCGACGTCGCGGTCGGTGAGGAATTTGCCGTCTTGCTCGTCATAGAACTGCTTGGTGGTCTTCTCGATGAGTTTGCCGTCGTCATAGAGTTTGCGGAAGAACTCAGCGGCGAACTGGTGATGCGTCTTGCTGGTCGTGCGGCTGTAGATGTCGTAGGAGATTCCCAACCCCTCAAACGACTCCTTAATGATCTTGTGGTAGCGGTCCACGACCTGTTGCGGGGTGATGCCCTCCTTGCGGGCGCGCTGGGTCACAGGCACGCCGTGCTCGTCGCTGCCGCCCACAAACATCACGTTCTCGCCCTGCAGGCGCAGGTAGCGTACATAGATGTCGGCAGGCACATACACGCCGGCCAGGTGGCCGATGTGGACGGGTCCGTTAGCATAGGGCAACGCCGTGGTCACCAGCGTGCGGGCAAATTTCTTCTCGTTATCCATTGTCTCGATGTATTTATGTTTTATCGTTTGTTTCCTGTTTGGGGTGCAAAGGTACAAAAAAGTTTCCAGTTTTTAGTCCCAAGTCCCAAGTTTATGGTTTTTGGTCGTCTGATACATTGATTAACAGTGATTTATGGCCAAGTGTCTTCTCTTTCCCCACTTTTTATAGAAATTCTATTATAGAAATCCTATAAAAATCAACTGGGATACTCAAACAACCTATCAAAGTTGTTCAAGTTGTCCCAGTTGTCGTTTGTTACACGCTACAGACCGGATGGCCAGTATGTGTTGTATTTCTTGTTTTCCCCTAAATTGGGTTGTCGTGGAGGGTTACTTCACGAGGATCTTCTTGCCGTTGTGGATGTAGATGCCGCCAGCGGGGTTCTCGGTGGGCTGACCCATCAGGTTGTAGTAGAGGTTGTCGTGCTGCTGGGCAGCGTCAATTTCCTCGACTGCGGTGACATGGCCGCTGTGTGCGGGCATGAAGATTACCAGACCCTTGCTGGGATCATCGACCTGATGGTAGATTACCTGCTCGATGTTTTCCTCGGTCTGCTCGGTCACGTTCCAGGTGTTGCCCTGGGCCCAGATGGTGGCGGTGCCGTTGTTGAACAAGTCATAGAGCACGCCGCTGTTGCCGTTGTTGACAAAGGTGTTGTTGCCGGGGTTGTAGTCCTCGGCCTCGGGATCCTCGACCTTACCCAGGTTGATGTTGGGAGCGCCGGTGGGCACGGTGATGCCCCACAGGCCACCTTCCATCCAGTTGCCTTCCATGTAGATGTTGGCACTGCTGCTGCTGTCATAGATGCTGACGCAACTGCCACCGTTGTTGGGGTTGGTCTCGTAACAGTTGTCGATCATCACGTTGTTGCGGAGGATGGCGTCAACGCTGCCGATGGTGGTGATACCGTAGCGGTTGTCGGCAATGTAGTTGTTCTCGATGATGTTCATGCCGCTGTGGGCGAGGCCCATCATGTTGCTCAGACCGATACCGCCCGAGAGGGTGAACTGGCCGCCAATCACGTCATTGTCGGCGATGAGGACATCGTAATCACCGCCCACGGTGAGGTTGATCTGGGGCTTGTTGCGGTTGTCGGTGACATTGTGCCAGAACAGGCAGTTGCGGATAATGATGCCCACGGGGTTGGTGGCACCGTTACCGATGGCATTGAGCGTGTTCTCGATGAAGTAGCAATTCTCGACGATATTGCCACCGCACGATGCGTTGAACGACAGGGCGCCCGAACTCGAGGACTTGCCGTTGTGCAGGGTGAAGGTGCAGTTGTTGGCCGTCAGGCTGGAGTTAGCACCGCCGAAGACCACGCCGACATACTCAAAGGTGACGTTCTTGAGGGTGGCGTTGCCGTTCTCGCCCATCATCCAGAAACCCTTGGGTTTGCTGCCCTCGGCATCGCGGGTAACGACTGCTGTGTCGGCGGGGGCGAAGTCAGCATCACCGTCCAGGGTGATTCTCACACCGTCGGCCATCTTGATGACGTCGTTGTTCTGCAGTTGCAGCACGTCACCCTCGGCGATGGTGAAGTCGGCGCTCACGAGGTAAGAACCGTCGTCCAGCAGGGTCACGCCGGTGCCCTCGATCTGGCTCAGGGCGTTAAAGGTGTACACGTTGCCGGTGCCGTCGGTGACGAAGTCATCGGCCATTGCTCCGGCAGCCACGGCTGCCAGAACCAGGAAAGCGTAGAATTTCTTCATAATCAGTAGATATTAAAAACAATAATAAGGGTTTGGGATGCAAAGATAACAAAAAAAACGAGATACCACAACAAGGGGCAGAGGTAATCAATAATCATCCAAGCAAATAGCACGATGTTGTAATAATTGTTTAAATATCACATTTATCGGTCCTGACGTGTTGCAAAACTGATTATTTGACTTATTTTTGCAAAAAAATTAACCCTAACGTACAACCCAATGAAAAAGATCCTATTTATTTCATTACTATTTGTGTGCTGCGCTATTGCAGCCGTGGCCATGCCCGCCAAGCCGGGTTGGCAGACCGTGACCCAGAGCGACGGTACGACCTTGAAGGTACAGACCGTGGGCAACGCTTTCACCGGCACCATCCTCACCCAGGATGGCCTTGCCGTGGAACGTGGCAGCGATGGTGACTACTATTACTACTCGTCGCTGACGGGACTGTCGGCCGTTCGTGCCCACGAGGTGGGCCAGCGCACCTCGACCGAGACCTCCTTTATCAACATGCAGCGCGGCAACCTGAAGAAGGTAGCCAAGCCTCACCGCCTGTCCAGGCAGCAGACCATGTTCGGCGTGGGTGGCAGCAATGAGGAGTCGGGCGTTCCCGCCTACGGCCAGCGCCACATCCCCATCATCCTGGTGGAATTCCAGGACAAGAGGTTCAACAACACGCGCGAGCAGATTATCGAAGCCATGCTCTCGGGCGATAAGAGCGTCGGCCAGTACTTCCGTGACCAGTCCAACGGCATCTATGAGCCTGAATTTGATGTCTTTGGCATCTACACGCTGTCACAGAACCGCGAGTACTACGGCGGCCACTCGGGCGGCGACAACGACCAGAGACTCGGCTCGTTTGTGACCGAGGCGTGCCAGATGGCTGCAGCCGACGGCGTGTCGTTCAAGCCCTTTGACACCAACAACGACGACTACTGCGATGTGGTCATCGTCATCTATGCCGGTGTGGGCGAGGCACAGGCCTCGACAACGCACCCCGAGGCCATCTGGCCCTGCAACTGGAACCTGTCGTCGGCCTCCTACTATGGCCAGGGCGGCAACGGTGCTTTCCGTCCCAAAAATGGCGACCCGTACGTGGATACCTTTGCCGTGTTCAACGAGTTGCACGGCAACAACGACAACACCACCACCATCGACGGCATCGGCACGTTTGCCCACGAGTTCGGCCACTGCCTGGGTCTGCCCGACTTTTATGACACGGGTGGCGGCGGCCACTACGGCATGGGCTATTGGGACATCATGTGCAGCGGCTGCTACAACGACAACACCTACACGCCGGTGGGCTATTCGGCCTACGAGAAGGTGTTCATGGGATGGATAGAGTACATCACCCCGCAGCCCGGCACCTACTACACCCTGCCGGTATGGAACCAGAAGAATGCCAACACCGACAAGGCCGTGTGCATCGTCAGCGACTTGAATCCCAACGAGTACTTCATCTTTGAGAACCGCCGCAAGCAGGGCTGGGACAAGTATATCGACGGCCAGGGCATCCTAGTGACCCACATCACCTATGATGCCGAGCGCTGGTGGTATGACAACCCCAACAACGAGGACATCCAGTTGGTGACCTACCTGCCTGCCGACAACACGTTCTCCTACTATGACGAGAGCACCGACCTATGGCCCCAAGGCAACAACAATGCGGTGACCGACAATTCCACCCCCTCGACCAAACTCTACATGAAGGCCAACGGCAGCATCACCGGCAATGCCGGCAACCTCGGCAAGCCCGTGACCGAAATCGTCATCAACAACGACGGCAGCGCCAGTTTCTGGTACATGAAGGGCGCCGCCACCAATCCCGTCATCTCGGTTTCCACCAATGATGTCGACTTTGGCAACGTGATGATGAACAACAGCGACAGCCGCACCTTCAAGGTCATCGGCCAGGCGCTGACGGGCAACGTGACGCTCACGCTGAATGACCCGAACGGCGTCTTCGCCATCAATCCCACCGTCATCAGCAGCGCCGATGCCGCCAACGGCATGTTTGTTACCGCCACCTTCAATCCCACCGCCATCCAGGACTACCAGGCCACGGTGACCCTGAGCACACCCGGCGGCGCCGATGTGACGGTCAATCTTACGGGCCACGGCCTGATCGAGGGCTACACTCCCACGATGCTGCCCGCCGATGAAATGTTCATCAACCTGACCAAGTTCCGCGCCGACTGGACCGACCAGACGCCCGCCGAGAACGTCGCCAGTTACACCCTGGAAGTAAGCGTCAAGCCTGAGGTGACCCTGCTGGAGTCCATTGACTTCAGCGATGTGCCCGACGGATTGAGCGAGGACGGCCAGAGTCTTATCGACATCTCGGGTAATCCCGACGTTTACATGCCCGCCGATTGGTCATGCACCTCCTACATGTTTGCCTACGGTGGCTATCTGATTGCCGGATACGGCGGTTCCCTCATCAGCCCGACCTATAACCTGAACGGTTACGACAAGGTGACCGTGGTGCTGAACACTGAGTCCTATTACTACAGTTACTACGGCCAGTCGACCTTCGAGGTAAGGACCAGCAAGGAAACGGTCACCGTCAATCCGCCCAGCGAATTTGATAACGTGGTGATAGTACTCGACTGTGATGTCAACGACCAAATCAGGATTGTAGCAGGCGACAGTTACACCGCCATCCGTGCCATCGATGTCTATGCCGGCGACCTCACCGCGGTGCAGTTGAACGCCACCGAGCAGGGCAACGCCACCTATCGCCTGATCAGCGGCATCACCGACAAGTTCTACACCGTGAACGACCTGGAGGCCGGCGGCACCTTCATCTACAAGGTGAAAGCCCTGTTAAATGACGGTACCGAGAGTCCCTGGAGCAATGTCGAGATGGTAACCCTGTTCGAGAACGGCCACGGCTATCAGCCCGGTGACGTGAACCATGACGACCACGTGGACATCAACGACGTGACCAGGCTCATCGCCCAGGTGCTGGGAAGCAACACCGAGCCGTGCTGCCCGATCTGTGCCGACGTCTACAGCAACGGCATTGTCGACATCAACGATGTGACTGCATTGATTGACAAGGTGCTGGGCAAGAATTGACCATAGCCCACCCTAACGATAAAAGAGGAAGTGACGGAGCATATCTCCGTCACTTCCTTTTGCTCTTGAACCGTGGGTTCTTGGGGTTAAGCGGGTGTCGCGGTTATTTCTTGAATACCATTTTCCACTTGCCGTCCTGCTTCACCATGTCCTGGGTGCTCTCCTCCTCGGTGCCGTCACCATAGACGAATTTCACCTTCAGGTTGGCCTGGTTGCCGTCCTCGCTGATGGTCTCCTCAAGAATCTGCACATCCTTCAGACCTTTCTTCTCCTCCATCATCTTTTTGGTCTTGTCGCCAATGAGGCCCTCAATCAGTTGGGCTTGCTGCTGTTGCTCTTCAGGAGATTTGGTCTCGTCAACGGCAAAGCCCTGGGCAAATCCCTTGGCGTCGCCTTTCTTCATCAGTTCCATGTAGTCCTTGAAGGCATCACCGGGTGATGACTTGGTGCACGAAGTCATGAACAGAGCCATTGCTGACACAAAAAACAGGATTCCGAATAATTTTTTCATAATGTGTAAATGTTAAGAAGTTAATAAATTGCCAATTTCGGGGCAAAGATAGTTATTAACCAACTATTTTCCAAGAAAAATACCGCTAAAACGTAGCGATCTGCCGCAAGGAGCGGTTGGCGACGATGTCGCACGGGAAGACGTAGGTGCCGGGCATCAGGGCGGCGACAACACGAGTGTGGCGGTCCTCGGCGAGGTCGATGCCGGCATGCCGGTAGGCCCGTTGCACCATCTCGGTGCAGTAGAGTTCGGTGGAGTCCTCCCAGTCGTAATTGTTGTCAAACACTTTCTTGGCGCCCACGGCCCACTGGGCATAGTCGGTAGCCTGGCGGCACACTGTGCTGTCGTCGGTCACCCGCATAATGCAGCCCAGTTTGGCGCGGTCACGGCCGTAATAGACCTGTATCGGGTCCAGTTTGACGTATTCGGGCTCGCCGCGCTCATTCTCGCCGGGAACGGCATGGGCGATGTACCACAGCCCGTCGATTTGGACAACAATGCCGATGTGGGAATAAGGCCCGTTCTCACCGTTGACGCCGACAACAACGTGGCTCTCGAGGCTCGTGCCGCAGCGCAGCGCCAAGTCGCCGTTACGGAGCAGGTGGACGGGGACGTCGAGCGGTGTGGTGTCGGCATTACTGCTGCACGTCGCCAACAGTGATGCCAACAGGGCCATGAAGCCGATGATATGCAGGCGGCAACGACGCGTCATGGCTCGGGAACGGATTTTTCAAGCACACCGCTGGCGAGGTAGCCGCGATAGAGCACGGTCTGGATGATGCCACGCAGGGCCAGGAAACTCAGGTAGGCAATCCACAGGCGATTGTTGCCCCACTCCACCGGCGTGAGCCAGTAGATGACGAAGAACAGGGTCCAGGCGATGAAGGCCGAGATGAGCATACCCATCGAGCGCGTCAGGCTGATGAACACACCGTCCCACACAAAGGCCGCCATGCCGGCCGCGGGAATCAGCGCGCACCACACGCGATAGTCCATCGCCGCGTCGATGACACTCTGCTGGTCGGTCAGCAGCCAGAAGGCTACCCGCGGGAACGAATAAACCAACGTGAACACGGCAGCGACAGCCAGTCCCCAGCCAAACAGCAGTCTCACGCAGCGGCGCATGCGCCCCATGTCGCCCATACCATAATACTTACCCACAACAGCCTCTCCGGCAAAAGCGATGCCGTCCATGAAGTGGCTGTAGAGGGTGAACAGTTGCAGTATCAAGGCATTGACGGCCAAGATGAGGTCACCGCTGCGGGCTCCGACGGACACGAAAGCCAGGCTCACCGTCATCAGCAGGAAACTGCGCACAAAGATGTCGCGGCTCACCCTGAAATAGCGCCCTGCCCCCCTGAAACGCCACACGCGACGCCAGTCGAGCAGACCGTTGAGCCGCGGGAACTTGTGCTGCACCGTCAGCGAAGCATACAGCAGTCCGAGCCATTCGCCCGCCAGCGTGCCCACGGCGATACCCACAAAGCCCATCTTGAAGAGGTAGACACAGATGAGGCTCGCCACGATGTTGAACACGTTGGTCATGATGGAAATCCACATCGCGCTCTGGGAGTCCTGCATACCCAGCAGCCACCCCTTGAACGCCATCATCACCAGCACGGGCGGCACGCCCCAGATGCAGATGGAGAAATAGGTGATGGCCAGCGAGGTTACCTCGGGCGACGGGCCGATAATCCACAGCAACAGCAGGCGGATGGGCCATTGCAGCACGATGATGACGGCCGACACAAGCACCGCCAGCGCAGTGGACTCGCCCAGCAGTTTGGCGCTCTCCTTGAAGTCGCCGCTGCCGCAGGTCTGCGCCGTCATGCCCGATGTGCTCATGCGCAGGAACCCGAAGTTCCAGTACACCAGGTTGAACATCATCGCGCCCACCGCCACGGCACCGATAAACACCTTGTCGCCCAGATGTCCGGCAATGGCGGTGTCCACCAGTCCCAGCAGGGGAACGGTGATGTTGGCGATAATCGCCGGCAATGCTATCTTCAGGATTTCCCGATTCATGCCCTCTTTCATGCCACAAAGGTACGTATTTACACTCGATTTTACAGCAATAACAAAAGGAAAACAACAAACACAACAAATACAAATCATTGATAGTCAACAACTTGTGCTTATTTTTCTTTTTTTGCCGTGCGCAGATGCCAAATTAGTAAAATTCGCGCAATTCGTAGTTTTTATTTATCTTTGCCGTGTGATGAGACATTTGTTGGTAGTCATATTGCTGCTGATGGCGGGGCTCGTGGCGACGGTCACGGGGTGCCGTGGCACGCGTGTACCCGACGACGCGCGCCTGGTGGCGGCCGACAGCCTGTTGGCCAGCGCCCCCGACAGTACCCTCGCCCTCGTCGAGGCCTTGGCGCTTGACAGCCTGTCCACGGACGGCGACCGCGCCTACCGCGACCTGCTGCTGACACAGGCCCGCTACAAGTGCTACATCACCGCCACCAGCGACAGCGACATCAACCGCGCCCTAGGCTACTACCGCGCCCACAGCGGCGAGCAGGAAAAACTCACCCGCGCCTACATCTACAAAGGCGCCGTCATGGAGGAACTGGGCCACCCCGACAGTGCTATGTTCTACTACAAGCACGCCGAAGCCACTGCCGCTCCCGACGACTACTTCAACCTCGGCTACACTAATTTAAGGATAGCAACTCTACACCGAGAGGTGTTTTCTCAAGACACCACAGCAATCTTTCGTTATAAGGAAGCCATCCGATATTTTACGATACTTAATGACACAAATTACCTCATTTCATGTTATGGGGGTTTAGGTGCATATTGCGGAGTGAACCGTCCTGATTCAACTGAATTCTATTTAAGCCATGCCATTGATTTAGCTCAGAAGTTTAATCCATCCAAGCAATACACCTATAAGTCAAAGTTGGCTGGATTCAATCTGTTCTACACAAAGGATTACAGGATGGCAAATCTACTATCAATGGACGTGTTGAGAAACGGCAGTAATGAATCGAATGAAAGTCAGTTCTATTATTATGCCGCCCTCTCTTTCATCAAATTGGGCTTGGTAGATTCAGCGAAATATGTCTTGGGCATAACTCCTCCACCTTTTGATCGAGTGGACAGCATGATTTATCATAAGGTGAAAGCGGAAATTGCGAAAGCCGAAAACAATCCTAAAACATATCAAGACAATATCATCAAATCTATTAATGCCAAAGCCAATGTATTAGAGAATAGGGCCGATAGAGAATTGTTGACAACAGAATATGAGTTTAACAAAACGGAATTAGAGAAACAGGGGCATATACTGCGAGATGACAATAATAGACTCTTGTCAATTCTTTTGGGTTTAGCCTTTCTGGTCGTCTTGTCAGTATTAATCATCTACAGACTTTATTCTAATGTAATGAGATATAAGAAAGAAATCAAGTTGACCAGGCAAGAACTAAGTTTGGCGATAGAAGAACAGCAAAAATCGGATGTATCAAAACTGGTGGGTTATCGCATTTCGGCATTAAATGAGCTGCAACAAAGCATCAGACTGAAGACTGACGAAGGCAAGCGTGTAAAAAGAATCATTCCGTTATCGAGTTTCTTCAAAGATCTGCACGAAAAGAATGCGATACTTAAATTGCGGTTAAATGAATCGTTTTGGCAGAAAATGAAGCTTTCGGTTGATGGGGAATATAATGGCATCATGTCCTTCATCGAGCGAAAATATTCTGATCTTAGCGAGGATGATTTAAAACTGTTTTGCCTGTTATGTGCTAATCTATCGCCGCAGATTATAAAAGTCTGCATGAATTACACCAATGCGAAGACCGTGAGCAACTATAGGAGAAAGATTATAAGAAACAAGATGAAGCTTGACATGTCTTTTGATGAATTTCGGGAAAAGTATATCAACGGAGAATTGAATTAGCATCACAATTGCCTAGAATTTACAAGATGACCATGATAGTTTTTTAGAATACTGTTAATCAGTATTTTAAGACCACAAAAGATGACCTGATTTTTTCGTCATCTTTTTTGTTTGTGTCTTAATTTTGTAACAAAAACAAAGCGTTTTTTACACCTTTAATTGATACATGAATTATGAAACGAACAATTTGCTTAATCTTGTTACTATTCGGACTATCGTTTTTTGTGGTTGCTGATGAAGCGCAAATATATCTCCAGCATCAGCATCAACAAGGTGATCACTCTGAGTACTATCAACCAGCAGACATGCCTGAGGTGTACTTTGACTCTGATTTGCAAGAGATTATCCTCTATGCTGATGGCTATGCCGACTACTATGACGTGGACATCATTTCACTGTCCACAATGATGGCTGTTATTTCGACTCAGGTGGACGGTTACGGCGACAGCATCGATGTCTCTTTGCTCCCAGATGACGACTACAAGATTGTCATTACCTCATCATATAATAATGTGTATGAGGGACAGTTCACCAATTATTAGCCGCTGGATTGTCCAAAATCTTCGATGAAACCGCAAGAAAGTAACATTTATTAATCATATAAATCAAATTTAATGATGAAGAAATTACTCATTATTTCCGCCCTCCTGATGGCGGCGTTTCAAATCCAGGCGAGCAGTTATTTCACCATGGGTGTCAGGGACACAGTATACATCAATCCTGCTTGTTTAAATGCTTTTTGTAACATACCAGTTATCGCTCATTTTGAGAGTCGATATGACTCCTGGACAATGGCAATGACATACCCTGATGGGCTTGGGGGTCCTTATGTGAACAACCATTCATCCGTTATAGCGTCAAGGGATGTCGGCATGGATATTCCATACGTGACAAGCGACGGCACCAGTGACATCTATGAAGCCGTGCTTACGGATAATGACACCACGTTTGTATGCTCTTCCACCGTCACAGAATATGGTTACTGGGACCCTGACAATGACGGCATCTATGAGACCTACGGCACCATAAAGTGGGAACCGGGTGATTATGATATCATGTTCTCGCTGTCACTCAGAGTAAAAAATTATTTCAGAACGGGTTTTATTTCCATCAGTGGTGAAATGACGTCCACCTATGACGCGCGTGGTGGCACCAGCACGGGCATTGATGATTTCGAGAAGTATATTTTCGTCAAAGTCGGTTTCCGCAAAGGAGACGTCAATGGTGATGGAAACATTGATATCAATGACTTGTCAATAATATTGTCTATTGTGCTTGGAACCATTTCTCCAAACGAATTTCAAGCGGATGCGGCCGACTACAATTGCGACGGTATTGTTAACATCAACGACTATACTGCCCTTAATGCCAGATTATTGAGCGGACAATAAATAATACGGAATTAAATGCAGAACAGAAGATCTATTAACCGATTCAAAATCAGTGATATTATGAAAAATTCAAACATCAGAAAATATTTGGTTTTCGCCTTGCTGGCGGTGCTGCCGTTGTGTGGCCTGTCGCGAACGGTACGCGGCGATGTGAACAGCGACGGCTGCTATGACATCAACGACGTGACCCTGCTTACCCAATACGTGCTCACCGGCGATGACTCATCAGTCAATGTGGGCGCCTGCGATATGAATTATGACCATTATGTCGACATCAATGACATTATATATTTGATTGACAAGTTGCTTAAAGGCACCATGGGATATTGTCCACCCCCTGATTTGACGATTCCCGAGGGGAGCGTGACGTACACGGTGAACGGCGTGTCGTTCCAGATGGTGCCCGTTGAGGGCGGCACGTTCATGATGGGCGGCACCTCTACGCTAAACTCGCCCATCCACCAGGTGACCCTGTCGAGTTATTGGATCGGTCTGACCGAGGTGACCGTTGGCCTGTGGAAGGCGGTGATGGGCAGCTATTTTCTGGAGATGCACGATGATGACCAGCCTGCCGGTTGCTTGACTTGGTACATGTGCCAGGACTTCATCGCCAGGCTTAACGAACTGACGGGGCTGAACTTTCACCTGTCCACCGAGGCCCAGTGGGAGTTCGCCGCTCGAGGCGGCAACCTGAGCCACGGCTACACCTTCGCCGGCAGCAACCTGCTCAGCGAGGTGGGATGGTTCGGCCTCCATGACATGGACCTGACCCGTATGTACTCTGTAGGCTGGAAGACCCCCAACGAGCTTGGCCTGTATGATATGTCGGGCAGCCTGAGAGAGGTTTGTCTGGACGGTTTTGAGGGATATCCCAGTGAGCCGCAGGTTGACCCCGTGGCAGGGGTTGGCATTCAAGGGGGCAGTATCGTTGTCCGCGGAGGAAGTTTTCTCACCGACAGTGTCTATTGTGCTGTCAACAGCCGTTGGCCTTACGATAAAGGGTTGAATATGCCTGAAAACGGCATGCGCCTGGCCCTGGGACCTGAATGAGAACCATAACGGCCTTCGGCCGTGCATAATGGAGAATGTTTAATGTTTAAAGATAGCATCGGCACCCAGTCGAACTGAGTGCCGATGCCTTATTCGATAAATTCGTTTAATTCGCAGACCCCCTAAAAAGGGTGTGCGGATGCCTTCAATTCATTAGTTTAGAAGGGTTTCTCTTCGGTGCCGGTGAAGGACTGGAACAGAGCATTGGCCAGGCTCGACGCACCGATGCGGAAGTACTTGTTGTTCAGCCACTTCTCGCCCAGCACTTCCTTGACGATGGTGTAGTACTTGACGGCGTCCTCGGTCGAGCGGATACCACCCGACGCTTTGAAGCCCACCATGCGGCCGTGCTTCTCGTAGTACTCCTTGATGCACTGGCACATCACATAGGCAGCCTCGAGCGATGCACCGGGATAAATCTTGCCCGTCGAGGTCTTGATGAAGTCGCAA
>JAEEGL017063995.1_pt1 | contig 13128 bp, 10 predicted proteins | sample 9134231 | NCBI WGS metagenome assembly JAEEGL01 (sample SAMN16246548, study PRJNA631951) | gut metagenome | biome: gut microbiome; feature: rumen; material: fiber-attached | host: Bos | place: Iran: Karaj | collected 2018-10
AGTTCAAGAGATTCACATAAATTTAAAGGAACTTGTAAAACTATTTCTAGGAAAAAAGTTAAGAAAGAATTGGAAAAAAAAAATAAATAGTTTTTTTAAATATTTTTTTAAAGTTTTTTTTTGCTTTTTTATTATATTTTATTTATTATTTATATATAAAAATAGTTATCTTTTTAATTTAGAAATAATGGAATATTTAATAAAAAATAAATGGAAACTGATTTTTTATTAAAAGCTGATAATTTAAAATGCCCAGTTTGTCTAGGTTTTTTCGATGGACCAATAGTTTATTGTGTTGATTGTAAAAATAGATTTTGTGAAAAATGTGCAGAAGAATCACAAAAAAAAAATGAAAAATGCCCATTATGTCAAAACGAATTTAAATTTAAGAAAGATATAATTTTTGAAAATATTTTCAAAACAAGTTATTATATTTGTAAAAAATGTAATAAAAATATAGAAATTGATAATTATGAAACACATATTCAAAATTGTAGAAAATGTATAGTTTGTGATGAATATTTTTTAATACAAGAATTTGAACAACATATATTAATTAAACCACATATAGATTATTTAATAATAAAATTTAATACTTTGACTTGTAATAATGAATTAAATGATGATATAAAAAATGAAATTAAAAATTTAAAAATGAGATTAAATTTTGATAAAAAAAATAAAGAAAATATTATAAAAAGAAGAGAAATAGAAAATAATTATAAAGGAAAAATATTATATAATACACGAGAACCACATAAATATTTAAATATGATTGAATTAAAAAATAAAATATCAAAGGAAGATTTTGTTAAAATTAAAGATAATAATATTGAAAAATATATAACATATAAAACATATATTATTAAAAATTTAAATTCTGAAAATAAATTAGATCCTATAATGGATTTATATTTTTGTTATAAAAATACAAATGATTTAAATTGTAATTGTTGTTTAGAAAAAATATGTAGACCTGGAAATTGTATATGTAAAAATTGTATGAAAATTAATCAAAAATATCATAATTTAGAAGACAATGAATTAATTAATAAAGCAGGAAGAGTTTGTAAATATTCTCAAAAAAAATTTCATTGTTATTGTAGATATTATAAAAAATTAAATAATGGATTTAAAAAAAATTTTATTTGCCAAAATGAAATTTGTGATGCTTGTTCTGATTTAAATAAAATAATAAATTATTATTTAAGTAATGATACTATAAATGAATTAAAATTTTTTATGAAGAAATATAAACATAACTAAAAATGTTTATCTCAAATTTATTTATTATTTATTTTTAAATGGGAGAAACATTAAGAAAATTAATAAAAACAAAAGATTTAAAAATAAATCCTTTATTTAATTTTTTAAATCCATATTTATCAACAGAAAAAATTAATATGCTTCAAACAATTAATGAAGATAATTTAATTGATGAAGAAATGTTTTGTTCTTTTTTTCTTTGTAATATTAAATTTTTTAATTTAATGGCAAATGAAAATGGATTTGTAAATTATTGGGAATGTATGATTATAATTTATTTATTAAAGACTGATATTTATAAAACAAAAATAAAAAATATTTTAAAATTATTTATATTTGATGAAACTGATTCTTTATCAACACAAGATAATTTTTATTTTATGGTTGAAACTTTTATTAATTCAATTAAAAAATTATATAATTTAGAAGATGAAGATTTTGAAGAAATAGATTTAAAAAAAGAATTAGAAAAAGAAATTGAATCTTATTATTTAACAATATTTAAATCTTTAGATATTAAAGATGTTAAAATTTCAGTTATGGAAAATGTTCTTGAAAATGATGATTCATTATATAATTTATTCTATATAATAAATGATCAAGCAAATGAAATTATGACTTCAAATTAATAATTATAAATATTTGTTCAATAAAAAAAATTATTATAAAAAGATAAAATAAATAAATATTAAATTTATTATTTTTTATATGAAAAAATAATTTAAAAAAAAATGAATTTAAATTCATTTTCACTTCCATCAATAAATGAAATAAACGAAGCATATAAAATATTAGAAATACCAAATACATCTGATTTAACTGAAATAAAAAACGCCTATCGTAAAAAAGTATTAATAACACATCCAGACAAAGGTGGTTCATCAAATGATTTTATTTTAGTAAATCAAGCATTTGAACTTTTAATTAAAATAAATTCTCCAAAAAATAAAAATAATTTATCATTAAATAACATATCAGAATTAAAACAAATAACAAAAGAAAAACCAAAAACAAAAAATATGATTTTTTATTTAGAAATTACTTTATCAGAAGCATTTTTTGGTTCAAAAAAAATAATTCAAATTAAAAGAGATAAAATAATAAATAATGAAAATATAATAAAAGAAATTAAAAATTTAGAAGTTTATATTAGAAAAGGAAGTTTTAATGGATGTAAAATTATATTTAGAGGTGAAAGTGATGAATGTATCGGATTTACGCCTGGAGATATAATATTTGAATTAAAAGTTAAAAATGATAAATTTTTAAGAAGAAATGGAAGTGATTTATTTATTGATTATCATATTAATTTATTAAAAAGTTTAACTGGTGGTTTTATTGTTATTAATCTTTTTAATAAAGAAGAAATTAATATTAAATTATCTGAAATTATTTATCCTGGAATGAAAAAAATTATTAAAGATAAAGGAATGCCTTTTTTTAATGATGAAAAAAAAAGAGGAAATTTAGTTATTTGTTTTTTTGTTGATTTCCCTAAAACATTAAAAGATAATCAAATTAATTTAATTAAAAAAGCTTTTGGAAATTTTCAAGGACAAATTAAGAAAAATAAAGGAAAAGAGAATTTTTTAGATAAAAAAAATAGTGTCCATAATATTAGTATTATTGAAAATAAAAATCCAAAAAATTATTATATATTAGAAGATTATTCTGAAGAAAAAAGAAATAAAGATTATTTTTTATATTAAAAAATTAAAATGATAATTTTTAACAAAAAATAAAATAAATATAAAAAATATAAATAAATATAAAAAAACTAAAAAAAATATATTAAATAAATGATATTTTTTAAATTTATTTTTGAATCGAACTAAACTCATAATAACATATTAAGAAATCTAAATCATAAAATAATTTAAAAATCTCAAAAAAAAAACAAAAAACTATCTCAAAATAAAGGAGAAAAAATCTTTAAATTATTAATTATAATCATTACCAGTAGTTTGTGTGTTAGTAGGTGGAATTAACCCTTTTTCATTTCCATTATCTTCATTTCCTTGATTAAGTTTTTCTCTCTCAGCAATATTAGTTCTTGTATAATAATCCAAATTCCAAAAATGAAGTTCAAAAATTTCATTATAAATTAAAGTACCAAGAACCAAAAAAGTAAAACCAACTAATTGAAGTGGATAGAAATATTCTTCAGTCCCTTCAACAGGATGAATAAATAAGAAAAAAGCCCAAATAAAAACAGTTCTTACAGTATCAACAACAGCTCTTGCAGTTGAAGAGACTAATTTTGTTAAATTAATTCCAACAATATTATATAAGGCAATAGAAACAATATAAAAAATATAAACTAATAATAAAGGAATACTGGCTCGCATTTGTTTAAAAGCAAATAAAGTATCTTCAATATACCAATCTCTTTTAGGATTATCACTTCCAAAACAAATTCCTTTTTTTAAATCTTCATTCCAATTATTACAACTAATATTTTGGAAAATTATTAATAAAACTGTATAAATAGTAATACCAGAAAGACCTTCAAAACCAACTAATTGAAAAGGATTAACATCATAATGTTTAATAAATTTTTCTTGTAATACATAACAAGTACTAGAAAAAAATTGACTAATAAACATTAAAATAATTCCAGTTAAAGGATCTTTTGCAGTTTGTTTATCTTGATCAGCTTTTAAAATAGCATTCAAACCAACAAGAACTAATCCTAAAATTAAAATAGTTAATCCAATTCCTTGATGACGATAAACATGATTACCTAGAAAAATTTTGCTCCAAACACAAACAAAAATTAATTCAAATCCTCTTAACATTTGATACATTGAAGTTGTTAAATAAGTTAAACCAAATGTATTTATTGTTGATGCACATAAATCACACATTGCAGAAATAGCAAAAATTAAATTTGTTGGGACTGGTGGTTTAGTTGAACTTTGATCTTTTTGTGATTCTGAGATTAATTCTTCATTTCCTTCTGAAACTTTTTTATATTTACGTTTATATAATACTACCATGTATCCTATTATTGATACTGATTCTCCTACAAACATTCCAAATGTTATTACCCAGTGATGCTGCTCAAATAATATATCTAATGATTTTAGTTTTTGAAGAATTTTGTTGAAGATTGAATTTACTGAACCTGTTATAATCATTAAGAGAATTAATATGTAAAGGAGACATTCATTGAATTTTTCTGGTTCTGCCATCTTTTTTTTTTTGAATGTTTTTTTTTTAAATTTTAGTTTTTTTTTTTGGGATATTTATTTATTTGTTTTTTTATTTTTTATTTATTTAATTAATTATTTATGTTATTTATTTTATTTTTATCAATTAATATTATTTGTAGAAAATCAATTTAAATAATAATAAATTGTATGAACCTTATATTTAATTATATATTATTTTAATTAGCAAATTTTGATTAAATATTAAATAAAATTATTCTAAAATATAATATTATAAATGAAAATAATTTTTTTCATTATGATAAATTATTTTATATTTACTTTTTTTTAATTATCACTAAATTAGATAATGATATTTAAAATTAATAAAGAAAAAAAATAAATTTAATCTGTAATGTTTTTTTTTGATTATTTATTTTAGGAGTATTTTTGTTAAATAATAAAATAGTTTTAATTATTAATATTATTACACACTAAATAAATTATTATTTTTACTTTCTATTTTCTAATTTATTATTTTTAGTTTAATTACATACTTTCTATTTTTTTATATTTTTTAATTTCTTTTACAATCATATTGTCATTTTTAACTTTATATTAATTTATTATTATCTAAGAGTTTAAATATTTACCTTTTTTTCCTTAATAAATTGTTAAAAAACATTCTTTTATAATTAAAAAAATAAGTTATATTTTTAGATTATTTATATTTTCATCCATTATATTATTAATATTATAATTTATAATCAAAAAATGATAAAAATTTACGTTCTTGATTTATTAAGTTTAATAATCTATTATTAATAATATTTACACTCTATTATTTATTATTTATATAATTTACTATCTATTATTTATTATTAATATAATTTACTTCCTTTAATTTATTGTTAATATTATTTGTGTAAACAATTATTTATTAGTAATAATATTTACTGTCTATTTTTATTATTAATATTATTTACTTCATTCTTTTTGTTGTTAATATTATTTCCTTCTATTTATTATTATTTTATTTACAAACTATTATTATATTATTATATTATTTACAAACTATTATTTATTAAATAATAATTACCTTATTACCCATCTTTATTATTTTATATTTTATTGATATTTGAATTAAAACAAAAAAAAACATTAAATTAAATTTTTAATGAATATTAAAAATATGAATGAAAAAAAAATTATCTAAAAATTAATGAAAAAGGTTATTTAATATGAATTAACTTCTAAAACCATCGTACATAAATATCCTTCTTGATATCTTTTCAAAATAGGAAATATTTTTTCCCAAATTTTATCATATTTTTCATTTTTAATAATACCTTTTCTGAAATTAACTCCAGAACTATAATCCCAAATAACCATTTCTAAATCATCTCTTTTAAATTCATAATTTAAATCTTTAATTAAATCACTCATTAATTTAGGAAAACACATATAATCACAAGCTTGATAAATAAAATCTTTAAATTTACAAATTTGATTTTTTAAAGCCCAAATTAAATTAATATCTCTTATATTACATTCATCATAATTATCACAATTAATTCCTTTTTTAAATCTATTAAACCAAGTATGTGAATAATCCCAAACCATTTTTAAATCACCTTCTCTTCCACCATATCCAATTCTTAATAAGAAAGAAAAAATTAAATCTTTTTGTTTTTTTGTTATATTTGACATTTCTATTTCATAAATAAATTTATATATACTCTCATTATTAATATTTTCACTTCCAGAAATTTCTATATTATCACATTTATAATTTAATGCAGTATCACTTGCAAATTTTAATATTTCATCAATTTGATATTGTTTTAATTTATATCCTTTTGATAATGCTGCAAGATACCAAATATAATTAATATAATAATTTCTTAATTTAGTATCTTCAATCATAATAATAGAAACTCTTCTGAAAAATTCATTTTTATTAAATTTTAATAAAGAAAAAGTTGTTCCAATACATTGTTTTTGTAATTGTCTTCTTATACTTTTTTGTAAATGACTTTTTAAAAAAGGAACAACTGTTGTTGAATTATCAACTTTATCTTTGTTGATTTTTGATAATACTCTTTTAACATAAGGAGGTGGATTTTCAATTATATTTTTTTCTTTACTACATATTATTACATCTCCTATATATTTCCAATTTATTACATTTATCCAATTTATTTCTTTTGGTTTTTCATGAAGCCATGTTGGAGTTGAATTTTTTTGAGTGAAATCAATATAAAAATATTGTGGACGACCTTTTTTTGAAAAGTAATTATCTAATATTAATTGAGGTTGTCTTTTCATTTTTTATTTTTTTATTTTACATTTTTTTTGAATTTAAATAAGCTTTTTTGAAAAGCGGTATTTTGTTTTTTTTATTATTTGTATTAGAGTTTTGATATAGGTTTTTTTTTGTTTTTTTTCTTCAATTTATTTTTTTTATTATAATTAAAATATGATTTTAAATTAATAGGTATAATTATTTTTATATTTTTATATTAATTATAATATTAATTTTTTTGTATAATAAAATATGGAATTTTGATATTATTCATATTTATTTCCAATTTAATTTGGAAAAAAATTAATATTAAATCATAATTAAATAAATAAAATAAAAAATGTTAATGTTTAGTATATTTTGTCCTTTATTATGTGGTAATCAAATCAAAGATATTCAACAACATTTAAAAGAATGTAAAAAAAAAAATCTTTTAAATAAATATTATTTTCAATGTCCATTTAATCCAAATCATATTATTAGTAAAAATGTTTTTCCTTATCATAAAGAAAATTGTCCAGATAAAAAAGCAAATACAGAAATTGATAATATTGTTGATAATTCTGAATTAGAAGAATTTAAAAAAAATACTCCTTTATTAATAAAAAAAAATAAATCAGAAAAAGAAATTAAATTAAAAGAAAATAATTTAGAAAATAAAAAAGAGAAAAAAAAAATTGAAAAATATAATAGTCATGATGATATATCTCCCAGTAAAAGTGCTAGACATATTAATTTAAATTTTGATATTTTTGATAGAAAATTAAAAAGATTTGAAGAAAGAGAAGGAAGTTTTTATAGTGAAAATACTGATATTTCTTATGATAATTCTTTAAAAAATACTAAAAGACCTTTAAAACAAAAAATATCATTTGATAATAACGTTAAAGTATTTGTTTATCAAAAAGAATTATTATATAGTAGTAGATTTCAAAGACATTATAATGATCATAATGATGAAACTTTTATCAAAAAATATAATAAATATTTATAAAATATTTATATAGTTTTTCCTAAAAAATTTAAATAAAAAATTAGGATATTGTCAATTGTTATAAAAATATTTTAATATTATTTTATATGTTAATTAATTTTAATAATAAAAATAGTTGTATCATTATAGTAATCAAAAAGTTAGTGATTTAAATAAGAATATAAAAATTTAGAATAAAATTAAAAATAAGTGTAAAACAAAATGAATAAAAAAATAATATAAAAAAAAATAATTGATTTTTATTATTTAAAAATCCTTCTTAATTAAAGTTATTATAAATTTCTGGAGTTAAATATTGTGTATATAATTGATTAAGAGCTTTACAACCAGGACAAGGATCATTTGGAAAATTACATTTTATTTTTTGCTTTGTTTTAATTCCATTAACTTCATTAATTTTGAAATATTGACCAAGACATCTAAAACTTCCATATTTAAATTTTGCTGCTCTGGCATATTTATTTATCAAATAATAATCTTTCAAATATTTAACATCTTTATTAAATTGCATACAATCTTTACATAAACAATTTTTTTCTTTACATCTTCCATCAGGACAACATTCACAATTTAAATTCGTTTTTTTTCCACAATAATATAATTTATTATTCGATAAATTTTTATCAGCAGGAACATTGATTTGTTCATTTGGATATGGAATTTCATTATTTGGTCTAAAATAATTAATATATTCACCTTCAACATAATTTACTTGCATATAATCTTTACCTATAGGATAATTACTTTCATAACCACTATTACCAATACTATTACTATTATTACTATTTTCATTACTATTATTATTTGTATTATTATTACTATTACTATTGCTTTTATTATTATTATTATTAGTTATCATATATTCATTATATTCAATTTTTTTATTAATATCAGTTTGGAATATATTATTATTTGGATCAATTATAGTACTAAATTCAATTTTTTTTTTATTATATATAGTTGAATTATTTATTTCTTTTGCAAATGGATCACCTTTAAAATTTTTATTAGAAATTTTTAAAATATTTTCTTTATGATTATCCATAATATGTGTAATGAATTCATCAGTATAATATTTTACATGACAAACTCGACATTTAAATAATTTACATTTTTTAATATGTTCTTTTAATTCATTTTTATCTGGAAATGGTTTTCTACATTTTTTACAAATATCTTGTATTTTTTGTTGTAATATTTTTCTGAAAACTTTATTTTCATTTAATATCAATTCACGTTTACATAAAGGACAACTATCTTGTATATTTTTTATTTTGTTTGATTCTTTAACTTCTTTAATACATTGTCTACAATAATTTGTATTACATAATGTACATTCTATTGGATCATCTAAAATTTGATAACATATTGGACATGTTATTTCATCTTCCACAATATATGCATAGGCCATTTTTTTTGTAAAAAAAGTTATAATCGATATTTAAAAATTAATTTTTTTTATATATATTTTTATTTTATTAAGTATTTTTAATAAATATTTTTTTACTATTTCTTATTTGAATAAAAATTTTTATCCTAATTGGTATTAAATATAACACATTATCTAATATTTCAAAAATTTTTATATTGTAATATTATTTAAATATATTATATATTCTCTATAAAAGTTTACTCTCTATTGATTATTTAAAAAAAAATAGGATATCATTTAATCCCATTATAAAATTATATATCTTTTTTCTCTTAAAAAAATTATTAGATATTAATTTAAAGTCAAATTTTTTTTTTCATTTTTTCTTTTTTATTTAATTTAAAATTATTAATTTTTTTTAAATATATGACAGAAAATTTTTTATTATTCTCAGCTTCACTTAATTTAAATGATATTATAGATGTTTGTAATTATAAAATAAATGAATGGAAAATGAATTTAGATAAACTTGAATATAATAGGGATTTTTTTTTAGAAATCGAAGAAGAATTAGATAGTTACAAAATAGAAACAAGATTTAAAAGTTTAATAAAATTATTTTTATCATTTACAGATTTTAAATTAATTTTAAATAAATATATAATATTTAGCAAACAATTTGAAGATTCTTTTAATAAAAATGTAATAAATGAGTCTTTTAAAAATGGAATAATAGATTCATTAGTTGAAAATTTAAAATTTTTATATTTAAAATTTATAAATTACAATAAAATAGAAATTAACTTAACTAAACTAGAATTAATATTCTTTATCAAAATAAATATATATCTTTTATTTTTGCAAATATATTTCCTAAGAAAAAATAAAGAAATGGAAGATTATATAAAAAATCAAGGTGAAGAATTAGAAATAATTTTATTAAAATTTTTCAAAATTGGAATTACAAATAAATATGTTCCTTCAAGAATTTGTTTATGTGTATATTATCTTTATTTTATTTTATTAACAAAATCAGAAAAAGAAGAAAAAAATGAAATTTCAACTTGTCGTGAAGTTTCATTAAAAAAGAAACAAGATATGTTATTAACAAAACAAAATTATCAAGAATATTTTAAACCAAAAATACCTTTAATAGTAAATTATACTTTAAATTCAAAAAATCCAAATTACTTTATTGAGAAATATTATAGAGATAATATGTTAAAAAGAGGAGATACTACTTTAGAAAGAGTTATTATTTTTAGAATATTAAAAATACTTTTAGCTACTTTTGAAACGACAAAAAATCCACAAGGAAGTACTTCAGAATTTATTAAAGATTATATTGTTGAAATTATTTTAAGAAATTTTTATTTAGAAAAAAAAAATCCTCCATTTAAAGAAGAATTTAATGAAGGAGATAATATTTTAAATAAAGAAATTTTAATTTCTGATTTTTCAAATTATATTAATTCATTTAAAGATGATATTAAATTATTTTATAATTTAATTGAAATTTTTAATAGAATTAGTATTACATTAATTGTTGATTCATTTTATTGTAAATTTTTGAAAATTTTACAAAAAAATAATTTAATACAATATTCTTTTGTATGTTTTCATTTAAAAGATTCAAGAGGATTATATGTTTTATTTCGAATTTTAAAAGAAGAATATAAAGAAAATGAAAATAATATTATTAATGAATTTAATAATGATGAAATAAAAAAAATGTATAAAGAAATAAGTGAAATTACAGTTTCAATAAATATTAAATTAATATATAAAATTTCAGTCAATTATAATGAATACATTTATAAATTAATTGATTGTAAAGTTCCTGTTATGTTAAAAAAAATTTTAATTGCTTATGATTCAAATGAAAAAATAAAAAAAAATGCACTTAAATTATTCAAATGTCAAATTAAATATTTTGATAAAAATTGGAGAAGTGATAATTCAAATATTATATCTGAAATTTTTTTGCATTTATCTTTTGATTTTCAACCTAATGAAAATTATTTAGAATTTAAGGAACCAAGTAAAATAAGAGAAAGTAATGTTTATTTTAATGAAGATGAAGCAAAAAAACTTCATGAAGATTTTCATGAATATAATTATTTTAGTTTTATGAATAAACAAGAAAATTTTGAACAATTTGTGATTGATAAAAACTCTTCTTTATATGCTAAAATTTATTCTAATATTAAAAAAAAAGTAGATGAAGATACTAATTTTAAATAATTTTTTCTTTTGAATTATATTATGAAATATATTTTTTCTTTTATCGAAATATATTTTTAAATTTATTTTTTAAAAATTAAAAAAATAATATTCATAAAGTTTTTAAATTTATGAATTTTTAATACTTTTTATTATTAATTTAATTGATTTCTTTTATTGATTCTTCTATATATTACATAATATTTATATTCAAATAATATTACATATTAAGGATTATCTTCAAAAAAAAAAGTACTTTCTTGTAATTTTACAGTATTAAATTCATTGTTTTCATTATTATATTTTATAGTATTATAATTATTATGTAATTTTTTTTTATTTATATAATTTTTTAAATCTAAATTTTCTTTCTTTATTAATTCATTTTTTTTTAAAATTTCTTCATATTTTTCACTAATCTTATCAAAAGAATTATATAAATTTGCAATTAAATTTTCTTTCTCTTCAACTATTTTCTTTAATTTAATTATAATTTCTTGATTATTACCAATATCATTTTGGATAAATTTATTTATTAATTTTTCATTTTTTTCTTCTAATTCTTTAGTAAAATTATTCAATCTCAAAATAGATTGATTTGCTTCTTCTAATTTTTCTTTATAATAAATAACTTCATCCTTATTATTTTTCAATAATGAAATTTGTTGAATTAAATTTTTATTTTCTTTCTTTAAATATTCATTTTCTTGTTTTATAATTCCATTAATATTATTTAATTCATTAATTTCTTTTGAATAATTTGAAATAAGAGTTTTTATTTGATTTTTTGTCGAAATATATTTATTATTAAGTATTTCTTTTTCTGATTCTAAATTATTTATTTTTGAATTTAAATCAGATTCAATTTGTTTTTTTGAAAGAGAAAGAGATTTAAATTCTCTTTGTAAAGATGTAAATTTATTACTTAATTCTTCTACTATTATATTACTATTTTCTAATTCATATAAATTTTGTTTTAATTGATTTATTATTTCTTCTCTTTTTGTTTCATCTGCTTCTGACAAAACATCTTCAATAAATGTATTGTCAAAACTATTTGTATTCATTTTTTTTAAATTCAAAAAATAAAATTAATGAATTATAATTTTTGAATATTAATAATTTTCACAAAATTTTTTAAAATTAATTAAATCGATATATAATAAATTCATATTATTTCCCATTTATTAATTTATTAAACATTTCATTTTTATTCATAGTATTTAAATCTTGAGCTTCCCTGTATTCTACACTTGGAACTGCATTTACTTTCATAATTGAAAAAGATGAATTTCTATTTGAATTATTTGAATTATTAAAATAATAATCCTCATTTTTATTATTATTTATTTCTTCTTTTTTAATATTATTTTTATCAATTATTTCTGTTGAATATAATGAATCCTTAAAAATTTTTTTTGAATTTGATTTACTATTAACAGTTAATAATACAGTATTTTTATAATTATCTTGTAAAAAATAACATGTACAAAAATTTGTTCCCATCAAAATCAAATAATTAAATTAATTTTTAAAATATATTTTATTATTAATATATAAGTATTACATTTTAAAATTTTTTTTAATGATAAAAATAAAAAAAATTGTAAAACTGAAAAAAAATAGATTTATAAATGTCTTTATCACTAAATAATTCATTAGACCAAGAACAACATTATAAATTAAAATTAAACAAATCTTTAGATAAATTAAGACCAGAATTACAATCTTCATTTAGAAAAGCATTAATTCCACATGAATTTAATTTAGAAATTTTTATTCCAAAATCAATGAAAATAAATCCAGCATATAAAAG
>JAEEGL010263207.1_pt1 | contig 13127 bp, 16 predicted proteins | sample 9134231 | NCBI WGS metagenome assembly JAEEGL01 (sample SAMN16246548, study PRJNA631951) | gut metagenome | biome: gut microbiome; feature: rumen; material: fiber-attached | host: Bos | place: Iran: Karaj | collected 2018-10
CAAAAAGGATTATATTAATAGGTAAAGGTAAAATACTATATGACGGTACTTTGAATAAACTTAAAAAGAAGTATTATAATTTAAGAAAGTTTAAGATTATTACTGATGATAAAATTAAACTTGAGAATGAATATGTAATTGAACAAAATAAAATAGATAATGGTTATGAAATTATAATAGATTCTAATAAAGTAGAAATAAGTGAGTTTATTAAAGATATTTCATCTAAAATAAGTATTATTGATATTGATATGGATATGCCTGATATTGATGAACTAATTGTTAAATTATACGAGGATTTTAAAATATGAGTTCATACTTATCATATTTTAGTATTAAATATAAAACAGGGCTTCAATATAGATTAGTAGCTTTAGCAGGTTTATCTACACAGTTTTTCTTTGGATTTATATATGTACTTATATATATAGCTTTCTTTAAATCAGGAAGTAGTAATAGTCCAATGACATTAAGTGAAGTAGTAAGTTATTTATGGCTACAACAAGCATTTTTTGCATTTATCTATATGCATTATAAAGATAAAGATATAGTTAATATGATTAAAAATGGTAATGTAGCATATGAACTTACAAAACCACAAGATATATATTTTATGTGGGCATTTAAAATATATGGAGAAAGACTTTCACAACTTACTTTAAGATTTTCTCCAGTATTAATAGTTGCTTCATTACTTCCTGAACCATATAAATTACACTTAGAAATTTCTTTAGTATCTTTAATATTATTTATAATATCTTTAGTACTTGCTAGTATATTAATAGTTACTTTATTACTCTTTGTACATATATTATGTATGTTTACATTAGATGATAAAGGTATTATGAATGTACTTCTTGTTATTGCAGATATATTTTCAGGATTAGTTTTACCTATACCATTTTTTCCTAAATTAGTTCAAAGAATATTAGATTTTGTACCATTTAGATATGTAAGTGATTTTGTATTTAGAATATATATTGGAAATATACCTCATAGTGAAGCTATAATGGGTATTTTAGTTCAAATTATTTGGATTTTAATACTTTTTATAACTGGTAAATTATTACTTAAGAAAGCCCTTAAAAATGCGGTAATACAAGGTGGATAATGAAGCTATATTTTAAATATTTTGGTATTCATATGAAATCAGACTTACAATATAAAGCATCTTTTATGTGTTCTTTTATATCTAATTTTTTAGTATTTTTTGGTTATTATTTTACTATAGTATGTTTATTTGATAAATTTTCTAATATTGGAGGTTTTACTTTATATGAAGTATTACTCACATTTGGAGTAATGCAATTTGGATTTACGTTTTGTGAAATATTTTTTAGAGGTGTTGATCATTTTGATGAATTAATATGTAGGGGAGATTTTGATAGATTATTACTTAGACCAGTAGGTATTATTCATCAAATAATGTGCGAAGAAATTGATTTATCAAAATTAGCTAGATTAATTCAAGCAATAATAATTATTATAATTGCTACTATACATTTAGGTATTGCATTTGATATAAGTAAAATATTTATATTATTACTTATGTTAATATCAGCAGTTATTCTTTATCTATGTATATTTATAATAGCAGCTGCGTATTGTTTTTATACAATAAAAGGTCTAGAAGCACGTAATGTACTTTTATATGGTTCTAGAGAAGCTACACAATATCCAATTGGAGTGTTTGGTAAAAAGATAGTATTTTTCTTTACATTTATTCTTCCATTTGGGCTTGTTAATTATTATCCGTTATTATATTTAGTAGGTAGAAGTAATAATAAATTATATATAATGTGTCCTTTAATAGCGATATTTTATATAATACCATCCATATTAATTTTTTATCATGGTATGAAAAAATATAAAAGCGTAGGTTCGTAAAGAATTTTCTTTTGAAAATTCTTTTTTTTGTGTTATAATTAAAATAGGTGATGGTATGAGAAAGGGGTTTACTTTAGTAGAACTTTTAGCAGTTCTAACAATTTTAGCAATCGTTTCTTTTATTGCAGTACCACTAGCAATTAACATAATAAACGATACAAAAGAAAAAGCACTTGATAGAAGTGTTGAAAACTATATAAGCGCAGTTGAGGCTGCAATAGCTAGTCATAATTCAAAATTAGATAATGAAGATGTTGCAGATGGTTCTTGTGTAATAGAAGAAAAAGGAAATTTGGATTGTGACGGAATAAAAATAAAAGTAAATGTTAAAAATAAGTATCCAACTAGTGGAACTATAGTTATTAAAAATTATGAAGTAGTTTCATATATTGATTTAGCAATGGGAAACAAAAAATATAATAGAGTTATATTTAATGGTACTTATGTAGCCCCAGCTCCTTGGGATACACATAAAGGAATAATATATTTAGATCCAACAGATTATAGTAATGATTGTAATGAGTATTTAGCAGCAGCAAATTTAAATGAAAATGGTACACCAACGGGAATAAAAACAGGTTGTATGGCGTTCTACATATATGATGATACTGGGGATAACTATAAATTATTGCTAGATCATAATACAACTCCAGTAGTAGAGTGGAATTCAGAAGGTACAAATTTAATGATGGCGGAGGCACAAGAAGCACTTGAAAATGATACAAAAAACTGGATAGGCGAAGCAAGACTTATTACAGCAGATGAGGTAGCTCATATTGTAGGTGCAGACAGAGAAGATGCACTAAAATGGAATTCAACTAAACCAATACTTGACGGTTATTATAATGAAATTGATACCAGTATTAATGTTTCAGGATTTTCACTTGGAGGATCTGGGGCTGATTATAATGGATGGTGGTATGTATCTTCTGCAAACTACGATTGGATGTTTAATTATACTTCTTATTGTGGTTATAATGGATGTACAATAGAAGATTCAAATACATATGGTCCAAATAATTATTATAGTTATGGTTATTGGACATCAACACCAACATTAGGTACATCATGGGGTGCCTGGACTGTGGATAACTATGGCAGTTTGTATTGGTCTACTACAAATTGGGGTGATTATGGTGTAAGACCAGTACTAATTCTTCCAAAATATGTTTTAAATTCTTCAGATGATAACACACAAGATGGGCAAATTATATATAATGGTATAAAAGTTCCAGCAACACAATCTGATACGCATAAAGGAATTGTATACTTAGATCCAACAAATTTAGCAACTGAGTGTTCTGCTTCAGAAGCAAATTCAACTCCTGGCACACATTCAGGATGCATGAAATTTTATATATATGATGACACAGGTAATAATTATAAAATGATATTAGATCATAATATTTATATGGAAGAATCAATATTTGATAAAATGGGGTTACTATCTTATTCAAATATATATTTTAAAAATAAAAAATCTTTATTAGGTTCATATATATTATCACTTGATAATAATTTGCTTGCTATTACAACTGGAGGATCAGCAAATTCAAATCCTTACATTGCGAAGCTTGAAAAATGGTCCGGTGATCCACGACTAATTACGGTAGATGAAATAGCACATATAGTAGGTATAGATACTGCTTTAGATTGGAGTTCAAGCAAACCATATTATTCAAACTCTTATTACTATGAGCAATATACTCCTCTTGAAAATATTTCACCAGATATATATTCAGTATTTTTCTCACTTGGTGGAAGTGGAAATACTTTAAGTGGTTGGACACCTTATGGTGATGAAAATTATGAATGGGTAAATTTGGAAGAATTACGAGAAGCAGCATTAAATTATCAATGGCTTTTTGAGAGCCTTACTAACGATGAATATTGTACATCTACTAGTGTTGTTGGCTTATTTAACAATCGTTTCAAATGGGCAATGCTTTATGATGGTACAGTATATCCTCTTGATACAGAGTATGAGTGTTATACTGAATTAGGAGGTTCAAAGTTAATAATTACTCGTCCAACAATAACATTACCAAAAACACTTATAGATTCAAAAATTGCATCTAATAACGATGATACAGCAGAAAGATAATAAAAAATAATAGTTAATCTATTATTTTTTTTATATATTTGATATAATTTATTGGAGGTGGTTGTTATGTTTATTGATGAAGTAATAATCGAATTAAATGCTGGACGTGGTGGAAACGGCTGTATGGCATTTAGAAGAGAAAAATATGTTGAAATGGGTGGACCATTTGGTGGAAATGGTGGACATGGTGGAAACATAATTTTTGAAGCAGATGAAGGTTTAAATACATTAATAGATTTAAGATATAAAAAAATATATAAAGCAGATAGTGGGGCACACGGAGAAGGTAAAGGATGTAATGGTAAAAATGCTGAAGATCTTATTATTAAAGTTCCACTTGGTACTGTTATAACTGATACTGATACAAACTTAATTATTGGAGATTTAATAAAAAAAGGTGATAGAGTTATTGCTGCTTCTGGTGGACGTGGTGGTAGAGGTAATATGGCTTTTGCTACTCGTGCTAATCCTGCACCAGCTTTTTGTGAAAACGGAGAGCCTGGTGAATCCAAGAAAGTTAAAGTAGAATTAAAACTTCTTGCAGATGTAGGTCTTGTAGGGCTTCCTAGTGTAGGTAAAAGTACATTTATTTCAAGAGTTAGTGCTGCTAAATCAAAGATAGCTGCATATCACTTTACAACACTTACTCCAAATCTAGGAGTGGTTAAAACTAAAGATGGACGTTCATTTACAGTTGCTGATTTACCAGGACTTATAGAAGGAGCTTCTTTAGGAGAAGGACTTGGAGATAAATTCTTGAAGCACATTGAACGTACTAGAGTAATTGCTCATATTATAGATATGTCTGCTTTTGAAGGTAGAGACCCATATGAAGATTATATTGTAATAAATAAAGAACTAGAGAATTTTGATAAAAAGTTAATTGACAAACCACAAATAGTAATCGCTAATAAAATGGATTTACCAAATTTTAAAGAAAATTTAGAAGAATTTAAGAAAAAAGTTGATTGTGATGTATTTAGTATAAGTGCAGAAACTGGTGAAGGAATAGATATAGTACTTACTAAACTTGCAGATATACTTGATGCAACACCAAAAGAACCATTATACGAAGAAGAAAAATTTGAGAGTCATGTGCTATATAAATTTAAGGAAGAACAACCATTTAGAGTATATAAAGATGGAGATGTATTTGTAGTAACTGGTGATGAAATAGAAAGACTATTAAAAATGACATGGTTTGCATCAGATGAAGCATTTATGAGATTTTCACGTAAATTAAGAAAATTAGGTATAGATGATAAACTAAAAGAAATGGGTATTCAAGAAGGAGACATAGTTAGAATTCTTGATTATGAATTTGAATATAAAGATTAATAATACTTGTAAAAGTATTATTTTTTTTATATAATTATAATAGGTGATGCTATGAAAAAAGGATTTACTTTAGTAGAACTTTTAGCAGTTTTAGTAATTCTTTCTGTACTTATATTTATAACAACGATTGCAGTTAATAAAGTAGTTACAGATTCAAAGAATAAACTAAATAATATACAAAAAAAATTAGTACTTGAAACTGCAGATGTAGTATTAGTTGAAAATATGGGTAAAATCCTATCAATTGGTTCATATGATGGATGTGTATATATTAATTTTGAAGATTTAATAACACATGGTTATATAGATCGAGAAGCACTTAATGCGTTTACGGATGAAGAATTAGAAGATGAAGTAATAGTATTTACTAATTGGTATAGTAAGCAAGGTGAGACTGATTTTATCACTATGCTTGGTAGTGAACTTGGAGAACCTCCAGAAGAATATTGTACATATTTATATTAATAATAGGGTGATAGAATGAATAAAGGATTTACTTTAGTAGAACTTTTAACAGTAATTGTTATAGTATCTCTTTTAACGCTTATATCTATAATAAGTATTGGTAAAATAGTTGATAAGTCAAAGGAAGATTTATATAAAGAACAACTTATATTAATAGAGAAGGCTGCTAAAAATTGGGTTGCTGAAAACATAGATAAATTACCAGAACAAGATAGTTGTATTTATTTAACACTTAAAGATTTAAAAAATTATGGATTACTAAGTGATAGTGTAATTAATCCTGTAAGTAATGAAGAACTTGATGATGATATGAAAATTAAAATATCTAACGTAAAAACAGAATATACTGAGGATGAAATACCAACTATAAAAAATGAATATGAAGATTATGTTATAGTATATAAAGTGGATAGTAATGGATTATCAGAATGTAGATATATGTATGGAGATTATACATTGACTACAGGTACTGAATTTAATCAAAAAATAAAAGATATAGTAAACGGAGAATCAAATGTAGTTATTGATTCTATGATTAAATCAATAATTTTTGTTAATGCAGGAAATCTCCCAAATGGGGTTGATACGAGTACTCCTATAGATTTATCTCTTAATAATGATGATTCTGTAATAGGATATGTTGATGGAGAAACTATATATGTATATAGTGAAGGAATTTTAAAAGCAAATTCTGTATCAAGCTATATGTTTTATGGGTTAACTGCTCTTGAAAACGTAGATTTAAGTGGATTAGATACAAAAAATGTAGTAAACATGAATTCTATGTTTGAAAATTGTACTAGTTTGAAATATTTAAATTTGAATAATTTTAATACATCTAATACACGTACTATGGACTCTATGTTTAAAAATTGTATTAGTTTAAGGGAATTAAATATCAACAGTTTCTCTATCAATAGAGTTAATTCAAATACAGGTAGTCATGATGACATGTTTGATGGATGCGAAGATTTAAATATTGTTGTTAATTCTAATATTAAAACATTTATAACTAATCAGTTAACTTTAGATGATGTAGAAGTTAATTTAACTGTAAAATAGAAAGACTATCTAATAGTTTTTTTATTTATATTATGATATAATTTATATGTCGAGGTGTTTATATGATATATACATCAATAGAGAATTCTAAAATTAAAGAAATAAAGAAATTATATACAAAAAAATATAGAGATAACTATAATCTTTTTATAGTAGAAGGTGAACATTTAGTACTAGAAGCACACAAAAATAACATGTTAGAAGAACTAATTCTACTTGAAGATTTTGATATTGATTTAAATGTCAAAAAGAGTTATGTAAGCTTAAATGTAATGAAATACATAAGTGAATTAGATAGTGTACCTAAAGTTATTGGTATATGTAAGAAATTAGAAGAAAAAGAATTAGGAAATAGAATTCTTATTCTTGATGAAATACAAGATCCTGGGAATTTAGGAACAATAATTAGAAGTTGTGTTGCATTTAATGTAGACACAATAATTCTTTCAAAAAATTGTGTTGATGTATATAACAGTAAAGTAATACGTGCAACACAAGGAATGCTATTTAACATAAACATCATTGAAAAGGAACTAGAAGAATTTATACCTAAATTAAAATCAAATGGATATAAAATATTAGGTACTAAAGTAGATGGTGGAAAAAGCATAAAAGAAGTTGAAAAAAATAAAAAAACATGTATAATAATGGGCAATGAGGGAAAAGGTGTAAAAAAATCTATACTTGATATGTGTGATGAATACATTTATATAGATATGAATTCCTCTTGTGAAAGTTTAAATGTTGGTGTAGCAACCAGTATAATTCTATATGAATTAGATAAGTAGGTAAATATGAATTTAATATATATAGGTAAACTTGTTAATACTCATGGTATTAAAGGTGAAGTAAGAATTATTAGTAATTTTAAATATAAAGATATTATATTTAAAAAAGATAATATTATTTATATAAATAATACTGAATATAAGATTCTATCTTATAGAGTACATAAAATGTATGATATGTTAATGTTAGAAAATATTAATTCAATAGATGATGCATTAAAATTAAAAGGGCATAATGTATACGTTGATAGAGATAAATATGATTTAGGAATACTTAATGAAGATTTAATTGGACTTAACGTGTATGATAATGACATATGTAAAGGTAAAATAGTTGATATACTTGAAGGTGTAAAGTATGATATATTAGTAGTAGATGGTGTAAATAGACATTTAATTCCTAATATACCTGAATTTATTAAAAGTATAGATTTAGATAATAAAAAAATATATATTAATTATATAAAGGGGTTAGAAAATGAAGATTGATATTTTAACACTCTTTCCAAGTATGTTTGATGGTTTTATAAATGAATCAATAATTAAGCGTGCAATAGAAAAAGGATTAGTAAATATTAACATTTATAATTTTAGAGATTATAGTTTAGATCCTCATAAAAAAGTAGATGATTATCCTTATGGTGGAGGAGAAGGAATGGTACTTATGCCACAACCAATATATGATTGTGTTGAAAGCATAAAAACTCCTGATTCATATGTAATACTTATGACACCACAAGGAGTTAAATATAATCAAAAAATGGCTTATAACTTAACAAATAAAAAACATTTAATTATCATATGTGGCCATTATGAAGGATTTGATGAAAGAATACGTAACCTTGCAGATTTAGAGTTAAGTATTGGAGATTTTGTACTTACTGGTGGTGAAATACCAGCAATGGCAATATCTGATAGTATTATAAGATTACTTGATGGTGTAATACAAAAAGAATCTAGTACCAATGATTCATTTAATAATAATTTACTAGATTATCCAGTATATACTCATCCTGCAGATTTTAGAGGTATGAAGGTGCCTGAAGTATTACTTTCTGGTAACCATGAAAATATTAATAAATATAGAAAAGAAGAGCAAATAAAAAGGACTAAAGAGAGAAGACCTGATTTAATAGAAGGTAGATGATTTTATGAAACAACAACACTATTATATTTATAAAAAAGGCGATGAAAAAAGTATCGTTGCACTAGATTATGATAAAATTTCAGGATATAAATTTATACCTAGAAACAACGTAAAATATGATGGAATAAAAGTAAATACAGTAGTTGTGATTAATCAATCAATGATAGAAAAAGTATTGAAACGTAAAATCAAAAATAAATTAGATTTATATTTACGATTAATAACAGATTTCATAGATAGTGATGATGATGATTCATCTGTATATAGAGAAGCGCTTAACGATTTAACAAGATATAAAAGTATTGTTATGGGTAAATATCAAAAATATTTAGATGAAAAATATTTAAAACTATTAATGAAAAAGATAGCTATCTTAGAATTTGAACTTAATAAAAAGATTAGTGTATTAACTAATTTTTATGAAAACATAGAAGAAAAAGAAGAAGAAATTCATAGGAGGAGATAATTATGGCAAAAAGGGGAGAAACTGTTTATAAACTATGTTCTAAAAATGGCTCAGAATGGAAAGAAATAAAAGGATTACCAACTAGATTACGTGAACTAGACAAATATACAAGAAACTTTTCTGATGATGCAAGTTTAGCAGTAGGATTATTTGTTGGTGGTCATAATGATGTTAGTATTAATGATACTTACAGAATTAACTATTTAAAAATATATAGTGCAGATATATTATTTAAAGAAAAATATACACCAAGAAATAGAGATAAAATGGATATATATACTCAAATAATGACTTTTGCAGAAGCACTTCATGATGAATACAAAAGATCCATAGTCATTACTGGAGAACGTGCTACTGTACCAGAAGATAAAGCATTTAATGTTTTAGCGAGAATCGAAGGAATACCAAATCCAAGAGGATTTAAAAACAAAAAATTTGTAAAATTTATATGTGAATATTTTTTAGATAAAGTTCCTGTATTCAGTAAACGTGCAGAAGATGAAATATATAAAACAGCACTAGTTGTATTTAATAATAAACTTGAAAGAGGAGAAGAATATAATATTGAACTAGAAAACAATTATTATCAAGCAATATTAGAAGGATTCCATAGAATATTCTATAGTAGAAATAAAAAAACTAATGAATATAGTTTTTCATATCCAGGAGCACGTAGATTCTATACTGAATATTACAATAAATTAATTGCAACACCAGAAGAAGTAAAGAAAGAAGAACCAGTTGTACAAACATCAAATGTTAAAGAAGATAATAGTCGCTACTTAAATAGTGATGGTTCTGTAACACAAATGTACATAGAAGAAGCTATGAATTTACGTAGTGATTATTTTCCAGATGAACATAAAAATGATGAAACAATCAAACGCGATGAAGATGGAAATTATTTATTTAGATAAAAAGGATTAGTATATCCTTTTTTTGTTTACAAAAATAAAAAAAGATGTTAAAATAAAATTGTATGTATGATTGTGAGCGTGATTTTTATGGATAATACAAAAATTTATGATTCAGATGAGATACAAACAGAATATGTAGCACAAATTGTAAGAGAAGTATCTACTATTTTAGAAAGTAGAGGATATAATCCTGTAAATCAAATTGTTGGTTTTTTGATGAGTGGAGATCCTGGATATATTTCTAGTTATAAAGAAGCTAGAAGTAAAATTACAAGTGTAGATCGAACTCAAATATTAGAAGCTTTAGTAGAGAGTTTTATTAATAAAAAATGAGATATTTAGGCTTAGATTTAGGAACTCGTACTTTAGGTATTTCAATTAGTGATGAAACTAAAACAATTGCCAGTACGCTAAAGACAATTAGATTTAATGATAGTGAGTATGAAGAATTATTACCAGAGTTAAAAAATATTATAAGTGAATATAATATTGTTAAAATGGTTTTGGGATTTCCAAAAAACATGAATAATACAATTGGTAATAGGTGTGAAACAACTTTGGAATTCAAAAAACTATTAGAAGATAAATTTGATATAGAAGTTGTTTTACAAGATGAAAGACTTACTACAGTAGAAGCTACAAATTATATGTTAGAAGCAGATATATCTAGAAAAAAGAGAAAGAAAAAAATAGATTCACTTGCAGCTAATATAATTCTTCAAACATATTTAGATAAAGAAAAAGGAGGATATTATGAATGAGGAAATAATGAAATTTAAAGTTATAAATGATCAAGGAAAAGAAGTAGAATGTGAAGTATTATTTACATTTGAATCAGATGAAACTAAAAAGAATTATATAGTATATACTGATAATTCACTAGATGAAGAAGGAAACACAAGAGTATATGCTTCAATATACAATCCTGGAGAAGATAGTACTAAACTATTACCAATTGAAACTGATAAAGAATGGAAAATCATTGAAACAGTTTTAGATGAATTACAAAATGAAGCTACTAACGAGGAAGGCAAAGAGGAGTAATTAACTCTTTTCTTTTATGAAAAAAATAATAATTGCAGTACTAAGTTTAATTATATTAGTAGTTGTTGGTGGATTTGCTTTTTATAATCTGAATTTAAAAGCAGTTAGTAGTAATTCAGAAGAAGTAGAGTTTGAAGTAACTGGTGGTTATTATGAAACTATACCTAAACTTAAAGAAGCAGGCTTAATAAAAAATGAACTATGTTTTAAAATATATGTTAAACTTCACAAAATAAATAAATTACAAAAAGGTAAATATGTATTAAATAAGAATATGAGTGTTAAAGACATAATTAATGAATTTAATAAAGGAAATAACTATAATCCAGATCAAATATCAATTACGTTCAAAGAAGGATTAAATATACGAAAAATTGCCACTCAAATTTCTGAAAATACAAATAATTCTTATGATGATTTTATGGCGTTAATGGTTGATAAAGAATATATCAAAACATTAATTAGTAAATATTGGTTTTTAACAGATGATATATTAAATGAAAAAATATATTATCCACTTGAAGGGTATTTATTCCCAGAAACATATTTCTTTAAAAACAAAGATGTAACTTCTAAAGAAATAGTAGAAACTATGTTAGATCAAATGGGTAAAAAACTTGAACCATATAAAAAAGATATAGAAGAAAGTGGTTATACTATACATCAACTTATGACTTTAGCTTCTATAGTAGAGATGGAAGGTGCTTCATCTAATGATAGAGCAGCTGTCGCAGGTGTATTTGTTAATAGAATAAATGATGGATGGTCACTTGGTAGTGATGTTACTACATATTACTATTTAAAAATAGATGATTTTAAAGTATCACTTAATGGTAATCCTAATTTGTATACATGTGATAACGCATATAATACAAGATGTCGTTCATATATTGGTTTACCAGTAGGGCCTATCTCTAATCCAGGCACTGATTCATTAATATCTACTATTAAGTATGAGAAACATGATTATTATTACTTTGTAGCTGATTGTAAAGGTAAAACATATTTATCTAAAAACTCTACAGAGCATTATAATACAATACAAAAATTAAAATCTGAGAATAATTGGTGTGTATGATTGAGAAAATAGAAGAATACGCTAAAAAGAATAATATACCTATCATGCAAAAGGATGGTATAGAATTCTTATGTAATTATATTAAAGATAACAATATTACTAATATACTTGAAATAGGAACAGCTATAGGTTATTCTGCAATTAAAATGTGTTTAACTAGTAGTGATGTTAAAGTTACTACCATTGAAAGAGATATTGAAAGGTACTCTGTAGCGCTTAAAAATATTGAAGGTTTTAATTTAAAAGATAGAATTAACGTAATACTTGGTGATGCCTTAGAGGTAAACTTAACAGATAAGTATGACTTGATATTTATAGATGCCGCTAAAAGTCAATACATTAAATTCTTTGAAAAATTTGAAAACAACTTAAATGATAATGGAACTATTGTAAGTGATAATCTTTCATTTCACGGTTTAGTAGAAGACCCATCTAAAACAAATAATAGAAATACTAGACAATTAGTTGGTAAAATTAGAAGATATATTGATTATTTAAAAAATAATGATAAGTATGAAACAACATTCTATCAATTAGGTGATGGAGTTGCTATATCAAAAAAAAGATAAGAAATTATCTTTTTTTTGTGAAAAAAAGTATTTTTAAAATTTACGTCGTATTATATATATAGGAGGTAATATGAATAGAATATTGTTTTATATTAGTAAATATAAATTGATTATTATACTTTCAGCAATTATAATTCTATTAATTATTTTATATATATTCAAGCCTAATTTAGATAGTAATAAAGAAAGTATAGTAATTAATACTAATGAAGAAAAAGAAGAAACATCTAAAATAAAAGTAGATATAAAAGGAATGGTTGAA
>JAEEGL012839554.1_pt1 | contig 13127 bp, 8 predicted proteins | sample 9134231 | NCBI WGS metagenome assembly JAEEGL01 (sample SAMN16246548, study PRJNA631951) | gut metagenome | biome: gut microbiome; feature: rumen; material: fiber-attached | host: Bos | place: Iran: Karaj | collected 2018-10
TACGAATCGTACGGACAGGCAACTCAGGAAATGCTCCTCGTTTCGTTGCTTCTCAGCCAGGGTAGCGACATGACAATGAACTCGTTGCAGATGTTCATGCTTGCTCGTCTCCTCGAAGACGAAAAGGGCAATGCCGACCAGATTAAGGATTTCTGCGCAGAATTCAAGGAAGGCGTTGACGAAATGTATCAGAACTACTATGTAAACACCGACAGAAAGTCGTTCGAAAGAATGTTGAACCACTATGTAAACACTATTCCTGCCGAAAGAAGAGTTTCTGCTTTCAGCGACTATCTGTTCAAGAACTTCAAGGGCAAAACCGAAGCCGAATCGATTTCGAAGTTCATAAATGCAGTTTACACCAAGTCGATTTTCACCGACAAGGCTCGCCTCATCGCTTTCCTCGACAAGCCTACCAAGAAGGCTCTCGACAGCGACCCGATGTTTGGTTTTGCAAAGAGCGTTTACAGCGGAATTATGCCGTTGCAGGGCGCATTTGTAGGTCCTATGAACAAGATTGAAACTCTCGAAAGAGTTTACACACAGGGACTTCGCGAATTCGAAAAGGACAGAGTTTTCTATCCCGATGCAAACTCGACACTCCGTCTCACCTACGGAACCGTACAGAGCTATGTTCCACGCGACGGTGTCAAGTACAAATATTTGACCTACATCGATGGTATCATCGAAAAGGAAGACCCGACAAATCCGGAATTTGTTGTTCCGAAGGAACTCAAGGAACTCTACAACAAGAAGCAGTATGGTCGCTATGCCGACGAAACTGGCAATCTTCCTGTTTGCTTCCTCAGCGACAACGACATCACCGGTGGTAACTCGGGTTCACCAATCATCAACGGCAATGGCGAACTCATTGGTCTTGCTTTCGACGGCAACTGGGAATGGCTCTGCTCGAACCTCATCTTCAGCCCCGAAATGCAGAGAACAATCAATGTTGATGCTCGTTATGTACTTTGGGTAATTGATGAACTCTACGGAGCCAAGAACCTCATCAACGAATTGGATATCAGAAAATAATAATGATTTCTCATAAGCAAAAAAATCCTCGCTTCGGCGGGGATTTTTTTTGTTGTTTCTGTGGCTGACGCCGTTTCTGTGGCTGGCGCCGTTTGAAAGTTTCTGAGTTTCAATGGCTGGCGCCGTTTGAAAGTTTCTCGCTTCGCTGTTTGAATGCCTGCGGCGTTTCAATGCCTTCGGCGTTTTTTGCTTCGCTGTTTGAATGGCTACGCCGTTTGAGTGGCATTATCTGTCTCCTGTCCCGTTAGGGACAATGCTTCGGTAGGATAAAATCCGACCGAAGGAGGCGTGCCGTCAGGTACGCAGCTAGTCAACAGTTTTGCAGTATCGAGACAGATATTCCAAGCATAGCGTTTGAGTGGCTGCGCCGTTTCTAAAAAAAGCGGAATGTCATGCTGAACTTGTTTCAGCATCTGATTCCGCTTTTTTTTGTTTCTGGGTTTAACGTTCAAGGTTTTGTAGCGACGCAATGCTTTGCGTCGCTGTTCAATGCCTGTGGCGGGTATGCGGGCTTACGCCAGTTTGAAAGCTAAAAAACGCCAGAATACATTTGTAGAGTAAGGAAATTGTATTACCTTTGGCAAAGATTTGTAAGAAGATAACATTATGAGGAAAATTAGCATTGATGTCAGTGAATATACATCTGGTACATATATGGTGGAGATAAGAAGCTGTTACGACGATGTAATGCAGACGAAGATTGTTAAATTGTAATGATTCTAATATGATGAAAAGTATAAGGAATGGAATATATATCTTTCATTTGCTAATATTGATTTTCTTGTGGACGATTTGTCCAGCTCAAACAAGGTTCAATATTGTTAGTGACTTCGGACATCGTGAAATGAATGTTTTCAATTCCATAACTCCATTAAATGACGGTTATATAGTTGTAATTGGGACTAGAAATCCTCAATTTAACGACAACCGTTGTTCGATGGTAGTAAAAATAGATAACAATGGAAATAAATTATATAGCACCTTCATAGGTGATGCTCAATACGATGTCAACGAAGGAGGGATATCAGCAAATTCTGTACACACAACCGAAGCAGGCTTATATCAGTTTATGTTTAATATTGGTCCTAGGATTAAAATACTGTCATACGAATTTGACGAAACCCTTCAAATCACTGACTCAATAAGAATTAGCACAGATTCAACAAATACACCAAAAATGCTGTGCAATATGTTTATCAATGAATATATATATATAGGAGGACAATATCTTCCTGATTTTACCGAATATTTAGCAAAATATGATACAAATGGAAATGTTATTGCAGAAGCGGAAAGAACTAATTATATAGGACTATGTAGTATGATTCCTGGAAAAAATGGAAATATTATAGCCGCTGGTCTTAAAAGCAATAATAATCATAACTGGGTTGTACAGAAGTTAGATACATCTCTTAACATCATCTGGCAAAAAACATACGGGCGAACCGACATGGTAAATGGAGTGCAGGTATTCATCGCCCCCTCTCCCGACAACAGCTATGTAATGAGCGGCGTATACCCAGTGTGCTATGCAAATTCTTATCATGACGATTACTGGTATGCCACCTGCATACGCAAGATAGACGACAACGGCAACCTGCTGTGGGAAAAGGTAATAAAAAATTATAGCCCAGCCCCATTATTCTACCTGACTGACGAGGGCTACGACTTATATGTAGATGATAACGGATACATATATGTGGCAAGCACAATAATGTACAATAACTTTTCAAGAACAGGCGCGCTCACAAAACTTTCGCCACAAGGTGATATTATGTACATTAGGCATTATGAGCCGACTGGCAGAGGTGAACATCAGTCTGCTATCACCTACCTCAACAGTGTAAAGCCAACCCCCGATGGCGGGCTTATTATGGGCGGATACACATACGACAGCTACTATACGGCAGCCGAATTTGGCGACTACTTCCAGCAGCCATGGCTTGTAAAAACCGATATGGACGGGCTGGACGGACTATGCTATACAGAATTGCCAGAACTTGAGTTCGACATTTTTATTCCCGATACTGTTTGTAATCTGGACTCAATTGACTGCGTAGTAAACATCAGCGGTCCCTCGGCTCCATACCGTCTTGATTTCAGTACGGGACAAGTGATAGATAGCATCTACTATCCTAATACATACGTGCCGTACGATTTCGGCATTGACAGACCTATATCATCGGAATATCTATACGAATACAGCGATTACATTACAGAAGCCACCCTAAAAAAGAACACAACATGGGAAGACATAATCGCACGCCACTACAATATTCGCACGCCAAGAGACCCAGGCGAGCATCAGCTTGCAATAACGCTCTCGGACTATTACGGCAATACCAAGACCATAACCAAGGACTTGTATGTAAACCATTGCAACGATTTGGTTGTGGACGAGAACGAGAATATTGTATTATCGGTTTATCCAAATCCAGCCACAGAAAATATTAATATCGCAGGTGATAACATTGCAAGCATAGAAATCTGCAATCTGCTAGGCAGCGTGGTTTACGAAGCACAAAATTGCAGTAGCCACAATGTAATTTCAACGGAAAACATGCCATCAGGAAGTTATTATGTAAGGGTTAGATTGGAAGACGGAAAGGTGATAACGAAGAAAATCATCGTGCTGTAGCCTCATGTTTCCGCAAATGGTTAGGATGAATGAAATTTTTGATTATTTTGCATCAAAGACCGATATAGACAGCAAGATAATGGCATGCAACATACTTACATCGTCCGAAAATTATGATGAGGCTCGCCAGAAGGTATCTGATATCCGTTCGTTAGGAACCACAGAAGCAATAAATTGTGCCGATGTAATGGAGATGTACATAAACACAATGGACACAGACACCATTATGACAAAGGAAATGCTCAAGCAAAAACGTGCCCAACTTGAGAATTTTATGGCAGATAACAATTACTTGTATTCGGGTCTTGCCATAACATTGTATGAATACGCTTTCGACACTCTGATTCCAGAATATACGCCACTATTTGAAGATGAAATTACCCAAAAGTCTTCAAAGACAGAAGCAACAGCTGAAATTTATCCTTACGCAATATATCCAAATCCTACAAACGACTTCATAAATATAGAACTTGCCAGCAATGTTCTTGACGATGATATTATAGAATTCCTTAAACGCTATGGAATGGAAAAAATTGAGGATTGCGAAAATATAGAAATAAATATTTTTGATGTAAATTCGCGGCTTGTAAGTACTGGCAAGTATAAATATGATGAATTAATACGTATTAATGTCAGCGACTACACTTCTGGCTCTTACCTTGTCGAAATAAAGGGATGTTACGACAATTTAATGCAGGCTAAGGTTGTTAAATTATAAGTTATGAATACAATATTGAATAAAATGTTGAACATATTACTAGTTCTGCAATTAATAGTATTAATATTGTTGTCAGTGTCAACAAATTGCATTGCGCAGTCAAAATTTAATAAAGTTATAAATCCAGAGCATCCTTCTATGAATATATTGGTAAGCACCACACCTATTGATGATGGCTACATACTAGTGATAGGATCCAGATATGTGGAAGGGTTTGGAAATAATCGATGTTCTATGGTTCTGAAAACAGACAATTTTGGAAATGTTATATATCGTAATTTTGTCTGCGATAGCATTGTTGATGTATATGAAGGATGGTTTGACCAAAAAACTATTGCAACAAATTATGGAACGTATAAGTACGTATTTCATAAAGAATGGTTATGCTCATATATATGTGAATTTGATGGACAATTGAATCTAATAGACTCTAAATCTATATATTTTTCAAATGACTCATCGCTAGTGAATGTAAAAATGACCGGATTCAGCAATATTGATGATTGCTTGTATATTCCAAACATAGCAAAAATAGACACATTGGGTACAGAACTTTACCATCCAGTAATATACAAACTTGATAGCAATAATAACCTAATTTATAAGAAAGGGCTTTATATTTGTAGTTATAAACATCAATATACCAGTATTATTAAAGCTCACGATGACAATTTAATAGCATTTGGAGAGATGAAGTCTATTCCTGTTTGGCTAGTATCGAAAATTGATACTGCGGGCAATATGATATGGTATCATACTTATGGACGAGCAAACTGGAACAATGGATTGTATAAATTCATCGCCCCCTCACCCGACAACTGCTATGTAATGAGCGGCGTGTACCCCGTGTGCTATGCAAATTCTTATCATGACGATTACTGGTATGCCACCTGCATACGCAAGATAGACGACAATGGGAACCTGCTGTGGGAAAAGGTAATAAAAAATTATAGCCCAGCTCCCTTATTCTACCTGACTGACGAAGGTTACGACTTATATGTTGATGATAACGGATACATATATGTGGCAAGCACAATACTGTACAATAACTTTTCAGGAACTGGTGCCCTCACAAAACTTTCGCCACAAGGTAATATTATGTACATTAGGCATTATGAGCCTACTGGCAGAGGTGAACATCAGTCTGCTATCACCTACCTCAACAGTGTAAAGCCAACCCCCGATGGCGGGCTTATTATGGGCGGATACACATATGACAGCTACTATACGCCAACCGAATTTGGCGACTACTTCCAGCAGCCCTGGCTTGTAAAAACAGATATGGACGGGCTGGACGGACTATGCTATACAGAATTGCCAGAACTTGATTTCGACATTTTTATTCCCGATACTGTTTGTAATCTGGACACAATTGACTGCGTAGTAAACATCAGCGGTCCCTCGGCACCATACCGCCTGGATTTCAGCACGGGGCAGGTAATAGATAACATCTACTATCCAGACACATACGTACCGTACGATTTCGGCATTGACAGACCTATATCATCGGAATATCTATACGAATACAGCGATTACATTACAGAAGCCACCCTGAAAAAGAATACAACGTGGGAAGACATCATCGCCCGCCACTACAATATCCGCACGCCAAGAGATCCCGGCGAGCATCAGCTTGCAATAACACTCTCGGACTATTACGGCAATATCAAGACCATCTACAAGGACATCTACGTAAATCCCTGCCACGACCTGGCCGTGGACGAGAACGACAACATTATGCTGTCGGTTTATCCGAATCCCGCCACAGAATACATAAACATTGCTGGCGAGAATATTGCAGGGATAGAAATATGTAATCTGTTAGGAGAGGTGGTATATTACAATAGTGGTGTCGTGCCGCGGCGCGACGCCACTATTGTAATATCCACAGAAAACATGCCTGCAGGCAGCTATTTTGTAAGGGTTAGAATGGAAGATGGTAAGGTGGTGACGAAGAAGATTATCGTGCTGTAACAATATGGGGCCAAAAGGCTAAAAGTCAGGCGGAAGATCAGTCAGGCAGAAGACCAGACTAACGGAAGACATGTCTGACAGAAGACCAGTCTGCAAGCCTGTTAGACTGCAAGACTGTTAGACTGCAAGACTGTTAGACTGTCATCCATTAAACACAATTCTTGTGCAGAACGCCTGCCTGTCGCCTACCTTGCCTTCTATCAGCGTACTGCGCACAATCGGCTTGCCGTTCATCGAAAGCTTTGGTTCGGCAAGTGGCTCGTCGTACATATAGAGGTCGAGAGTTTCGCCGGGACGGGTTTCGTGGGCAAATGTTATGAAAACTTCGGCAACCGACAACTTTTGCACTTCGGCATAGTCGAAGCAGTTCATTGCGTGCTGCATGTAACGGGCGTTGTTGGTGTGGGCATTCATGTCGGTATCGGAATAGCCGAGCAGTTCGCTGCGAACAAGGCGAGGCTCCGCACTGCGTGGCATCATCACCTTAGGCGCTGGCGTTTCTATTGCGTTTTCGTGGCAGGCCGAATCGTCGGGAATCATATCCAGAATATCGTTCATCCTTACCATCGCACGCTTTTCCAAGTCGAGAACCACCCACGAGCTTGTGCCGACAACCTTCTGCGAACCATCGGCTCCGCTAATCAGAAAGTCCCTGAGGAAAAACGGACCGCCAATGCCTTTGTGCCAAGTAGTTACCTTAATTTCGTCGTTCCACAGCGGAGTATCCATAAATACGAAGTGCATGCGCGAAAGCACCCAGGCCATATTTTTTTTCAGCATATCGTTGTAGCCGAAACCGTATGGCTCGGCAGCGCGGGTAGCCATTTCCTGGGCAACGTTCATGAAAGCAACCGGCTTCATGCGGATGTTGGAATCAACGTCGAAGCACGAAACAACATCATTTACAGTATATTTACAATCCTTAAGTTCAAAATCCTTTACCATAACTAAACATTATTTATGACGTGGCAAAAGTAAAAAATAATTCCGAACAAGGATACGCCTGAAATATGCACAGACAATTATGAATAAATAATGCACAATAATTTTTCTGCAATCCGATTATTTACATTAAATTTACGACCTCAAAATGTATATTGCATGAATAGGAAATTTTTACTTGTTTTGTTAGCTGTAACACTCTCTGCGTCAGCGTTTTCACAGCAGATTAAAGCCTTAGAGTTCATCTGGAAGGGCAAATATGACAATGCAGTAAAGGCAATAGAGAAAGGTCTGAGCAAGAACATGGACGATGTGGAATTCAACTTCTATAAGGCGTATCTTCTGTTCCAAAGGGGATACGAAGGCTACGACCCGGTTGAATCGTACAAATGCCTGCTCAACTGCGAAACATACTATCCGCAACTCGACGAAAAGACAAAGGAAAAACTGAATACCGTACCTATCAATCCCGAGGTGTTCAACAAGTACATCGACACCGTATGCCGCTACGCCCTGCGCGACGCATCGGTAGCCAACACCTTCGAGGCCTACCAGAACTATCTGTTCTTCTACCGCAAGGCTCCCGAAGACTACAAGACCGAAGCCCGCATGTACCGCGACATCGAAGCATACAAGCTCGCAATTAAGTCCGACACCGAAGAATCGTACGACTCGTTCATCCGTACCTACCCAGAAGCTCAGCAGATTCCCGATGCAACCATGCGCCGCGATACAAAAGCCATGGAAAAGGCAAAGGCCGGAAACTCTGTGGCATCGTTCGAAGAATTCTTGAAGAAGTACCCGAATTCGGCACTCGCTGGCGAAGCACAGGAACAAATTTACGTCATAGCTCTTGCCGACGCCGAAAAGGAAAACACCTCGGCAGCTCTCAAGCAATACATGGAAAAATATCCTAAGAGCTCGCAGTACTACAAGGCCGAAATGATGTACGACGAAAAACTGTACAACGAAGAAACTGCCGATGGCAACTGCGGTTCGTACCTCCGCTTTGCAAAGAAATACCCGAACAGCAAATGGAACAATATGGCTCTCGCTTCGGCAATGCAGTGCGCAGGCGACAATGCCGAGGTTGCAAAATACTGCTTCAAGAAACTCGAGGGCGACAAGAAAAAACAGGCACTCAAGCTGTACTACAACGTAATTGCTGCCGACGGCGAAATGATTTCGCTTAAGGCTTTGTACGACGAACTCGACAACAGCCAGCGTGCAATCATACGCGACAGCTACGTGGCCGACTCTGCAATTGCTGCCATGGGCGACAAGCTGAAACTGCAAGGCAAATACAATCCCAAGAAGGCCGAATCGTACGACGAATACATTAAACAGGCCGCTCCGAGGGAAAAGGCTTTCGTAGCACTGCAGAAGATGATCGAAACCGACATCGACAACAAAAACTGGGCAGGCGCTGCTGCTACGGTACAGAAATACCGCCAGTACTGGAAGGACAAGACAAAGAAGATTGACAACCTGCTTAGCATCCTCAACGAGAAATCGCAATCGGTTGTAGCCGAAGCTTTGCCCGAAACGGTAAATACTACAGGCAACGAATACAACCCGATACTTTCGTCCGATGGCAATACCTTGTACTTCTGCGGTGAAGGCCGTAGCAACAACAAGAGCGGCGAAGACATCTTCGTATCGGAAAGGACTGCCGACGGATGGAGCGAAGCCCAAATTATAAACGAAGTTTCGACAAAGGCCAACGACTATCCGCAGTGCATCAACGCTTCGGGCAACACCATGTACATTTTCAAGAACGGAAGATTGTACTTCTCGAAGAAGGCCGGTGCTACCTGGGGAAAGCCGCAGAAAATGTCAAACAACGTAAACTCGAGCAACTGGCAGGGCGACGCTTTCCTGAGCCACGACGGAAAGGCTTTGTTCTTCGCAGCTAAGCGCAGCGACATGCTCAACATGTTCAACGATGCCGACTTCGACGGACTTGTATACCACGGAAAAGTTGACGAGCACCAGACCGACTTGTATGTTTGCACTATCAACGCCGATGGCGAATGGGGCAAGCCAGTAAACCTCGGCGGAACGGTCAACACCCTTTACACCGAACGCACCCCGTTCCTTAGCAACGACAACAAGCACCTCTACTTCGCTTCCGACGGACACGGAGGTCTTGGCGGACTCGACATGTACGTTTCTACCCGTCTTAACGACGACTGCTGGGACTGCTGGAGCGAACCTGTAAACCTCGGCAAGGACATAAACTCAGCTTCCGACGACATGGGCTACAAGATCAGCACCGACGGAACCAAGGCTTACTTCTCGAAGTCGAACGCAGCAAAAGGCAAGAAGGGCAACCTCGATATCTTTATCATCAACCTTCCCGAAAACCTGCAACCAAAGAACATAAAGTAAGCTAAATAGCGGCTTCAAAAGACATGAGTCCATACGTAATAGCGTCAATAGTCGTCGGCTACTTTGCCTTGCTGATTCTTATATCGCACCTTACTTCGAAGAAAGCAAACAACGACACCTTTTTCACAGGCAACCGCAGGTCGCCATGGTTTGTGGTGGCATACGGAATGATCGGTGCATCGCTCTCGGGCGTGACATTCATGTCGGTGCCCGGCTACGTGCAGAGCAGCCAGTTTACATACTTCGGCGTGGTCCTCGGATACACAATAGGATACATTGTAATTTCTTTCGTGCTGCTACCGCTATACTACAAGCTTAACCTCACATCGATATACACCTACCTCGACAAGCGGTTCGGAAGCAATTCGCAACGGACGGGCTCGTTTTTCTTCATAGTGTCGCGACTGATGGGGTCGGCACTACGCATGTATCTGGTTGTATTCGTACTTCACGAATTTGTATTCAAGGCAATAGGCGTCCCGTTCTGGGCTCTGGCGCTGTTCTTCATAGTGCTGATACTGATTTACACCTTCAAGGGCGGAATCAAGACCATCATCTGGACCGATACGCTGCAGACTACATTCATGCTGCTATCAACCATTGTGACTATTGTGTTCCTGCTAAAGGAAATGGACCTTTCGTTCTTCGACATGATGTCGCAGGCTGCCGACGAAGGCTACACACACATGTTCGAAACCGACTGGCGGTCGAACAACTTCTTCCTCAAGCAGATTCTTAGCGGCGCATTCATCACTATAGCCATGACAGGCCTCGACCAGGACATGATGCAGAAAAACCTTACCTGCAAGTCGCTTAAGGAGGCACGGAAAAACATGCTTTCGTTCAGCGTTTGCATAGTCATTGTGAACGTATTGTTCCTCGTTATGGGTGTAGCCCTTATGACATATTCCACGCAGACAGGCTTTGCCCTGCCCGAAAAGTCCGACAGCATATTTGCAGCAGTAGCCCAGAATATCGGTTCGGCAACGTGGATAATCTTCATCATCGGTCTGGTTGCAGCAGGCTACTCGAGTGCCGACGGAACCTTGACCTCGCTCACCACAACCTTCTGCTTCGACATACTGCAGTTCGATAAGAAACCCGACTACGACGAACAGAAAAAGACGAAAATCCGCAAGAGAACACACATCGTATTTGCGGCAATATACTTCCTTATCATAATAGTATTCAAGCCGTTCCACACCGATTCGCTCATAAAGATGCTTTTCGACATTGCAGGTTACACCTACGGACCGCTGCTTGGACTTTTCAGTTTTGGACTGTTTATCAAGAAACGCAATCCAAACGACAAGGTTGTGCCGTTCATCGCTATACTTTCGCCGGTAATAAGCTATTTGCTAAACATTTACTCGGATGAATTGTTCTTCGGCTACAAGTTCGGCTTCGAGATCCTTATTGTAAACGGACTGCTGACATTCTTGGGATTGCTGATATTCAGCAAGAAAACCGAAGAAACTCACGTTTAAGCATACCCGTCATCGGAAAGGGTACAAAAAAGGCACCTCATCGGGTGCCTATATAATATATGGTATAATCCTATTAAAATAATCCGTGAAGTTCGGCATCAATCTTATCGATTACGGTGCTAAGGTCTTCGGGCTTGTTGGCGAAGTCGAGATTGTCGACATCGATAATGAGGAGCTTACCGCTGTCATACTCCGAAGCCCACGCCTCGTAGCGCTCGTTGAGACGAGTAAGGTAGTCGATGCGGATCGACGACTCGTACTTACGACCGCGCTGCTGGATCTGACGAACGAGCGTAGGAACGCTTGCACGCAAATATATGAGCAAGTCGGGAGCCTGAACAACCGATGTCATAAGCTTGAACAAGTTGAAATAATTGTCGAAGTCGCGGCTCGACATAAGCCCCATCGAATGCAAGTTGGGTGCAAATATATATGCGTCTTCGTATATGGTTCTGTCCTGAATTATGGTCTTGTCCGACTTACGAATCTCGAGTATCTGGTTGAAGCGGCTATTCAAGAAAAAAATCTGTAGGTTGAACGACCAGCGCTGCATGTCCTCGTAGAAATCGTTGAGATAAGGATTGTAATCAACATCCTCATAATTCGGAGTCCATCCGTAATGCTTTGCCAGCAATTTGGTAAGGGTTGTTTTGCCGGCTCCAATGTTTCCTGCTACTGCTATATGCATACCTCTAAAAATTTTGCGGTGCTAATTTATAGAATTTTTTACAATTGTCATCTATTTTTCGACTTGAATTTTACAACATTCCAATTTGTTGTCGCCGAGCAGATAAAGCAAATCGTGCCTGATGCGGAACTTGTCGGTCTTTTTGCCGTCTGTTGGAATGGTAACCGTTTTGTCGTCGGCGACATCGTAAGCCACGATTTCACCATTGCGGCCATAGTACAGAATGTCGTTGTCGATGCAGAAGTCGGTGCATTCGCCGTCGGTTTCGATTGCACGGTAGAAATTGCCGAACTTATCGAGAATCAGGACTTTACTGTTGTCAGTAAGCAAAAACAGATAGTTTATCGACTCGCGCATAGCCAGCACCTCGGCATCGCCAAGCCTATCGTATATGTTGGTTCCCTGCTGCGACACTTCGAGGTTTGCCGTCACCCTACGCACGCATGAATTCTGTTCGTCGAACACCCAGAAGCCACCAAACGACGACGAGCAAACAACCTTGGTATTATATAGTCCAGCATCGTCGAGCATCAAAGGACTGCGCAATTCGGCGAGCTTGCTGTCGAGATAGATGAGCTTGTTGAACTCGGAATAGAAAACTATCACCTTGAACGGATTGGATACATCGAGCGACGACATGCTGCCTGCCGGATAGTTGTCGTAGGCGCAAACGAAATTCATGTCGGCGTCGTACTTTGCCACCACATTGTCCTTCAGGAGATATATGTTGCCCAGCCTATCCACTTCGACAGCACTAGCATTCACGTCCTTGCTCCACGGAGCAAAGTCCTGTGCTTCGGCAAAACTAAGCAGCAACATCAGAACCGATGCAACAAACAAATTCTTCATGCCACAAAGATAAGGAAAAGATTAGCTTGAGGATTTAAAAATTTGAAGATTTGCTTGCGCGAGCTAAAGGTTGAGGATTCGAGGATTTGAGGATTTGATACTGCAAAGCTATTGACTAGCTGCGTACCTGACGGCACGCCTGCTCCGGTCGGATTTTATCCTACCGAAGCATTGTCCCTAACGGGACAGAAGACAGATAATGCCACTCAAACGGCACAGCCATTCAAACAGCGAAGCGAAAAACGCCGAAGGCATTGAAACGGCGTAGCCATTCAAACAGCGAAGCAAAAAACGCCGAAGGCATTGAAACGGCGTAGCCAATCAAACAGCGAAGCGAGGAACGAAGAAGGCATTGAAACGGCGAAGAGATTCAAACAGCGAAGGGAAGAAAGCCGAAGGCATTGA
>JAEEGL015264182.1_pt1 | contig 13127 bp, 8 predicted proteins | sample 9134231 | NCBI WGS metagenome assembly JAEEGL01 (sample SAMN16246548, study PRJNA631951) | gut metagenome | biome: gut microbiome; feature: rumen; material: fiber-attached | host: Bos | place: Iran: Karaj | collected 2018-10
ATCGAAAACGTGAGGAAAAGGAACGAAGAACGTTTTGGCTCGGATCTGGGGCCGCAGCAGCCGCCTCTCTATCGGAACCGGGCCTGCCCGCAGGATCTGAAGACTGCGGCGCTGCGTTTTCTCCGCGAGCGCTGCGAGGAGCTGCTTTTTGATCCCGCGAAAGAGGCGGAGGAGGAGCAGACCGGCGTGTTCCTCGGCAAGAGCCTTTCCGCAAACCAGATCCCCTATAACATGGAGATGGATCTCAACCGGCTCTGTCTCGAAAAAGCCCTGGAAGCCTTCATCGATTCCGGCGTAGCCGAGGACGCCTATACGGTCTATTACTGCTATTTGGACATGTTCCTGGGCCGCTACGGAAACTCCAAGCGCATGGTGGAGCTGCTGAGCGAGTATGAGGCCAACGGCAGTTCTCTGCTGATGAAGCATCGGGATCACTATTCCCATTCGGTCTATGTGTTCGCTCTGGGGCTCGCCATCTATGAAAGCAACGAAGCCTATCGGGACAGCTTTCGAGCCTTTTATCATTTGGAGGGGAAGAAAGAGAACGAAAGCGCCAATCTGTTTCTGGAATACTGGGGTCTGACCTCTCTCTTTCACGATATTGGCTATCCCTTTGAGCTGCCCTTTGAACAGGTGCTCAGCTACTTTGAGGTGGATCATCAGGAACGCGGCAAGGGCAGCCTGTATCTGGCCTACCACGACGTCGAGGCGCTGACCGGGCTGGACGAGGTGGCGAAGATCCATTTCGAGACCCTTTACGGGAAACGCTTTGAGACCACCAGCGCCCTGCTGGCCCACGACCTTGCGCAGAAGCTCGGCGCGGCCTACGGCTTCTCCGAGGAATATCTGCTGGAGGTGCTGGAACGGAAGCCCAGGCAGCCGAACCGCTTCGGCTACTTCATGGATCACACCTTTTTCAGCGCTTCCCGTCTTTACCGGGAGCTGGCGGAGGAGCTGGGCGGGGAAAATCTCACGCCCATGCATGTGGACGCGCTCTCCGCCATTCTGCTGCACAACAGCCTCTATAAGTTTTCCATCGCTTTCTACAAGGACAAAGAGAAGCGCAAGGCCCCGCTGAAGGCGCAGCTCCATCCCCTGGCCTGGCTGCTGATGCTCTGCGACGAGCTGCAGTGCTGGGACCGCACCGCCTACGGGCGCAACTCCCGCACAGAGCTGCATCCCATGGCCGTCGACTTTGACTTCTCCGACGCCGCGATCCGCGCCGTCTATTACTACGACCAGGAAGAACGGGAGAAAATCGACTCCTTCCGGGTGAAATACGCCGCCTGGGAAGCGGGCGGCGAGCAGGGCAAGCCTCCCCGTCTGAAAGCCTACAGCGACATGGCGGAGAAGGAACAGCGCTTCACGGCGGATATCGAGAAGATCGTGGACACGAGGAGCATTCCTCTGGATATCCGTCCGGACGTGCGCAGGGCGGATCGCCGGAGCAAGCACATCTATCTCTCCGGAAGCAACTTCCTGCATTTATACGATTTTGCCGTGGCGCTCCACGGGCGCAATCTGCCGCCGGAGACCACCGCGGAGGAGCTGGAGGCCAGATTCGGCTCCCAGTCGCTGGAGTACCAGCTTTCCGGCATCAACCGCGCCAAAAGCTTCAGCCGCTATCTCAACGCGCTGGGCTGCTTCTATACGGACAGACCGGTGGATTTTGAGATGGTGACGTCCTTTACGCCCGATGAGGCGCTGCAGATCGCGCCCCTGGAGCACGAACGCTGGGTGCGGGAGCACCAGGGCATGGGCTGGCGTTCCGGCACCGACTATGAGACGCTGCCTCTGGCGCCGGACGACCGGCAGGCGCGGCGGGCGCTGCGGGAGCAGCTGCGCTGCCACAAGCTGACCATGGACGGCGCTGTGACCGGCGAAGAGATCCGCGCGCATTTCTTCGCTCTGCCGGAGGAAGACCAGGACAAGGATTGGCGGCCCTTCAACAGCATGCTGAAGCTGCTGAAAAAGTTTGACGGGCTTCGCATCTACCGACTCTGAACAACAATCATGAAGTCTTGGATGAAACAGGCCCCGCCCTATGAGGGGGGGCAGCCATATCTGTACTTTGCTTTTGCCGAGGAAGACGCCAGCCGTGTCTGGAAGCTCCTGCGTCCCCTGCTGGCGCGGGGCTGCCGGGTGTGGTACTGCTGCGGTCCGGCGGGCGGCGCGGAGGAACTGCTGCACCGGCAGGAGCGCTGCGAGAAGGCGGCGCTGACCGTGGTGTATCTGACGGACGCGGCCTGCAGGGACAGGGACACCAAAAGCGCCGTTCTCGTCAACCAAAAATACGATCGCCCGATCCTCTGTCTGGATCCGGACGCAAAGGATCGCCGCCTCTCCATGAATCTGCGGGAGACGGTCCCGCATGTTCCCTTGTACCGGCTGTCAAGGGAGGATCGGGAGAGCGCCCTCTTGCATGCCGACGGCTTTTCCCAGGACATGCTCGGCGAACCGATCAAAATCGGGGATCGCGGCGGCGTCATGAAGACGCTCACCCTGGCTTTCTGCGCCCTGGCCGTGCTGCTGGCTGCGGTCTCCTTTGCGGGTTTTCGGTTTTTCGGCTGGTTTTCCCCGGCCCCGCAGGATGAGCTGGAGATCCGTGACCCGGTCCTGCAGGCTGCCGTACGGCAGGCAGCCGGCGGCGTGATCACGGAGGAGCGGGCGTCCGAGCTCCGCTTCCTGCGCTTCCGGGAGCTGCCGGAAAGCTGGGAGGAGCTTGAAAAGCTCCCGGCTCTGGAGCGGATCGAGCTGCCGCAGCAGGCGCTTCTGGACGGCGGCATGCTGCCGGAGGGCGACTATGTCATCGAACTGAGCGGAGGTGACGGCCCATGAGCGGTTTCTTCAAGCCCTATGAGGGCGGCCGTCCCTTCCTGTTTATCAGCTATGCCCACAAGCAGTCCGACACGGTCCTCGACACCATCCGCATCCTTCACGAGAAGGGCTGGCGGCTCTGGTACGACGAGGGCATCCCGGCGGGGAGCGACTGGCCCGCCAACATCGCCCAGCATATGCAGGGCTGCGAGCGCGTGATCTTCTTTCTCTCCGCCAGGGCCCTGGAATCGCACAATTGCTTCAGCGAAATCAAAACGGCGGCCCGCCTGGGAAAGCCCATCCTTCTCGTTTGGCTGGAGGATGCGTCGCCGGACCGGAACTGGCAGGAGATCCTGGATGGGCTCCCGGAGGTCCCGCTGCTGGAAAGTGCGGCGGAGCGGGCGGAGGCGATCCTGCGTTCCGGCTTTCTGCCGCGCCGCCTGCACCGCAGCTGGACAGAGCGCATCCCCTGGCGGGCCGTGGGGCTTGCCGCGTCGCTGCTGTTTTTCCTCGCGGCGGCGGGGGCTCTGGCGGCGCTGATGACCTGGCGGCAGCTTCCGCCTCAAGAGCCGGAGCCGGATCCCGCGGCGCCACCGGCCCAGGCAGAGCCCAGTCCGACCCCCGTGCCCATTGTGGAGCTGGGGGAGGCGGAGCGTTATTTCGCGGTCAGCTTCCCCGACAGTCAGCAGGAGCGGGCCGTCCGCCGGGCGCTGGCCGCTCCGACAGACGCGCTGTTTCGCTGGCAGATCGCCGAGATCCCGGAGCTGTATTTCTGCGGGAATCTGACCGCGGACAATATGGATGCCGTCTCCTTCGGCGCTGACGGGAGCTTTCGCGTCAACGGGGCTCCGGTGATCCAGGGGCAGGTATCCGATCTGAGCCTGATCAAATCCATGGTAAAGCTGGAGCATCTCGCGCTGATCTGCCAGCCACTGGACGATCTGTCCGGTTTGAACGGACATCTGCTTCTGCGCTCGCTGAGCCTTGCGGGCAGCAGCGTGGAGGATCTCTCCGCGCTGTCGGAGCTTCCGAGCCTGGAGACGCTGCATCTGGAGCACACCGGCGTGCGGGATCTGAGGCCTTTGGAGGCGCTGCCGAATTTGAAAACGGTGACGGTCAGTCGGGACATGCTGCCGCTGACCTGGACCGAAGAAGCCGCATTCACGGTCGTTTTGATCCGGGAATCCTGATTCTTTCTGCGAGGGAGGATACGATATGAGTAAAAAAGTGATCCATCTGCTGTGCGCGGAGGCTGACCGCGCGGCGCTGCAGCCGGTGCTGGACGCGCTGAAGGCCAAAGGCCTGCGCGTGTCGGAAAGCCGGGACAGCAGCAAGGAGGATATCGTACTGGCGGCCCTGTCCGGCAGCTTTTATGCCGACAGCGCCGGGACAGAGACGCTGCTTGATCTCGTCGCCGCGGGAGCGGAGACCGTGCTGCCCCTGCAGCTGGACGGCGCGCCCATCCCGGATACCATCAAGAACGCGCTCTACGCCCGCAACATCATCCCCGCCGCCGGGCGGGACGCGGCCCATACGGCTGAGCGCATCGTCGCCGCCCTGCCGAAGCGGAAGACCAAGCTGCCCCTGATCCTGTCGGCAGCCGCGCTGGTACTGTTCGCCGCCGTCGGGTTTCTGCTCTGGCGGGCCAATCAGTCTCCGCCTGAGGAGACCGTGCCGGTCATGGCGGCGACCGCAGAGCCTGTCGACGAGATCGCTATCCCGGCGGGCCTCACCGCGGAGGATCTGGCCGCCATCGAGGACGTGATCATTGTGGGCGACTATTTCGGCTACTATACCGACGCCGATTTCCGCCAGGCCGGGGAGCACTGGCTCAACGTCTATGACGACGTCGCCTATCGCGCCTTTGAGGATAACATGCCCGTCTGGATCAGCAAGGAGGACGGACATGCCTACGCCATGACCCGCTACGACGATCTGCGCTTTCTCGAGCTGATGCCGAAGCTGCGCTTCCTGGAGCTGGTGAATGTGGAGGCGGCAGCCGACAGGCTCCCGCAGCTGGGCGAAGCCGCCATTCTGGAAGGCGTGCATCTCAGCGACTGCAATATCGACAGTCTGGACTGGCTGACCGGGGCAAAGATGCACGCCTTTGATATCCACAACACGCAGGTGACAGATTACACGCCGCTGACCTCCTGCAGCAGACTGAAGGACGTCAATCTCGATCTGTATTTGATGGAAGAAGCGGATTGTTCGGGTTTTGCTCCGCCGGAGCTTCAAAGCTTTCGGATCAGCAGTGGGCAGGATCTGCGCGGCGGGCTGGACCTTTCCGCCCTCTCTGCCTGTACAAAGCTGCGCGAATGCCAGCTGGATGCTGATCTTCCGCTCGCCGATCTGTCCTTCCTCGCCGAAGCAACAAAACTGGAAGCTCTATACATTTCCGAGCAGCATGAACTGCGGGATATCTCCGCGCTGAACGGGATGAAGAATCTCAAGCACTTGGAAATCCAATACTGCGAGCGCGTCACGGACTATACACCCATCGCGGGGTGTTCTTCACTGGAACAGATCCATTTCCAGTGTGACTACAACCCCGACGCGCTGCGGGACGCCTCCTTCCTGGCCGAACTGCCGAAGCTGCGGGATATCGGACTTTACGGCTGCAATCTGAACGATATGGACTTCCTGGAGGGGATCGCCGCCCACCAGAGCCGCATCAACCTGGGCTTTGCCGGGGATATCCTTGATTATTCCGGACTGGTCCATATCAAGAATTACGATTATCTCCACGTCAATCCGCGGTATCATTATGGCAACCGGGGCGGGGAATTCTCCGCCGTGCTGCCCTATATTCAGAACGCGGAAATCGACTACCTGATGCTCTATGACTGTGCGGGTGTGGATCTGAGCCAGCTTCCGGACGGCATTCGTCAGCTCAGCATCGTCGAAGGCGATCTGCGCGATCTGCGCGGCCTCAAGCCCTATTCTCTCCGGCGGCTGGAGCTTCGGGACTGCCAGTATCTCAGCTCGCTGAACGGGATTGAGGCCATTCCAACCATGTTCGGCAGTCGCGGACAAATGGAGCTGGAAATCAGGGGCTGCCTGCGTCTCGCGGATTACGCTGCGCTCTCCGGCAGCAATCTCATCCATCTGAAGCTTGTGGGACAGTATGTTCTTCCCGATCTGGGCAGCCTCCATACGCGCTCGCTCCGTCTGGAGAGCATCCCGGAGCTTCAGGATCTGCATCTGCTGGACGCACTTTCGACCGACGAGAAGATCGGGATCGATCTGGTGGGCCTTGACGAGCTCCGGGATCTCTCGCCGCTTCATCGTCTCAACGGCGGGCATCTGATCGTGCCGCCCCAGGTGGCCGAGCAGGCGGAGGAACTGGTGGACGAGGGCATTTTCGACAGCTTTGAGGTGGCCTATCCCGACGGCAGCTGGCAGCCCTTCGACGGCGCGGTGGAACTGTTGAGCCTGGACGAGCTGGACACCCTGCCCCCGCCCCTGCTGCGGCGGGTGAAGCGCCTCTGCATCGCGGGCGATGCGCTGGTCGATCCCGATCGCTATGACATCTGGGAGGATTGGGAGCATCGTGATGAAAACGGCAATCCGACGCTGCAGCTCCACGACCGCGAGACGGACGCGGTGACGCCGCTCTCTCCGGGCGTGATCGCGGATTTCAGCAGCCTCAGCGCACTGACCGGCCTGCGGGAGCTGTATCTATACAGCCAGCCGATCCGGAATCTGGACGGCATTCAGGTGTTCTCTTCCCTGGAGCAGTTTTCCGCCAAGGGCTGCTCCGCATTGACCGACGCCTCCGCCCTCTTCGCCCTGCCGGAGCTGCGCTGGGTGGATCTCAAATGCACGCAGGTGGATTCCATCCAGGGCGTGCAGAACCTGCGGGAGCTGCGCTACCTGGACGTCTCCGACACCCGTGTCTCCGACCTGACGCCTCTGGCGGAGTGCGACTTTTCCGCTGCGGAGAAAGACGTCGGCTTTGACTTGGACTGCAACGAGCTGAACCTGGGCGAGGAGGATTTCATCGCCATGGCTCATATCCGGCGCTTCAGAGGACTGGCCTTCACCAATGCCGATCCCGCTGTCTGGATCGGCGCACTGTCCGGCTGTGAGATACACTATTTCGGGGCTGCGGGAGACCTGCACAGCAACGAGGATCTGGCGGCCTTCGCGGCGGATCATCCGGAGCTGCGGGCGCTGTTTCTGGGCTGGGAAGAGGACATCACCGATCTGACGCCGCTGCTGGCCTTAGAGGATCTGGAAAGAGTCAGCGTCAATCAGAACATGCGGGAGGCCATCGCCAGCCTTGACGGGCAGAACTTTGCCTTCGAGCTGGAGATTCAGGGCTGATGGACACAGAGAAGACGATCCCCATTGTCATCGGGGTCACCGGACATCGGGTGATCCGTCCGCAGGATCGCCCGGCGCTTCGGTCTGCGGTGAAGGCGGAGCTGGAAAAGCTTCGCGGGCTTTGTCCCCACTCGCCGCTCGTGATGCTGAGCTCTCTCGCCGATGGCGCGGATCTGCTCTGCGCCGACGTGGCGGAGGAATTGGATATTTCGCTGATCGCGGTGCTGCCCCGGGAGCGGGAGGATTATGGGCGGGATTTCAGTCCCGAGGCCCTGGCGCGCTTTGCCCATCACTGTGAGCGGGCCGACCAGGTGTTTCCCGCGCCGAACACAGAGCCCGTGCCGCCCGACGGCGGCGGCCGGGCGTATCAGTTCCGGCAGGCGGGGATCTATGTGGCGTCCCACTGCCATATCCTGCTGGCCCTCTGGGACGGGGAACCCGGAAAACATGGCTGCGGCACCGCGGAAACGGTGGACTTTGCTCTGACCGGCAATTATGACCCCCCGTCCGGCATGTCCCCGCGCTCCGGCAGCAACGAGGCTGTGATCCATATTTACTCGCCGCGGGGGGAAAACACGGAAAAGGCGGCGGGCACGGTGCGGAGCCTGGGGAACCGGGACGCCGTTCTGGACATTCTCCGCAAGACGGATGACTTCAACCGAAGCGCATCCGGGATCTCGTCGGAGGCCAACTCCCGCCTCCCCGCCGGGTCCGACAGCGATCCCGTTCTGGAGCGGATGGAGGCCATCGGCCAGGCGGCCGGAAAACTCAGCCGGCAATACGCCGGGCGGTATCGGCGCGTGCTGGCCCTGCTTGCTGTGGCCAGCGCTCTGCTGACCTTTGCGTTTCTGATGTACGACGAGGCGCAGGCGATCTGGATGATCCTCGTCTGCGGTGTGATGCTGCTGGCCGCCTGGGGCTGTCAGCGCTATGCCCTGCGTTCGGACTGCCACCGGCGCTATATCGAGTACCGCGTCCTCGCCGAATGTCTGCGGGTGCAGACGTATCTGCGCTATGCGGGGAGCCGCGTCCCGGCCTCTGCGCTGCTCTCCTGGACGCAGCAGGAGGAGACCGCGTGGGTCCTGGACGCCCTTTGTGTGCTGACGGTCGGCAGCGCGCCGGAAAAGGCCCATGACATTCGAGTCTGCTGGGTGGAGGCGCAGCGCGCGTATCACCGGAAGGCATCCGGAAGCGCCGGGCAGAAGCTCTCCGCCAGCGACCGCGCCCTGCGTTTTGCGCTGGTCTTGAGTGTGGGGCTGTATCTGCTGGGCCTGGCTTATGAGCTGTTTTGCGGCGGCCTGCTCTTCCGCCCCGCCGTCAGCGTGACGGATGTGGAGCTCTGGCGCACGGTTTTGAAGATCCTGATGGGGACGATCTCCGCTGTGACCCTGTTTGTGGCGAATTTCTACGGGCGCCTCTCCCTGCCGCGCAAGCTCTCCGACCACCAGAAGATGGAGCGCTTCTACGAAAAAATGTCCGCGCAGCTGCGGCAGCGCGGACAGACGGAGGAGCTTCTGACGGTGCTGGCCCGGGAGGAGCTGACCGAAAACGGCAACTGGTGCTCCTATCAGCGGGACAACAAGCCGGATATCAGCCTGTAGCCGGCGCGCTCTCCGTTTTCCCTTGCCAAGCTCCCGGGTCCGTGATATAATAGTAGTATCTTTCACATCCGTTTCGGGAGGTGACACATTTGGGCAACGCCAAGTTTACGCTCAACGCCTTTATCCTGGTGCTCATCATCGCCACCGTCATCGTGTTCTTCTTCACCGTATCGCTGGTGGACTTCGCAAGTCATCCCGCCGTCAACGAATTTCACCCCATCGAGGGCACCGACGCGGCAGTGTGCTACCGCTCGCTGGAGCCCAGCGGCATCTACGAAGGAGACCGCGTCAACGGCGTCCTGAAGCTGGAGGGAGAATTCGGCTTTGACTGGGGTCTTGTCCGGGAGGGCGGCTATCTCTACACCAACGAATACCGGCGCAGCGCCCTGGGACTGATCATCAGTCAGGTGGTCCGCATCGATCTCGCCAGCTACGAAAAGGAAGTCCTGCTGTCCGACGCCATTCTTCGAGGCCGCTGCGCTTCCGGGGAACTGGTCTGCCTCAGCGGAACGCTTCTGCCCTCCGTCAATCCGGGTGAAAACTCTCTCTGCCGTCTCTATGCGCTCTCTGCCCCCTGGATCGATCCCGAAGGCGAAAGCGTCGAGGTCGTGTACCTGGATCCCGCGAGCGGGCAGGAACTGTTACGGCTGCGGGACAGCCATTTTTCCGCCAAGTTTGAGCAGCTCTATCTGCAGCGGAGCCTTGAGGAGGTGCGGGGATGAAGTTCGGCGTCGATCTTCGAAAAACGCTCACCGGCGCGGAGCTCAGTATCCGCATTCAGCAGATCTGCGCCATCCTGCCGGTGCTCTATCTCTTTGCCGCCGCCAGCTTTCCCATTGTCCTCACCCGCCGGAATGTCGCCTCTGTGCTCTTCGACCTGGGCTTTTCCGCTCTGCCCCGGCTGGAAGCGCTGGGTATTTCCCTGCTCTACCGCACCACCCGCAGCGAAGTGCTGGTAAACTTTCTCCTGCTGGGTTTTGCTCTCGCACTGGGGCTGGCCGCCGGCGCCCTCCTCCACGGCAAAGCCGCCCGGGCTGCCCGCCGTTTTCTGGTGGTCTGGATCGCTGCCGATCTGCTGCTGCGTCTGCTGCCTCTGGGCCTGAATCGGGCCTTTGGCCTGCCGGCCGCTATCCTGGGCTTTGCCCTGCAGCTGCTCTGTCTTGTGCTCTGTGTCCTGGATCTGCGCGCCGATCAAAAAGCGAAAAGCAAGTCGGATCAAGCGTTTTAAAACCAAAAGCCCTGCCGCAAAGCGGCAGGGCTTTTGGTTTCAAAACGGGACAGGGTTCCAGCCGGGAAAGCGGCGAACCCGGAAGGCGGGCGCGAGCCCGTCTCCCCTTGTTATTTCCCCACGCAAAAGCGCTGGAAGATCCGGTCTGTCACGTCCTGGCGGACGCTGCGGCCGCTGAGCTCGGCCAAAGCCTCCATGGTGGCTTCCGATTCGGTGAGCACCAGATCCGGGGTAAGGCCCTGATCCATGGCCTCCAGGGCCGCCCGGAGCGACTCCGCCGCTCTTCCCACGGCCTCCGCCTGGCGGGCATTGGTCAGGATCTCCCCCGCCGGGGCCGAAGGCAGCGGGAACAGGGCGGCGATCGCCTCCTCCAGCTGATCCAGGCCCTCCCCGGTCAGGCTGCTCACGGGGATCACCGGCAGACTGGTCTCCACCAGCTCCCCATTGCTCTTCAGATCCTGCTTGGACAGCACCACCAGGCCGTGCCCGGCCCGCTCCGCCGCCCGGAGGATCTCCCGATCCTCTCCGGTGTAGTCCCGGCTGCCATCCACCACGGCGATCACCAGCTCCGCCCCTTCCAGGGCGGCCTTGCTGCGCTGCACGCCCAGGCGCTCCACCTCGTCCTCGGTCTCCCGGATGCCGGCGGTGTCGATCAGGCGCAGGCACAGTCCTCCCAGACGCAGCCTCTCCTCAATGGTGTCCCGCGTGGTGCCCGGCACCGGGGTGACGATGGCCCGTTCATAGCCCAGCAGGGCGTTCAAAAGGGAGCTTTTTCCGGCGTTTGGCCGTCCCACGATGGCGGTGGGGACGCCCGCGTTCATGAGCTTTCCCCGCTGAAAGCTTTTCAGCAGCCGCTCCAGCTCTCCCAGGGCCTTCTCCAGCACGCTCCGATAGGCGCGCAGCCGGAAGTCCTCGATGTCTTCATCCGGATAGTCCAGCACCGCGTGGTAGTGGGCGCTGATGTCGGAGAGCGCGGAATAGATCTCCTCCGCCTTCCGGTGGATGGCGCCGGAGAGCTGCCCCGCGGCGTTGCGCAGGGCTTCGTCGCTCTCCGCATCGATGAGATCCGCCACGGCCTCCGCCTCGGAAAGGCCCAGCCGTCCGTTCAAAAAGGCCCGCTTGGTAAACTCTCCCGGCCCCGCCTGCCTCGCGCCCAAGGCAAAAAGCTCCTCCAGCGCCGTGCGCAGCAGCAGGGGCGAGCCGTGGCACTGAAACTCCACCGTGTCCTCTCCCGTATAGCTGTTGGGCCCCCGGCTCACCGTGGCAAGGCAGAGATCCAGCAGGCTCCCGTCCCGTCGGCAGAGACGGCCGTAGCAGAGCTTTCGATCCGGCTGCCGGGACAGAGCCGGGCCCCGCTCCGGGGTGAAGAGCTTCTGCGCCATCTGGATCACGCCCTCCCCCGAAAGGCGGACGATGCCGATGGCGGCCACCTGGTTCCCGGTGGCAATGGCAGCAATGGCGTCTGACATGAAAAAACCTCCGACAAATGAAACGGGAGGGGCAAGCCCCTCCCCTACTGGTTATGATCCTTATCCCTTGCGGGCTTCCCGGGCCGCGCGGGCATTGCGCTCGTCGATCCGGTCCGATACGTAATAGCTCAGGGAAAGCAGACTGTCGGAAAAATGCACGTTTTCCACGATGGTGCTGCTGTTGGGCTCCGTGAGCTCCACGTTGGTAAAGTTCCAGATGGCCTCCACGCCGTGGCTGGTCAGGATCTGGGTCACCGGAACGGCGGCGTCCTTCGGCACGGTCAGCACCGCGATGTCCACCTGGTTTTCCTTCAGATACCGGGGCAGATCCTCCATGGACAGCACCGGGACCTTGTTGAAGGTGGTGCCGATGAGCTCCGGCTTCACGTCGAAGGCCGCGGAGAGCTGAAAGCCCCAGTCGCTGAAGCAGAAGTTGTCGATCAGCGCGTGGCCGATGTTGCCCACGCCGATGAGGATCGCGCTGTAATGCCGATCCATCCCCAGGATCGAAGCGACTTGTTCCCGCAGCGCAGGCACATGGTAGCCGTAGCCCTGCTGCCCGAACTCCCCGAAGCAGCTGAAATCCTGGCGGATCTGAGACGGCGTCAGTCCCAGCTGCTGTCCCAGCTCCGAAGAGGAGACCCGGGTGATGCCCTGGGCGGTCAGTTCGTCCAGCTTCCGCAGATAGCGGGGCAGCCGGCGAATGACATTGTTGGAAACCTTCAGTCGTTTCAATTTGATCTCTCCTTCTCATCTCTTTCCCTTTGTTTATTTTATCACATATTGTTTCCCCGTGCAAGTCCCGCCGCCTTTTTTTCTCCCGCTCCGTCCATATACTGCCAAAAAAAGTGCGCCTGGGGACTGGCGCGGAGAAAAAGAATCTGGTATACTGGTTTGAAAGTATTTCTTCAGAAAGCGAGGAATGCATCATGGCAGAAAACAGACCACAAGGCCGTAAGACCAATGTGACCGGGCAGAGCACCGGCGCTTATCGGCGCGGAGACGGGCTGAACACCGGTCCTGTCGGCAAGCCCGGCAGCAATCCCTTCAGCGCCTCCGGGAACAGCTCCAAACCCGGCATGAGCCGCGCCGCCAAGGCCGGCGGCGGTGGCGGCGTGCTTCTGATCCTTCTTCTGCTGTTCTTCCTGCTCCGCGGCTGCGGCGGCAGCGGCGGCGGCATGCTCGGCGGCGATCTGCCCGGCGGCAGCGGCTCCGTCACGGACAGCAGCAGCTATTCCGGCAGTCCTTCCGCCGGCAGCTCCTCTACCGGCAGCAGCGGAACGAGCGGGCTGGAAGGCCTGTTCCAGGGCGGCAGCTCCGGCTCCTCCGCGTCCGCCAACCCCTATGCCAACCTTCTGGGCAACATGAGCTCCTCCGGCACTGCCGCGCAGGTGAACACCAGCGCCGTGGACACCTCCGTGTCCTCCGAGGCACGGGAAAAGTACACCACAATCCGGGGCAAGGGCCAGGACGAGGTCACCATCATGGTCTACATGTGCGGCACCGACCTGGAGTCCCGCAGCGGCATGGCTACCAGAGACCTGGCGGAGATGGCCAAGGCCAACATCGCCTCCAACGTCCATGTGGTGGTCTACACCGGCGGCTGCAGCCGCTGGAACAACAACATCATCAGCACCGGCAAGAACCAGATCTATGAGGTCCAGTCCGGCGGTCTCAAGCGTG
>JAEEGL016281093.1_pt1 | contig 13127 bp, 24 predicted proteins | sample 9134231 | NCBI WGS metagenome assembly JAEEGL01 (sample SAMN16246548, study PRJNA631951) | gut metagenome | biome: gut microbiome; feature: rumen; material: fiber-attached | host: Bos | place: Iran: Karaj | collected 2018-10
AACAGATGGTAAAACACGGATTTACATTTCTATAACCGAATGGGAAAAACCTATAAAATTTTACTACACACAGTCCGCGGCAAACCTCGTTACTGTTGATTGGGGGGATGGAAGTTCTACACAAAAAAGTAGCAGTACAAGTGCAAGCCTTACGCACACATACGCCAATGCTGGAGATTATGTTATCACAATGTATGCTTCAAGTGGCAGTTATAGTTTAGCAAGGAGCAGCTATACTATGTTCGATAATCAATCTTCACAATATGCAAATTATTATCTAATCACTAAGGGCATTTTAATTGGCAGCAATGTAGTTAGAATAGGCGGTAGTCCTCTTGGCGCAAAAGTATGCGGCTTTTTTAGTATTCCAACATCTGTAACTACAATAGATACCAATGCATTCAGGAATATGACAGACGGTAGCGCTGGAATAGTGATACCGAGTGGGTGTACTGCCATTGGTCAATACGCCTTTACCTACTTTTCTGGTAGGGTGTCATTGCCAAAATCAATAACATCAATAGCACAGCAAGCGTTTTATACCGCAACGTTTATTCCAAGACTTTCTCTCCCGGAAAATGTAACTTATGGCGCGACGCCTATGCAGTCAGCAAAAATACAAAGGCTCGTTATTGGAGAGGGCGTGACTGCCTTAACGAACTATTTTGCCAATGTAGATTTATGTCGTGAAATAGTGGTTCCAGAGGGGGTTACTACCATATCTGGATACTACGTGATAGGAGGTGCTAATATAAGCAAAGCAACCATAGCCTCGACTGTTACTGATATGGCTGGATATAATGTTGTAGGTAGCACCATAGTTGAACTAATAATGCTACCAACAACACCACCCACATATGGATATAGCACAATACCAAGCACTTCTTCTTTACTTTCTCAATTTAAGATGTATGTTCCTCATGGATGCTTATCAGCATATCAGTCTGCAACAGGTTGGTCAGCTTACGCATCGAATATGGTCGAAATGCCCGCTTAACATTTACTACTATGATAATAGACAACAACCACATCATCGCCGACGACGGCAAGGTGTTCCGCAGAATAGACGATAATAGAATCTACGGCACAGAAATATATCTCGGCTACTCTTATTACATCAATGGTGTAAAGCTCGACGAGCCGCACCTTGACACTCCCGAAGATTTCGAGGAAATCGACGACCCCGCAGAGATTAGCGACTCCGAAGCATTGCATATAATTACAGGCAAAGATGAATAGAGCAGAAGCATTATCCTACCGCAAAAGCATCGAGGATGCAGCGGCACTCCAGAGCGACGAGAAGGCGTTGGAGAATATCTATTTATACCCGAAGTGGGAGGCTGACATAGATGTTGCCCTTGGCGACAGATACCGCGACGGCGACACCCTCTACAAATGTGTGCAGGCGCACCATACGCAGGCAGACTGGCCCCCGCATCTTACCCCCGCACTGTGGGCCGTCGTGTCCCTGGACGAGTGGCCGGAGTGGGTGCAGCCTACGGGAGCGCAGGATGCCTACAACAAGGGCGACAAAGTGACCTTTGAGGGCAAGCACTACATCTCCCTCATTGATGGCAACATTTGGTCGCCTGCTGCATATCCCGCAGGATGGGAAATTCAAAACTAACAAAATACAATGGATTGGACTTCTATCATTATGGCCCTTTTGGGCGGCACTTCCTTTCTGGGCGTGGCTGGTGCCATAGCATACCGAAAGGAAAACAAGAAACTCAAACAGAATGAGGTGAAGGTCTCCACCGTAGATGCACAGAAGCAGGAGATCGAATTGGCAGAGATGTACAAGGACAAGATGCTTGAGATGCTTGAGCAGTTAAGCAGCAAGCAGGACAGCGGCAATCACAACCAGGCCCGCATCTTTGACAAACTCGATGCCCTTGACGGACGGATGGACACTATGGATGGCAAGATGGCCGACATAGTTACCTATCTCAACGGTGACTTCCAAGCCTATCTGGATCGCGTTCACGCACCGAAACCCAAACCCCGCAAACCAAGAAAACAAGCATCATAATGGAAACTATCCGCAAATTTTTCTGCTTTATCTGCGCAGCGGTGGCCCTGTTTGCCACGATAGGCTGCACCGCTTACCTGTTCTATTTCGGCAAGCCGCTCTTTGCCGTGGCCTGCCTCTGCCTTGCCGCTATGGCAACACCCTTTGTCATTGAGAGAGTAAAAGAGCTGCTCAAATGATTATCACTGTAAGGCGCATAGCCAAAAAAGCGAAGTACACCATCGGCAGACTCTACATTGACGGTGCTTACTTCTGCGATACCCTTGAGGACACCGACCGCGGACTGAAGCAGTCTATGCCCCTCTGGGAGATAGAGCAGAAGAAGGTCTACGGGCAGACGGCCATCCCCACCGGCAAGTACGATCTGCTGATGACATACTCGCCGAAGTTTGCCTCCAAGAGCTGGGCAAAGCCTTACAACGGGCGGCTCCCGCTGGTCAACAGCGTGCAGGGATTCAGCGGTGTGCGCATACATCCGGGCAACACAGCTTCCGACACTCTCGGCTGCATCCTCGTAGGTCGCAACACCGTGGTCGGCAAGGTCACCCAGAGCGCCGACACCTTCGCCCGCCTGATGCAAAACCACATCATTCCGGCCCTCTGCAAGAAAGACAAAATCCGTATCGTGATAGAGTAACCTATGACAAGCGAACAAAAGGGCATTTTAGCGGGACTTATTGCCGCGGTGGTGTGTCTGGCCATCGGCATCTGGTTTGGCTTTGAAATGGGCCAGAAAAGGGCCGAAAACAAGCCGCCGAAGATAGAGGTGCGCATTGACACCGTGACCGTCACGGAGGTGCGCATCGACACTGTGGAGAAGGTGAGGACCATCACCGCCTATCTCCCCGTGGTGCCGGATGCCGACGAGCCGATGGACACTATCGACTGTCCGTTCACGCCTGACTCCGTGGCCGTGGAGATTCCCATCTCAAGGTATGTAGCAGAGCAAGACTCTCTCTACCGTGTGGTTGCTGAAGGCTACGCGGTGGACTTCAAAGAGATCACCGTCTATCCCAAGACCGTGACGATAACCAACACCGTGGAAGTCCGCAAGCCGACGCACTGGGGCATAGGCATCCAGGCTGGCTACGGTGCCACCCTTAACCATAACACTGTGCAGCTCTCACCGTACATCGGTGTGGGCATATCATACAACATCATAACCTGGTGACAGGAGTTTTTTCATAGTTCTCGTTTTAGTTTGTTAAGCAAAGGGGCAGACGGTGGTGACACTCTCTGCCTTTTTTGTTATCTTTGCCTTAAATACGAGACCACTATGAGAAACAATAACAACCAGCTGACAATAGCAGACATCCAGCTGCTTAATACCTTCATCTATGTTGTGAAGTACAATAAGACTGGAGCTTGCACTATCCAGCAACTCACCAAAGAACAGTGCGAAGAAGTGCTTAATAGGTTCAACGCGGCGAAACAACGGGAGTAAGATTTTGTTATCTTTGCCGCGAGTTTTCATTGCCCCAGCGGAATGATGGAGTTAAAAAAGAGGGGTCAACCGAAAGGCTGGCCCCTTGCTCTATTCTACCAAGTCAGGGAAATGCGGCAAGATGAGAGTCAGATCGTCTGCTTCAAATCTTGGAATGGTTATACGAATAGCCCCCGTCTCTTTCAAGTGTTTCCTTATCTGCTTGAGCAGTTTCTTCTGCCGGATATAGCAGGCATCCCACTCCGAAGATATGTCCATTGAGATTTCCTTCTCACTGATAAGTACCCCGCTCTCATAAAAACCGATGTGGGCCTTAACTATGCCGGTGCCGTAGTCCTCAAAGAATCCCTCTTTAGAAGTGATAATTGCTAAATTCTTTCCAGCGCAGAGGATTAAGTGAGCCTCTCGACCCTCAAAGAAATTGACAATTTCGCCGCGGTATGGCAATACATTCCATTCCTGGCCGCAGGCCATTATTGCCATCAAAGCAAAAACAAAAGTAGTTGCAAGTCTTTTCATAATTGCGATTTTGCTACGAAGATAAAAAACATTTACGACTTAATTCATTTTCCTAAAAGTCTTGCCCCTTACGAATTGCGCCTTGCCGGACATACACGACCGCGCCGATGTGGTGGAAAGCCCGGTGCCCTTTGCCGCGGCAAGAACCGACGGCCATACCTTCACAAGGCGCATCTTGTCATCATACTGTGCGCAGCGCACCCGCTTGAGATTCCTTCTGGCATAGGGAGTCTTGATAGGCTGGTCCCTCTTCTTCATAACCTCCGTCACCTCTTCCCCGCCGAAGTATTTCTCCACATCCTCCCATTCACGCACGAATGGAGGGCAGCACATCTCGCCCTGGGGCGTGGAATACCACCAAAGGCCCTCGTAGTAATACAACTCCGTCATAGCTGCGCCTGTTTGGAACCGTACACGGCAAGCAGTATCGCGTCTGCCGTATTGAGTGTCACCTTCGTGCCTGGAAACATCTGCTGCGCAAGCTGCTTGAGCCGGTTCTTCCATTCCCGCTTCTCGCATCCCTTTGAGCTGCCGATACTGTTGCTGAACATCTTCTGCCAACGCTGGGGAGTGGCCTTCACGGTGGGGATGCCCAAAGCATAGAGAGCCATTTCCAGATGGCCGTTGTGCCGTGCAAACTTCGCCGTGGAAGAGCTGCTCTGGCCGGGCAGTCCGTGGCCCACATCCTCAAGAACCGCGCAGACATCTGGGACATCGGCAAGCCGCTTCAGCAGACCGTAGATGTCTGGGTAGGTGTCCGGCATATTGAATGTCATAATCTTCCCGTCCTCGTAGACGCATATCCCGCCGGAGGCTCCGGGGTCAATTCCGATGTAGGTCTTCATAGTCAGTCCTCCCAATTCTGCCGCCGCTCCTCGGCGCGGTCTTCCTGATAGTCCTCCCTGGTATAGGTCGGCCTTTCGTTAAAGTCATTCGGGTTGTATGCCATATCGCTTAATTTTATGCCCCAAATCGGGCGAGTTTAACATTGTTGGATAAATTATATGTCTTGCTTGAGAAATGCCGTCAAATCGCCTAAAAATGCCCTCAAATCGAAATCAATTCCTCTGCCCCTTCCTCTTTAGTTCCTTGAAGGTCTCTTTGTACCCGTTTAACCATCCGCAGATAGTGGCCACCGACAGGCCGTGATACTCGTATTGCCTTGCGCAGCCACGCCGGAATATCTCTTCCAGGTCCACGCGGGTGAGTTGCTTGTAATACCAGTCGGCCTCAATAGCCGTGTCAAGCTGGATAGCAAGGTTCACTGCATCTACTGCCTGTGCATTGAATGCCGCAGCAGCCTTCTCTATCTGCTTGACAAGGAATGCCTGTCTCCCAGCAATGGTCACGCCCACGGGAGTCGAGCGCCGCTTGCCATATCGGTCCTCTGCCAGCTTGGAAAGGTTCTCGTCGGTCTTCACGATCCAGTCGAAATTGCCGAATCCTCTCTGCCGCATCCATTCGCTTGCTTCCATATTCCGGCAAGCCTGGGTGAATATCTCCGTAGTGAACCGCTTGCTCCGTGCAGCGACCTTCCCTATACGGAGGTCGGTGAGCTGTGCTGCCTTGTGGTAAGACGGACACTCCGCGTTGTATATCGCCATCCATTCTTCTGCGAGGGCGCGGTGTTTTTGCGCAAAGCCGGAGCTTTGCGTGTCGTTGTTGTCTTGCTCTATTTTTTTTTGATTTTGGTCAGTTGCAGAAGAATCTATATAAGAAGAATCTTTATAAGATATATTATATATATACTCTTTCGAATCTTTTGGTGTCGCATATAGAATAGAATTGTCTGTATTGTTATATACATACTCTACACTACTACACACATTTTGATTTTCGTCGATTTTTTCCGGCGCAGAGAGTTCCCTCTCCACGACCGCAAGAAGGTGGTCGCAGAGAAGGTGCCTCTCTTCATCGGGCAGCTCAAGAACCTGCCTTATGATGTCGCCGGCTTCCATCGTTAAAACGGCAGGTCTCCCTCTACATAGTTCTTCTGCGCCGCGGGTGCCGGCTGTGCCGGAGCCGCAGACTTCTCGCCCAGCGGCTTCGCGCTCCCCAGATAGGGAGTGGCGGCGCGGCGTTCATCTGCGCTCATTTCCTCACGGACATCTTTGGGCAGCTGCACCTGTATCGCGTGGGAATTGCCCCACTGGTCGTGTTCGGGTGCGCCCGTGTCACGGTTGGTGCGCTCCCACATATTGAGGGTGATGTAACAATTGGCATCGGTCTCTTTGATGTAGTTCTCGCCGATAGGGATGCAGACGCAGGTGACGGGGTCACCGCTGCGCGTCTGGAAGGTCTTGCGGAAGGCGTGTTTGAGCTTCAGCAAGTCGAAATTGATTGCAAAACTTGACATTTACTTAAAGGTTTAAAAGTTAGAAAGGAAGTTGGTCCACATCTGCCGGGATGGCCGGTGCGGGTTTTGGTTCTGGTTTGGTGTTCTTCATAGCATCCACGAAGCCTGAATAGGGATAGTCGTCTTTCTTGGGAGTCGTGTCCAGCGCCTCGCCCAGAATGTCGGCTGCGGTCTTCTTCGTGGCCGTGGCCTTGCGCGGCTTTTCGGGAGGGAGCGAGTCCAGGTCCTTGTTGTCGTCAATGGCCAGCAGTCCGCAGAGAGCAAACTTGCGGGCATAGGAGGAAGACGTGACGGTGATCTGCGGCTCGCTCATTCCGGCCAGCCTCTCTGCCTCGCGGGCATAGGCCGTGCAGATGACCATCTCTTTGCCGTCGGTGAGCTTCGCGGAAGCCTTGATATAGAGCTTGCCGCCGGCCTCTTGGATTTCGTCATTGAGAAGGATGGTGCAGTTCACCCGTGAGAGCAGCGGCTTGACCGCTTCAAGAATATCCTCCATAGAGCGATATTTATAGTGACCGTGGTCGTTGCTCTTGGTCTTCGGTGCAGAGAGCTGCTGCTGGATGTAGAACAGCTTCTCGTTAATGTTGCTATACTCTTCCATAGTTTTTACTCTTTAGTGAAGTGAAATGTGTCCCTCTCGCTCCTTATCCCACTTAACTTGTTTAAGCTCTTTGCCGTCAATATAGGCGTTCCACACTTTTGCGATAAGGTTCTGCCTCATCTCCAACGGCATTTTCGTGGTAGAAGATAGGTCTTTCAAGATGCGCTGCCGCAAAAGGTCGAGAGTTCGATTTTCGGTTGACTCAAAGTTGCATATAGTCGTGAAAAAAGTCTCGACCCTCTCCAGCGGGTAACCTAACTCTTTGTGAAGGAAATAGACATATCCGGCTATCTGCCCAGGAGGAAGAATTGTCTTTCCGACCTTTGTGTAGAGTTGCGCCGCAAATGAAGAGATGTCTATAATGAGGTTTCGGTCGGCATTAAAAATAGCAATCGCCCTTGAATTGGTTAGGTCACTTCGCTTGCCGATGGACGCATAGCTTGCCTCTGCCCCTCTTTTTAAGAGGAAGGCTGTCTTAATTGCTGCGGCTGCAATGTTGTAATTCTTTACACCCTGCATTCCAATAAGTTGCCCGACTGTCCTTGCTCGACCGTTGTCATAAGTTGTGTAAGCGCCAGGGTCGAGTCCCCTTATGACAAGCGACTGGAAAGGGACACCAGCTCTCTGGCAGGCAAAGAGACGATGCTGTCCATTGATAAGATTGCCGTTGTAGTCAAAGCAAATAGGCTCTCCGTTCAGTTGCCACTCGCCTCTTTCCATTGATGTTTGGTAGGAACGGATGTACGCCTCCGAAAGAGGGCGGTTGTCTATCCCTGGGGCATTTCTTTTCAAATACTCTGCTGCCATCATCGGTGTGATGGTTTCAATTTGGTGGGTAATTTCCTTGAACATAATTGTGCGTTTTAGTTGTTAGTATTGTGGGGACTGAAACCCCGTTATTGAAAATTTAGTTCACTTTGAGGGTTAGCGACGGCTTCACATTGCTCTGCGAGAGATACTGCTCATAAAGGTCAGGGTGGTCGGCCTTCAGCTTGGAAGAGTTAAGCCTGGAGGACACATAGCCTTCCTTGATGATGGCACTCCATCCCTCTGCCTTGATGCTCTTCACCCCGTTCTGCAAGCACACGGCAAGCAGCTTCTCTTTGAAGCTCTCCGTCTCTGCCTTTATCTGCTCTGCCTCACGGAGACGGGCGGTGATGTAGTCCAGCTGCTGACGGAGATTGTCAGGGAGGTCGCTTGCTTCCAGTTCTTCACGAGGCTCCCACTTGAAGTCGGCCAGTGCCTCATTGATGATGTCAAGACCCTTCTGGATGTCTGCGAAATAGTCCCCGTTGAAATGGACGGGAATGGTGGTCACCCTTTCAGGATCGTAGGGAGCATTATAGTCCTCTACCAGGTAGTGGACAAGCAGCAGAGCCGGCTTGAGGTGCATCAATGATGCCTTCTCATAGAGAAGATAGTGATGCCACTTGAGCTGGTCTTCGTATTCGGCCTTGACTTGCGCCGTGGAATAGCGGCTGGCCTTCACTTCGTACCATACGAGATAATCGCCCTGGACTGTTTCGATGTCAATGTGGTTAATCACATCGCATCGGTTGGTGGACAGTGACGGTGACAGCCAGATGGGGTTTGACTTTGCGTCATCCCACTTGTTCTGGAGGTCCTTGAATATCTCCTGTTCGATATAGTCTCCGTTGCGTGTTGCAGCATTGGAGAAGTCGTGCTGCTCTTTCTGCCCTGTGAGGACAGCGAGCCTTTCCTTGTCGGCATAGGCGAGCTTGCCTACCCTGCCGATTTTGGCCACCATCTTTGCGTCGCTGCTACCGAGAGAGCCGACGCGGGTGGCGATGATGTTGTCTTTGTAGTCCATTTTACTTATTGTTTTACGGTTAGAAAAGTGTCGGTAATGTGTGGGGTTGTTCCTTCCCCAGAATGAAGTCACAAATGAAGTTGCGGGCGTAGTCAGGTGAAATCATTGAGCGGTCCTCGCTGCATAACCCCGCCTTTGATGCGCTCTTGGATTCCCATACCTTCCCCGTTCTCTGCGGCTTTGAATAACTCGCTCCTATTGTAGGTTCGCAGTTGAAATACCAGTAGCCGGTTGGCTTCCTGAAAACATCCCCTCTTAATTGGCGATTGTTGTCCACAAAGGAAGGCTCTTGGAGAAAGTTGTTATGTAGGTAGTGAAGGGGCGAGAAAGGGTTCTCGACTATTAGCCGCCTATTCCCCAGGATGCAGATAGCGCAGAGCTTCAACAGCAGCTTGTAAAAGTCATTTCTATTGTCGCTTCTTTTGAGCATAGCATCAAACTTTTCCTTATCGGTCAATCCACGATAGTTAAGATTGTCAAGGCGATAATAGCAAGGGTTTGTAAAGCCGGTAAAGTATATGCAAGGGAAAAACGCCATAATCAAATCTTCGCAACTCATTGAATCAAAGATAGTTGTACCCCCCCCGCGTAACATTTCTCAATCTCTGCAAAGAGGTCGATCTGATGGTCGGTCTGGCCGAAGTTGTCCTGGATGTCGTAGTCCTCTGCCGGTATTCCCAGCTTAATAAACTCATTCTTGAATGTGCCTGACTGCTCAAAGAGGCAGTGGACCTTTCCTTTTATCTCCATTTACTTATAGTCTTCAAATCGTTTCACGACCCCAAACACCCAGCGATTGTTGCACCATCTCTGGAGCCGCTTATATTCGGGGTGCGCGTGTTCTAAATCGTATACTGTCACATAAGGCCAATAGCCTAAATCACGCAGAGTGTAGATGCGGTCAAGGTCTTCCTCAAGGGTAGAGTCGAAATTGCAAAGCACATACACACTTGTATTGTGGGAGACTTTCTTCAACCCCAGCCTCGCATACAGCTCTAACTTTGGCAGCACCTTGTCACGGTCAGCAAGCCGATCCCACGCAAAGCGCACGGCAGTCAGTCGCAATTCGTTCAAAGCCTCTATCTTTTCCTCCGTCAATAGCCGGCAGTCAAGGCCCTGGTTAAAGTCCACCTCTGCGCCCGATTCGCGCAGCTGGTCGAGCAGCTCTGCCCATTGGCGGCAAGCAAGGATATTGGGGTCGCACAAGACAATCTTCTTCTGGCCGTTCCAAAACTCTGCAAGGTCAGCCACCTTGATAGACTTGCGCCCCTCTTTCTTCCCCACTATGCAGAAGTCACAACCACGAGGGCATCCGCGTGTGAGGAAACCGAAGGCAGTGTCTTGCGTCAAAGTGGGATAGAGGGAATAGTCCGGGTAGATGTGTTCTATCTCGCTGGGGAGATCGCGGTCCTTCTCTTTGCAGAAAACCTCGCGGCCATCTTCCAGAGTGATAGCATAACCGCTGCCGCCTTTCACCACTTCGTCTGCATCTATCGGGTAGGGATAGTCAGGTGACCACGAGAAGACTTTGGACACATAGACCTTATCGAAATGCTCAAGGGCGCGGGTGAGTCTATTGATGTCGGGTTGACGCATTGAGTTTTCATTTTAAAGGGCCGGCGGGTTTGGAGAGCTTCCACCAGATTAGCAATATGGGTTGTTGTTTAAGTTGTTTAACAGTGAGGTGGTGCCGGCCCTATGTAGTTTGGTTATTAAAAACGGGGCGTCCCAGGCCGTCGGGCATTGTCGCCGGTGTGCGCCTTACGGTTAGCACCGCCCCGGTTGTCTATTCTTCTATTTGATACGGTAGGACATAACTTTCGTGGTGCCGCGATGGTTGGTGTATTCCACCCATTCCTTCACGATTTCGGTGTGGCCGTCGTCATTGATAAGCTCGCTGATGCGAGTGGCCAGCTTGATGGTGCCGTACTGGGCAAGAGCCATAATGGGAGTGATAACCTTGCCGGCCTGGAGGTCTGCGAGTATCATAGCCTTCTGGCTCTGCGCCCTCTGCGGATTGGGGTTCTTGGGGTCCATAGTTATGCCTCCTTCTCTTTGACGGTTATAAGGTCACCAAACCAGATGTCGGCAAGGTTGGCCAAAGTGTCGGCAAGTATGCCCGCCTGCAAGGGTGAAGTGAATAACTCACGCGCCTTGCGGACACTGTTAACATAGCCGGCGATGCAGACACCGAGTTCGGTGGCCTCAATGCTGGCATCTTCAAACTTGAATTTCCGGGGTTTTACTTCGATTGCATTCATATTCGTTTACCTTTAGTTGTTACTTATATTGTCTTGTTCCAAAATTTTACTATTTCGCTACCCTTGTAATAGTGCCTCCCATTCGGTCGCGTCACGCACTTTATCAGTCCGGCCCGCGTGTAGTTGGTGAGAGAGTTACGGTGAATCCCCAAAAGGGAGCAGGTCTCTATCACCGAATAGAGGGAGGGCGCATTCACCCGTGGACAATCGCTGCTCATAACCGTGTAACTATGCAGCAGCCGTCAATCTTCTTGGCGCTCACACTGTAAGCAAGTTCTTCCGAGCGGAGCTGCCTTACAAGGCCCCTGATGGAAGGCGCATTCTCACGAGGATAACGCCTCTGCTCGCCCACTTCCATCTCCCGCAGCTGGTCTTTTATCGTGCGGGGTTTGGTAATTCGCTGAATTTGTTTAATTTTGCCGTTCATAATCTTGTTGTGCAATAGTGTTGTATCACATTGTTTGACACAAAGGTAATCATTTGTTCGACATTGACAAATATTTTTAGACATTTTTTGATGGAAAATTTAGACACTGTGAAAAAACGGCTTCTGGAGTACCTGCGAAGCCACCGTATCAGTCAGGCAGAATTCGGCACGAGGATGGGCGTTTCCCGATCCTATGTGTCAACTATGCGCGAGAGTATGTCTCACGATATGCTGGTCAAGCTCCGACAAGAGTTCCCGGACCTGAATCCAAACTGGCTGATGTATGGTGAGGGGAATATGGAAATCTCCGGCAGCAGCAACAATACCCAGAACGGGCAGAACACCTATATAAATGGTTCGACCTCCGCGCTTGAGAAAGCCATTGACGAAATAGCCGAACAGCGCAAGCTCACAGCCGCAAGTCAGTCCCAGGTTGACCGACTCCTATCTATAATAGAGAATCTCCAAAAGGCCCGGAATTGAGCCGAAAACTTGCAAAAAACTTGCAACAAAAAATGGCCACCTTTATAAGTGACCGAATATTCGTGTAGTTATGTTCTTTGCCTACATAATTCATAATCATGAGGTCCCCAGTTCAATCCTGGGTCCCGCTACCATAAATATGGCGGTCTTCCTCGTAGCGGAGCCGCCTTTTTTTGATGAGCTGCACCTTGCAGTCTTTTTTGAAATCTGCATATAGTCGCATAATCTTGCACAAAAAAACTTGCAAAAAACTTGAAAGTCTCTGCGAAACTGGACAGGCGCTTTGCCGATAAGCAAGGAAGGTTCCCGCTCAAGGTGGCAATCTCCCAGAAGGGTGGCACTGCATACATCCCTCTGGGCATCTCCCTCACTCCCCAGCAGTGGGACGGTGCCAGGGTGGTGGCACATCCCCAAAAGGGTGCGCTGAATCTCACTATAGAGCAGCGCGTCTTCGCCTTCAGGCAAGCTGCCACGGACTACTGCCTTGCCTGCCGTGAACGCGGCTACACTCCCACGGCCACGGAAATACGCGACGCGGTGGCCGGAGACAACGAGGTGCCGGCGGCTATGCTCTTTGCCACATACGAGCGCTATCTGGCCAGCCGCACTCCAGGCAATACCCTAACCTCGTACACGCAGACATATCGCAAGGTATGCGCCTTTGTCGGCCCGGACGATTTGCCGCTGGACGACATTGATGTCGGCTGGCTGGAAGACTTTGATGACCATCTGCGCAAGGACGGTCTCTCCGTCAATGGCCGTGCCGTCCACCACCGTAACCTCCGGGCACTGCTTAACTATGCCATCGACCACAACCTCACCAGCTCGTACCCTTATCGCCGCTTCCGCATCCCCACACAGCCGACTCCGCACCGCGACCTCTCGCCGGAGGACTTCCGCAGAGTTGCCACGGTCCAGCTGCCTGAACATCTTGCCAAGTGGCGCGACCTCTTCCTTCTCTCTTTCTGCCTTGCCGGAATCAACCTCAAAGACCTGTCGCTGCTCACGGATGCCAATATCCGTGGAGGCCGACTCCGCTACTCTCGTTCGAAGACGCACCACCCATTCGACATCGCACTGACCCCCCAGGCACGGCAACTCATTGACCGCCTCCGCTACAAAGGTGATCCGGCTGTTCCACCCTGTTCCACCTGTCCCGCATCCGACCTGGAA
>JAEEGL016352604.1_pt1 | contig 13127 bp, 14 predicted proteins | sample 9134231 | NCBI WGS metagenome assembly JAEEGL01 (sample SAMN16246548, study PRJNA631951) | gut metagenome | biome: gut microbiome; feature: rumen; material: fiber-attached | host: Bos | place: Iran: Karaj | collected 2018-10
CGCCACGCCTCGTCGCCGGCATAGATGTCATTGCGTTCATTGTCTTCCATACCAAGTCTCCTCATGTACGACAAAGGAACCGCCTATCCGGTTTTTCCGCCGAAATCTATAAAAAATCGGAAAAACCAGGTTGACCCTGGTTTTTCCGGTTTCGTGGTTCCGAAGAACCTTATCTTTGACCCCAGAACCGTCACTTGGCACGGAGTATGGCGTCGATCTTCTTCTTCATCGCACGGGTGGCGGACTTGTCCTGCCAGCCTGCCTCGACATGGTACGAGACCGTCTTGCCGGGCTGGAGAATGCGCTGCTGCTTGTGTGCGCGGCAGAACGTGCGGCCCTTGTGCTCGGCCGTAGCCGGCAGGCACATGCCCATCGCATCCTCGTCCTTCGTGCGGGCGATCCAGCGAGTGCCGTAGGGCAGTTCGGACGGACGGTGCACGACGTATTCGGACGTACCGTCGGGATGGACCTGCATGGTGTACGCATTGCCGTCCTTATCCGCCTTGTGGAACGCGCAGCAGACGATTTCCGGACGGTAGGATTCACCGGGTCCGCCCACGATGTCGAGGATGCGCGGATCCTTGTCCGCCCTGTCGAGGAACGCATTCGTGGCGTCGCCCCACTTCTTGAAGTATCCGTCGGGCACTTCGTGGTTGATGATGATCGTGTCGCGCGGCGCGGAGTATTCGAGCCGCGAACCGTTAACCGGGCGGCAGTTCACGTGGCAGAGGTAGTAGTACTCGAGCGGCAGGTCCTTCTTGTTGGTGAAGGTGACGTCGATGTCGAACTTCGTCGCGCCCGCGTACAGCTTGAGGCATGGCGAGAAATCGTAGTTGGCCTCGAAGCAGCGCATGTGCGAATAGACGCCGCCGATCGCGATGAACGCGCCACCCGCGTCCTTGCCGGTCTCGACCCATGTCGCCTTGTATTTGGCCGTCGGCAGCTCGCCGTGGCCGGGATGCGTATCCTCGGCCGTCGGGTTGCCCATCGCAGTGAGGCCGCAGTGCATGAGGAAACATCCGTAGCTCTCGCCGAAGTGGCCGCACACCTGAGGTTCGTCGTAGATCGACTTCATCGTCATCTGGTGGCCGAGGAACTCCGCGCGCCAGACCATCTGCCCCATCCAGGGCAGCACGATGGCGTATCCCTTGGAGTTCGCGATGCGCACGGCCTTGATGCCCGTGGAATACGTGAAGAGCGACGCCTTGAATTCGCCGTCCTCGACAAAGACTGTCTCCTTGTCGGTGAAGAAACGTTCCTGCAGAAAGACTTTCATCTTTTATCTCCTTGTTTTGTTTTATGGTTTTCAGAAAGGCATGAACACGATGCCGTAGATCGAGGCGGGCTTGCCCCCTACGCCGCGCAACGCGTGCTTCACGACGGAATTGTAGTATGCCGTGTCGCCGGGCTTGAGTACGGTCTTTTCGCCGCCGTAGGTAAGCTCCACCTCGCCCTCGATGCAGATGATCAACTCTTCACCTTCATGGCTGGAGACCATCTTCGGGGCGTTCTCCGCAAACTCGATGCGGAAGGGATCCATGTGGCGGTCGGGCTTGCCGATGGCGAGCGAATAATAGGAGTATCCCGCCTGATTCTCGCCCTCGTGGGCGACCTTCACGGATGAAAGCTGGTCGGCGCGCGTTACGATGGGGTCCGGCTTGAACTGGTCGTCCATGAACGTGCCGAGACGCTGGCCCAGCGCGCGGGAAAGCTTGGTAAGGACGCCTAGAGCCGGCAGCACCTCCCCTTCCTCTATCGATGCTATGACCGCCACGGACACGCCGCTCTTCTCGGCTAGATCCGCCAGCGACATCTTCAGTTTCTCACGAAACGTCTTGACTCGTTTACCTACTTTTGCTTCCTTGGCCATTTTTCTGTTTGTCCTTTCACCGGTTCCGGCATGTCCTGGAACCGCCGGGGAGATATTGTATCACATTCCGGCGGAATATTACACGCGGAATCTCACCCTTTTAGGCGACTTTCATGCATACCCCGCCAGAAGAACATCAAGTTCCCTACTCGCACTTCGTGCAGTCCACCGGGCGAATGCGCACCAGCTTCGTGGCGTGCGGCGGCACCTTGACAACGTAGTACCCGGAATGCCTGCCCTCGCATTTCTGGCGCCAGACGTCCTTGACCCAATACTCGCCGCCGCCGAGTCCCATCTCGATGAACGACACGCGTATCTCGCGTTCGAGAGGATAGCGGTTCACGAGGGCGAGTGCGGTGGATCCGTCGGAAAGCGGACGCGTCCACACGCTCTCGCCGTCCACATGGCGTATGCGCCGGGCCGTCTTGCCGAGACGGTCCTGGCTGATCGCGATTACCATGTCGTTCGCAAGCAGGTTGCGCGTGAACGCATCGAGCTGCGTCAGATCGCATCCGATCAGGAGCGGCGAACCGACCATGGCCCAGATGGAGACATGGGTATATTGCTCGTTGGGCGTCAGGAACGTAGGATGGTCGTAGCCGAACGAAAGCTGCTGGCCGACGATCATCATGTCCGGGTCGGCCCAGCATCCTGGGCCGTTGTACTTCCAGTATTCGGCGTCGATATGCCCGTCGATCGCCTGTTCCATCCACACCCAGGCATCCTTGAGATCGCCCCAGCTGCGCCAGCAGTTCGCGCCGGTGTCGCGCACCCAGCGCTCCGCCTCGCCCATGCCGTACTGGCAGAAGGAGTACAGGATGTCGCGCTTCTGCTTGCGAAGGCACTCGTTCATCAGTTTGTACGGCTTGACGTAACCCTCGTGGAACACGGGCTTGGCGAGCGAATAGCTCTTGAGACCGGTCTCCTTCTCGAATATGGTGCGGTAGCTGCACCAGTCGTACTTGATGTAGTCGAATCCCCAGTCGGCCCAGCTTTCGGCGTCCTGCAGCTCGTGGCCATAGCTGCCCTCGCACTGTCCGCAAGTCAGCGGCCCGGGGCTGGAGTATAGTCCCGCCTTGAAACCGAACGAGTGGATGTAGTCCGTAAGCCCCTTCATGTCGGGGAACGAACGGTTCGGGATGATCTTACCCTTCGCGTCGCGCGCGGGACCGATGACATCCTCGCGACCGCCGTAATCGTTCTTGCGCATCTCGACGCGTTTCGTGCCGGAGTTGTTCATCTCCCACCAATCGTCGAGGTTGATGTACGCCCAGCCGTGGTTGCCGAGGCCGGACTCCTCCATCGCGCGCGCCGCCGCCATCGCCTTTTCGGCGGTAAGCCTATAGCACAGCGTGTTCCAGCTGTTCCATCCCATCGGAGGCGTCAGCGCGATAGTATCGCCGACTGCGAGGCGGATCACGCGTTCGGCCCGGCCCTTCGCGTTCTCTGCCGTGACGACGATGTCGTAGTTCCCCTTCTTCGCGGGCGCGACGCCGCCGAGGATCCCTTTAGAGGAGTCCAGCGTGACGCCGGCGGGAAGTCCCTTTGCGGTGAACTTCATCGGTCTGACGCCAGACACCGGCACGCGGAAGATCACCGGATGTCCAGGCCGTACGCCCCAGATGTCGGCGCCGTTGAACTGCGGCGTCTCCTTCTCGGGCGGTGTGAGGATGCCAAGCTGGACCGTGGCGGAGGAATCGGTGATCGCATCGATGGACGCACCCTTGCCGCAAGTGAAGCGGGCGTCGGCCCAATCGCCGTTCGTGGCGTCCATGGCGGTCCATTTGCCGCCCGAACGCGTTTCGAGGACAATCTCCTTCACGCCCGCAAGATCGACATGCACCGCCTTCGGCTTCTCGCCGAGGCGTATGTCGCCGGAAGACCAGACGATACGTCCATCCGCCCATACGGCGAAACTGCCCGTAGGCTTCCCGTAGCTCTTGCCGGAACCCGCCTTTGCCGCGTCGTCGTCGATGCCGACCACGGCATCGAAGGACAGTACCTTGCCGTTCGCCCTAAATCCGATGGCGCCTTCAGGGCACGCGCCGAACCCCCTCTCGTAGACCTTGCCGGACATCGTGAGCGGATGTCCATCCACGGACTTCAGCTTCTGCACCTTCTTGCCCAATCCGCAGCTTGCGCCGGAGAGGTCGAACGTATCGACATAGCGGACGGACGGCTCGCCGCCCTCCTGCGTCAGACAGCCGCCCACGCAAAACAAGGCGAGAGCGGAACCACAAACGATCATTGATGCGTTTTTCATCGTATTCTCCATTACATATCAAGAAAACAGCGACTCATTACGAATGAACCGCAAAGAAAATCTCCATCGGCCTCATCTCCCCATCTTCTCGGCGCTTGCGGCCATCTCGCGTCCTATTGCGGCGATCCGGCGCTCTATGCGGGTTTTGATCTGGCTGACGTTGTTGCGCGTGAGACGGAACTTCTCGGCGGTATCCTCGATCGTGTTTCGCTCCTGCACGTAAAACTTGTAGACGGCTCGGTCGCGTTCGGACAAGGCCGTTTTCGTGAGCACGTGCTCTATGGCCGCCTGAAGAACGGCCCGCTGCCAATCGGCATCCACCTCGTTCGACGGCGGCGCCGCCAGACTCTCCGCCATAGTATCGTCCAAAGGCACGTGGGCATCGGACTTGCGGACCTCGTCCTTGCGATGCTGCATGTGCACTTCGTTGTATATCATCGTGGCCAGGTAGGAATGGAAACTGCCCTTGGAAGGATCGAACTGCCCGCCGCGCAGGACATCGACCAGCTTGCCGAACACCGTCATGACGATATCGTCCGCATTTGCCGTTCCGCCCTTGAACGTCGCGAACGCGCGCATGGCGGGCGCGTACAACTCCCAGAATCTTGCCCAGACCGCGCCGTCCTCGCCAGGCGGCAGTTCCCTGATCTTTGCGATCAGCGACACGGACGTAGGCGGAAACGTGCTCATTGCTTTGCCCTGGTGGTCAGGTTCGAGATGGCGGAATTCAGCAGGTACGCAAGCGGCCTATTTTCACTTTGCTGCTGATAGCCGTAGAAAACGTCATCGTCATCGAAAAATGCGTAATCATCGGCCTCGGCCAATTCGGCAAAATTGCGCAAATCCTTCAAGACCTTCTCGACGGTTACCTTGCCGACCTTTAGATCGGCGAAAAGGTCATGCGTCAGCACCCACATATCAACCCTGGCAAGCTGCAGCTGGCTGCGCGATGGCATTCCTTCATCGTCATCCGGATCTTCTTCGGGGGCGTTTGCGGGAATCCTTACGACAGAATCGAAGTCTGGCGGCGGCACGACCGTAGCCAGATGTTGTATGTAGCATGCAAGGACAGCCGCCAGCAAGGCCGTAGCCGTAGCAGCCAACCAGCCGTTGCGACGGCCTCGCACCGCCGCATGTCTTTTGGCGCGCAACCCTTCCAGCATCTTCTCCGCCCGATACGCATCTTCCTCGCGGCGGGCCTTCTCCAATTCCCGCCAGCTGGGGCATTCGCGGCCGGAGGGATTCGCATGCAGCAGCTTCGGCAGAATCTCGCGCCATACCGGGTTGTAGGTTTCAAGATCGCCTACGACATCCGTGCGCGCATCGCACCACACGCCCGTCAGCAGCTTGAACATGATGACGCCCAGGGCATACCAGTCGCTTTCCTTCGATGCGGCGACGCCCAACTCGATCTCCGGCGCCATGTAGCCCACGCTGCCCATCACCGTCTTCTGGCCGTCCTTTACGGCGATAAGCGTCTGCTCGACCGACAGCCCCAGTTTCTCGCGCAGGATGGGGTCGAATATCTTCGCCACGCCAAAGTCCGACAAGACCACATGCCCATCCGGCCCTACAAGCACGTTCTGCAGTTTCAGGTCGCGGTGCAGTATACCTTGCGAATGGATGTATGAAAGACCATCGCGAAGATCCTCGTACCATACGGCGACCTGATCCTCGTCCGTGCCGGCGACATCGGCATCTGCAAGAGTGTGAGGCCGGCCTTCCGGGCTCAGGACGAGATCCATCACGAAATACGGACGCCCAGTTGCGGCATCCTCGCCCAGATCATATACGCGTACAAGCCTCGGATGATCAAGTTTGGCGAGAAGGCGCCCTTCGGTGAAGAACCTTGCCCGTGCGGATTCCTCTTCGCCACGCGCATATGTGAAAAGCTTAAGCGCATAGCGAGAACCCAACTCGACATCTTCAACCTCATAGACCTCGGCCATGCCCCCCTTCCCCAGCAAGCCGACTATCTTCCATTTGCCAAGGGTCTGCCCGGTCTTATAGGCAGGTTGCGATGTCTTGGATTCGGCGCTCTTTTCTATACGAGCATCTTTCATGGCATCGATTATATCATAAAATCAGACACAATTGCAAGTTCATTGCTGATTTGCGTTCGTGTCAGGCATTTCACCGGTCACGTCCAATATCCAGGCCGTGTCGGCCCAACACGGGTGGGTACGATCCTTGAATATCTGCTGGAGAATCGGCTGCTTCACTTCCTCGGCGCGATTCAGCACGTCATTGTATATCAACTCAAGGTATTCCTTGTCCTGGGTCTTGTCCATCAATATCCCGGCCAACAGCATCACATTATCATCCGGCACGAGATTCAACGCGCGTTGCAGGCATTCGCCCTTTCGTTCCTGGGGGATCTTCCTGAATTGCTCCACGAATTTCTGTATATCCTCCATGGCGATGCCATCATCGACAGGCTCCATCCATTTGTCCGTCAAGGCGTCGAATGCGTCGACCAGGGCCTCCTCTGCATCTGCACGCTTCTCCTCCTCGGTAGGCTCGGCATTGCCTTCGCCATCATCCATCGGCCCGTCTTCACCTTCTTCGGACGAATCTTCCTCGGCATCCTTCACCGTTCCGGGCCGTCGGGACCTCGTTGCGCGAGCATCGCCGGCGGACGCCGAGGACCGGGCTTCGGCTTGTTCGGCACCGCCATCCCCATCCTCTTCCTGCGCGCCGGACGCAGGGTCACGTGAAAACACGAACCAACAAACAGTACATGCAATCAATATCCCCGCAAAAACGGCAAACAGAGCTATTTTTTTCTTTTCCATTATTTATGGATATGTAGCTTGATTCATTCGATGACATGTCCCCATAAGAAAAAAATAACATGACCGGGCGTTGCCATCAAGATATATCGCCACGCTCATGTCCCCTTCTGTCGGCAAGCGACATCGCCACGCAACCCAAGACCATGCCCGCCACGGCCGAAATCAGAAGAGGCGACACCATGATGACGGCCATCACCGCCCCCAATGACAACAAGACATGCAAAGCGAACGGCACGGACATGCGCATGCGGTCCGACACCCGGAATCGGTTCGCGTCCACGGGATCGATATATAGTACGGCAGGCCGCCGGCGCCTTAGCCATCGCCATGGAAATACCGGGCTATGCGGACCAAGGGTAAACGGCACGGGATGATCGGCGATCCAGCGACGGCGCAAGTCGAATCTGCAAGTGCGGCGGCCCTGCAGGCGTATGGCCAAGCGTCCATCCGGTTCCATGTCCAAGGCCATCCCTTGGGGAGCGACGAAAACAACACGCATTCTTTCGGGATATTCATCCAGCCTCGCGGCAATCTCGGCAAAGTAGCGGGCCACATCCGAAGGCTTCGGATCATCGTCATCGACAGTGACAGTGACCGGCAACCGCTTCTTCCGCAGAAGCATCCAGAGCATCCACGGCAACACCGCCCCGACAACGAAACAAACCGCCCACACCCTTCAATTCCTCACCTTTAGACTTCTCGGCCTTTCAACCCTTCAGTTCTACCACCATCGCCTTTTCAGGGCAGGTAAAGGGATTGGCGTGCTTCGTGCAGTTTATGCATCCGGAATATAGCTTGTGCATCACCTGCGTCTTGGGAATTTCATGGAAACCTAGCGACTCGAAGAATTCAGGGGCGAACGTGAGCACCAGCACCTCTGCCGGCTCGAATACGGCGACTTTGTCAAGGATATGGCGCACCAATGCGCGCCCTATTCCAAGGCGACGGTGTTCGGCGAGCACGGCGACCGACTGCACTTCGACAGTGGCGTGGCGCGGCGCACCGATTTCCGGAAGCACCATGTAGGCCGCGCAGCCGACCATGTCGCCGGCGACCTCGGCGACGGTGAAGCGGTCGATGTTCGCGACTATGTCACCCATCGGGCGGGGGACAAGATCGTCGCTGTGCAGATGTATGATCTCGAAAATACGTTCGGCGTCGGACAACTTGGCGGCGCGAAGCGAATACGCGGCAGCATGATTGTTCATTTCAACCCCGACAATGCATTGGAGATTGCCGAATTGACGGCCGTGCCGAACGCGGCTGAATAGTTGCCGTCGGCGGCATCGGCCTCGCCGGAGCCGCTGCCGGACAGCGCGATATCACGCGAAGAACGCCCCCCTCGCACGACGTTGACCGTGACGCTGGCACGTGCCTTGCGCGCGCCAGCCGTACGGCAGTCCAAAGACAGTTCCGGCACGACGACCTCCACGATGGCGTCGGAATTCACCACCGACGACTGCGGCACCACCCGGCCGAACCGGCCGTCCGCAGCCAGGTTCGCCATGAGCGGCCCCTTGAGCAAAGCCGCAGGCTGGGCCGCAAAACGGTTTGCGGGATCGAATGCCACGGAGCCATCCTCCCTCTTCACTGTGAAGGCCTGCTGATCATAGGGGGACATGACGGAAACGGACCCGAGCCTCGTGGCGGCGAATACGGGTTTCGGCTCGGCGGGCGGCATGTCGGACGGCATCGCCGCCTCCACCGTCCATGCGGTCGCCGGCGGAGGCGCGGATGAAAGGCATCCGGCGCATGCGGCCAACAGCACTGCCGCCATTGCAAGCCTTTCAAGCCTTGTTCCCACCATCTATTTACCCACCTCAAGCCGTGCGGCCAGCCGTTCGGGCAGACCCGCTTCGCGTATGCGCGCCTGGGCCGCCGCCACGTCGTACTCGAGCCTGCGGAAACGCACCGTGCGCGAACCAGTGTCGTATATCACATATGACGCACGTGGATCGCCATCGCGCGGCTGGCCAACGCTGCCCACGTTGATGAAAAGGCGCTGGCCAAGTTCTATCTTGAAATCGGTAGGTTCGTAGTGGACGACGCCGTCGGCGCGCTTTTCGTATATGATAGGCACGTGCGTATGGCCGTGGAAGCATATCTGGGTACGCTGGTATACGAAATTCGACTCGGCCTGCAGGTTGTCGAACACGTAACCCCACCTGAGCGGCATGTCGAGCGTTGCGTGCACTATCGTGAACCCCATGACCGGCTTGGAAAGCGGCAGGTCGTGAAGCCATTTGAGATCCGTTTCGGAAAGCTGCTTGCGCGTCCATTCCACGACGGCGGCCGCCATTGGATGGAAATCGGCCAGGGACTCCTCCACATACGCCACATAATGGTCGTGGTTGCCGCGCACCACCGGACATTTCAATTCATCACGCACGATTTTTATGCATTCCGCAGGCGCCGCGTTGTAGCCGACGACATCGCCGACGGACACGTAATCGGTCACCCCTTGCGCGCGCGCATCGGCAAGCACCGTCTCCAGTGCGTCGATGTTGGCATGTATGTCACCCAGTATGGCGTATACCCGACCCATTTCACTTGATTCTCAGGACGCCGGCCGCGACCTGGAGATCCTCCACCGTCGTTATCTTGAGATTGACCGCGTTGCTCTCGAATATCTTCACCGGCTCGCCCAGCAACTCGACTGCGGCGGAATCGTCGGTGACGGACTTCTTCTCGGCGATAACCTTTTCGTAAGCCTTGCGTATGACCTGGGCGGAGAACGCCTGCGGCGTCTGCACCGCCCAGAGTTTCGTCCTGTCCTCGGTATGGTCGATCTGGGAACCCTTCTCCACATATTTCACCGTATCCCATATGCGGCAACCGACCACGGCGGCACCGCCGCGACGCGCAATCTTTACGACCTCGGAGATCGTATCCGGCCTCACGCATGGGCGCGCGCCGTCATGCACGACTACTATGCGCGTATCCGAATCGATGGCCTTGATGCCCGCCATCACCGAATCCTGGCGCTCCTTGCCGCCGGGAACTATCGCGTGCAGCTTGGAGATTCCAAACATCTTGACGAGCGCCTTGGAGGCGGTCTGCTGGTCCTTGCGGACCACAAGAACGATCTGATCGACATCCTGGCAATGTTCGAACGCGAGCAGACTCCACGCTATCACTGGGCGTGGACCGAGGTTCAGGAACGCCTTGTCCGTTCCCGGCCCCATGCGGTCGCTTTTCCCCGCCGCCACTATTATTGCTGTAACCATGCTACATCATCCTTGCTGTAAAACACATATGTCGCTTGGAGAGGATTTTACCAAAAACAGACTCCCAAAGCAACCACTTTTCGGCGGCAGGGCGCACGCGTTTCACCGATGGAGCCAGAACAGCCGGCAGCCTATCAGGAAAAAGACGGCGTCCGGCAGAAACGCCGCCAGCAGCGGTGGACACCACCCTAGCCTGGACAGCACCATGAACCCGATCGTCAATGCGTAGAAGGAGAAGAACATCGCAAGCGCGCCGACGATTCCCTTGAACACCGACTGTCGCCCCGTCGCGATGCCTGCGGGTATGGCGAAAAGCGTTATCACGATGCACGCGAGCGGCGAGGCGATCTGCGCCCAGAGATCGTATTCCGATTTCGTGCGCTCCTTGGGGGCCATCGACGGATGCGTGCGCAGGAAACGCATGCGGTCGGCGACGGAGTAGTACTGCGAGTTGCGGTTCTGCAGGATGAAATCGCGAGGTTCCTCGGTAAACGTCGGGAACGGGCGCAGCGACAGCTTCTCCAGCTCCGGCACGGGCGAAGCCATCTCCGCACCCTGCCTGTCGAAATAGAAGACCGTCGGACGCAGAAACCACCATTGCCCGTCGAGGTATTCGGCACGATCGCTCTTGACGGTCATCTTGCGTCCGCCTTCGGGATAGTCGACCGACACGGTGACATCCTCAAGCACCTTCGCGTCGTCCGTGATCATCATGCCCACGTTCCACGTCCGGTCGTCGACGGGATTGCGGTACACTATGTTCGCAGCCTGCGCCATGTCGTCCTCGTCGAAGCGCGCGTCGCGGAACTGCTTCGCCCACTGCGCGTTCGCGGGCACGAACACCTCGTTGACGTAGGCGACGAACGCGGCCATCAGCACCGCGACGAAAAGAAGCGGCTTCACGATCGCGAAGAAGCCGATGCCGCTTGCACGCATCGCCACCAGCTCCGAATGGCGGCAGAAGTTCCACATCGTGTAGAGCGTCGCAAGCATCAGGCACGCCGGCGCGAGCCACTCGAAGTACGGCGCGAGATATCCGGCGAAGTACCGCACGATCTTCATCCACCCAGGCTTAGCGGCGGTCAGCCGGCTGAAGGACCCGAACAGCTCGAAGAGTATGTATATGGAAACGAAGCCGGTGAGACAGTAGCTCAACGGCACCAGATATTCGCGCAGGACGTATCTTGACAGGATTCGCATCGCAGACATTATACCAAAAAAGACGCGACCGTGGGGCCGCGTCTTTTCATAGCGCAAAAAAGCGCATCCTCGACTACTTGAGGACGGCTTCCTTGGCGGCCTTGCAAAGACGGAACTTGGCCGTCGTCTTCGCGGCGATCTTCATCGGCTCGCCCGTCTTCGGGTTGCGGCCCATGCGAGCTTTCCGCTTCGCCTTGATGATCTTGCCGAGTCCCGGCAGCATAAGCCCCTTCGGGAGCTTCGCACCGTCATAGGCGATCGCGACGAGTTTATCGTACGCAAGCGCGGCCTGCTTTTTCGTGATGCCTGCAGCTTCAGCGAGCGCAACCATCATCTCACTCTTGGTTGTAGGAACCTTCTTTGCCATTTTTGTTTTTTTCCTTTTTCCCGCGCAAGGGGGAATCCCTTGCGACGCTTATAGAATAGCGGTTTTTCGGCTTCAGCGCAAGAGGGAAAATGAAAAAAATTAAAATTTCCCAGAAAACGGCGGAAAGCGCGTCACGGGCATGCGAGAGCCCGCGTTTTCACGCCCGCGGATGATGCAGGCGATGGACCTCCGCAAATCGCGTCTGGTCGACATGCGTGTATATCTGCGTCGTCGCGATGGACGAGTGGCCGAGCATTTCCTGTATGGCGCGTATGTCCGCGCCATGCGCGAGAAGATGCGTCGCGAAGCAATGCCTGAGGACATGCGGCGATACGACCGCAGGATCGAGCCCCGCCGCAGCCGCGCGCTCCTTGAGCATCTTGAACACGCCCATGCGCGTGAACCCGCGGCCGAGCCGGGTGAGGAACATGTGACGCTCCGCACCGCCCGTGCGGTCGAACGCGCCGCGGCCGCCGGAAAGATAGCGCGCGAGCGCGCGGCCTTCCTCGACGCCGACGGGCACGAACCTTTCCTTCGACCCTTTCCCGAAACATCTGATCAGGTCGGCGTCCGCGATGAAGTCGCCTACCGAAAGATCGCAGAGTTCGCTCACGCGCAATCCGCTGCCGTACAGCATCTCGAGCATGGCGCGGTCGCGAAGATCGCGCGGCGTCGTGCCGCAGACGGACGACACCAACCGGCGCACCGCGTCCTCCGTGAGCGTCTTAGGAAGCGCGAGCCCTTTCTTCGGCGCGTCCAGCCCCGCTGACACGTCACGCGGGGAGAACCCCGCCTCCTTCAGGTGCGCGAGGAATTCGCGCACCGCGACAAAGGCGCGCGCGCGCGAGGACGGACGGTGCCGCGAAGTACGCAGCTGGTCGAGATATCCACGTACCTGTTCGCGCGTTATGCCATCGCATCGCTCGACGCCTTTCGACGAAATGTGTTCGAGGAAGAAACGCACGTCACGTCCGTACGCCTCAAGCGTCTTCGGCGCTACTCCCCGCACGAACGCCAGATGCGAACGGAACGACTCCGCGCCTTCGGCCAGATTGGCCGGCAACGGAACTGGACGGCTCATCGCCGCAGCCTCACTTCCCCTTCGGCTTCGCGCCAACGGAAGCGGGCGTCACGCCGTTGGCGGTAAATCCCGCCTTGGCGATCGAAAGCTCGATGTTCTTCTTCGCAAGCTGCATCGAATCGTAGCGCAGCGTGAGCGTCTTTGCCGACGGATCGAACTTGAGGCTGGACTTCTCGACACCCGCATACTGCGAAAGCGCGCCCGCTATCGCAGGCGCGTCTTCCGGCGTCATTTCGGGAATCGTGACGGTGAAATCCCGCACGTCCGTGCGGCGGCAGCCTGCGGCTGCAAGAAGGGCGATTGCCATGAGTGCGTATTTCATGC
>JAEEGL016804784.1_pt1 | contig 13127 bp, 18 predicted proteins | sample 9134231 | NCBI WGS metagenome assembly JAEEGL01 (sample SAMN16246548, study PRJNA631951) | gut metagenome | biome: gut microbiome; feature: rumen; material: fiber-attached | host: Bos | place: Iran: Karaj | collected 2018-10
AAAGGCAGGCTACTTCTATCGCGCCGCCTGCCGGGCGCGTTAGCTGATGACCAATGCATCTGTAGCTCTCCTTTCTATTTGTTTCACCGACATGTTGGACCAGAAAAATTTGCAGATGTCAACTGCGTCAAATCGCACAAAGGCGAATACCTGGAGCCTTTGGCGATTTGATCCGGTTGTCATCTGCAAATAGGCCTTAGCCGGTTTTCTGGTACAACTACTGGTTTTCATTTTTTCTTTTTATGCTACCAGATTCTCGATGCGCAGAGGGACGAAGCAGCCTTCGAAGTAGTTTGCCTGACGCAGGTGTTTCCACGCTGCGTTATCTTTCTTGCTGGTCAGCATCACACTTGTGCAACGCTCACCATTGTAGAGATAGTAGAACTTTCTGTAGATGGAAGTGCAGTTCCTTTTGTCTCGAATCTGTTTGTTCATTTTTATTTCCTCCTAAAAGTATAATTTTTATTTGTTACAATGGTCGAATACCAAAGCCTCAGCTGAAGTCAAGCGACAAGGAACGAGACGCCGTAGGGCAGCGCTTGACTTCAGCTGAGGCTTTGGTATGCTGTTCTCTATTTTCTTTTTATTCTTCTTCCCATTCTCTGTACTTTTTGCTTTTAATTTCTATGTCTTTACCTTTTGCTCCTATCCACAGCCTCCTTCCTTTGTTTTGCAGTTTGTTTATGCAGATGTAGTACTCGCCCGGTTGCTTTCTTCCTACGCTCATCCAGAACCTGTATCCCCTCCCTTTACTTCTGTCTTCTTTGTATTTTTCGAACTTGTATCTTTCTTTGCTGCCTCCTTTCGTGCTGATGCCGAATCCTTTGATGTAGTTTACGTAGTTCCACCATGTTCTTTCGTATGTTCCCTTTGTGAGATAGAATGACTTGTCGTTTGGCTTGCCATATCCCCAGCCGATGTCGATGCAGATGTACTTCATAGTTTTCTCCTTTCCCTTATCCCTGGGAGCCAGGTTATTGTCGGGTCTAACGCCCGTTAGAGCGCATCAACCGCATGGCTGATGCGCTCTGGCTGACGTTAGAAAAGGGGAAGTTTTCACTTCCCCTTTTTCTGGTCCCTTGCCAGACGGTCAAGGGCAGCCTGATATTTCCGGTAGTTGGCGTAGATGTTGGTGTACTTGCCATCGTAGAGAATCCAGGTGCGGAAGCCCCTCGTGGTGCATTCGCTCTTCAGGAACTCGCTGAAGCCCATCGGCTTCATGCCGATGCCATCCTTGACACGCTGGGCCTTGACTTCCTCGAAGAAGGCTTTCCAGTTGTGCCCAGCAGCAATCTTCTTGCCCTGGTAGTCAGTGTACTCGTTGCCCGGGAAGAGCGTGACATCTTCGATTGCTCCGTCGGTCTTGCTCTTGATGGTCATCCGAAGGAACTGCTTGCGAGTGGCGGTCTCGGTCACGAGAGTGCAGCCGAGCAGAATGACATCGTTCTCGCCATTGGGCATGTGGAAGCCCTCTTCTTCGAGTTCGGCATCGAGCTGGTCGAAGAGGTCAGCGCCCACATCCCGCCTGCGGAAGTAGGTCACGATTTCTTTGCTCTGCCATTTGGCCTGGACGGCCTGATTGTCACCCAGGCGCTCACGGGTCTTGTTGCTCTCCATGTCGGAGACGAATGCGCTGTCGACGAGATTGTTGACGGAAGCGGAAGCGGTGGTGTTGGTGGTGGTGTTCTTCTTGGTGGCCATGATTGGGCCCTCCTTTGATGTGTGTGCAGTTTGGGATGCCAGCCCTTGACTTGATTACGGTGTCATCCGAGGCTTACGTATGCCTTACCGGTCTCGTATAGTGATGACCTACTGAAGCAAGTCTGCTTCTTGATGCCCACCGTAGCCGATGGGCATCTGGAAACAACCTTACCAGCGATAGATTCTTGCCCTGAACTGTGCGATTGCTGATGCTATTTGTCTGAGAACCAGTTCGTCTTCGCCTTCGTCCAGGCAACTGATGACTTCTTCGAACTCTTCTTCACTGATATAACCTGCGTGGTAGAGTTCGTTTACCTCGATTTCAAGTTCTTCGATGTTCATATTTGCTTCTCCTTTCATGATGTTTTTTGAACGAGCACAGACCCTTCAGTCAGTCAAGGCTCTTACGCAACCTTGACTGACTGAAGGGTCTGTTGCTATTCACTCGCTTTCGCCACGCAGGATGCTCTGCGTTACGTTCCTGACCACGTCCACTTCGTATTCGAGCAGGTACTTGTAGCTATCGCTCCACTGGTACGTGAATTTCCAGGCGTCGTATTCCCGGCTCACCAAGTCTTCCACTTCCCAGTACGCGTACATGCCACGCCGGTATCCCTTTGCGATTCGCTCGATTTCCTGCACGTGCGCTGCGTTCAGGTTGCTCATTGCGATGATTCCCATTGTCATGATTGCTCTCAGGTTCATTTGTGTAATCTCCTGCCCTTATCCCTGGGCGGCGGGTATTTTTAGGCCTGAATAGCCACGGAAGCCCACGAATCCGAATGGACTCATGGGCTTCGATTGCGACTCAGGTCTGATGTTCTGGCTGCGTGCATTGCGGGTCTGCAATCGCTTCGGCTACGATGCTGACATCGCAATCAGCATCCAGTTGCCAGTAGCCAATCATCGCTATGCCCCAGTAGTCGAATGTGACCATGACGCCATCGCATTCGCCGACGAATGCCGCCTGGCTGTAGCACTTGCCACGGCTGTCACGGTCGAAGATTTGCGACGCATCGCTGAAGCCATGCTGCTTGCAGATGGCATCGCAGCGCTGACGCTTGCTGAGTGAACACCAGCGCTGAATGGCCCGATGAACGTGCGCCGCATTGCGGAACTTGAAAGGCTGAATGGTCATGATGCACCTCCAATTAGCAGTAGCTGAACTCGGCTTCGAGCCAGGCGGCCTTGTCGAGTTGCTTGAATCCTTCGGTGAGCATCCGCATTGCCCACTCCTGCGTGGCCCAACCAGGCAGGCCCTTTACCGTCTTGAACCCATCCCGAATGGTGATGTATGCCCGATTGCCGGAATCCCGACCGTCGAACTCCTGCGCCGCAACTTTGTTGCGACGCCAGCCGCCCCAGTTCGGCGAGCTCTGTGCGTCGACCTCGACCATCGCCGGTTTGCCGTCGTGCTCTGCGAAGAGCCAGAGCGTCGCTCTGTCCTCGGCCCACTGATTGTAGATGATTGTCATGTAGAACTCCTTTCTGGCCGCTTGCGCCCGGCCTGGCGAGATTACAGATTGTTTGTTGTGAGGCTGGTGTGTTCTGTCTACCACCCTCTTCACTTTCCAAGGTAGCACGCACCGCAAGCCCGTCAAGCGGTCCCCCGTCGCTTGACGGAGCGCAGCGGAAGTGCTACCGCTGTTGGTCTATTTCGCTGCTATTGATCTGCTTAAACTGATGGTCAAGGTCACCAGGCTATCGACTTACTGATGATATATTCTGGTGATTATGGTGATTACTAAGGCGGTAAGGTATACGCTTTATGTACACCCGACTTCCATATGATTAGTAGACGCTTGCAGTAATGCAGGGTCAGTTGACTGCGCGCCCCGCTGGCGTGGGGGCTGTAGGTCCGCGGGTGCGTAGGGCGAGAGACGCTGGCGGTAGAGGACACGTTGGTGGTGAGACCCAGGGGTAGGGGGCCGGAAAAACGGGGGTCTTCGCTGTAGAGGTACATATACATACGACACACACTCTGCCTGAGTTTTCTGCAACAAGAAAGGCGACACACGATTTCCGCGAGTTTCCGGTGACAAAACAAAAAAGTCGCACGACAGCCGGGGGTACCGGAAAAAGGGGGTAGCCTGTGAAAAAATAGGGGGTCGTGCAAAAATCAAGTAGAAAGTCGTAGACAGTGATAAGAAAGTCGTGTACTTTGTATGCAGGGACATCGCATAGTGCAGTGACCCTCCTTTGGCCCCAAGGCTGCTGGCCCCTTTGTTGATTTCAGGGTCGTGGGATGAGATAACAAGCAGCGCCGTGAAAATCGGCTCATATGCGCCTTATGTATGGAATTCCTCGAAAGGGGCCCCAGCTCGAATCTGGGAAGGCGCCAGGCTTGCGACGGTCTCAGGCGAATTTGTTTGGGACATACGGCGATCTGCGGTATCTTCTTTGGCGGCTTTTGCACGAGAAAGGGTAAGAACTGCGTTCGCCGAGAATGTGTGGTTCGATTCCGCACCGTCTGACTACTGACCGTAGTAAGCAAGCAACGGTTGGCAGACCCGTAAAACTGCCAAACAAGACAACGATCAGGAAGAGTGCTGCGTTTCGATGCAGTTACGGGAGAACCGACGGTGGCGGGGCCGTTGGATATATACAGGTGGTGTTCGATGGCAAGGAGAGCAGCGAGACCGAAGAAGGGTACGAGCGAAAGCAACGACATAGTACTGGACTTCGGGACTGTGAGTGAGAAGCAGCAGCAGTTCCTTGACGCGGACACTTTTTTTGTTTGCTACGGCGGAGCGCGAGGCGGCGGCAAGACGCACGTCGCGCGGTTGAAGGCTGTGGGTCTGTGCATCGCTTACCCGGGCATCAAGGTGCTGATGGTCCGTGCGCACTACAACGAGCTGGAAGAGAACCTGATCCGGCCCATCCGGCGATGGCTGCCGAAGGAGATATACGGCTACAACGGTTCCAGTCACCTGTTGACCTTTGAAAACGAGAGTTCGATCAAGTTCGGTCACTGGGACGGAGACGATGCCGAGAACGAGTACCAGGGCATGGAGTTCGACGTCATCTTTTTGGAAGAGGCGACGCAGCTGAGTGAGCGAGCTTTCCAGTACTTACAGTCCTGCATTCGAGGCGTGAACAACTACCCGAAGCGGATGTACCTAACCTGTAACCCTGGAGGCGTGGGCCACACCTGGGTCAAAAGACTTTTCATCGACAAGCGGTATCGCATTGACCCAAACAACCCGGAGCGAAACGAAGACCCGAAGGACTACACCTTCATTTTCGCTACGGTGGACGATAACCCCTGGATTCTTGAAAGCAGCCCGATGTACCTGAAGAACCTGGCTAACCTGCCGGAAGACATCAGACAGGCGCATCGTTACGGCGACTGGGACGCTTTGAGCGGGAGCTACTTCAAGAACTTCTCGCCGGTAAGGAACGTATTTCCGAGGTTTGCGATACCGAAGAACTGGCCCATCTACCGAAGCCTGGACTACGGCTTCGATATGTTAGCGGTTGGCTGGTGGGCAGTTGACACGGACGGGCGATGCTGGTGCTTCCGAGAGTTCGAAGAGAAGCGGCTGATTGTTCAGGACGCAGCAGCGCAGATTCGGGCGAACACGCTGCCGACTGAGCGGGTAGAGACCACGTATGTGCCGCCGGACATGTGGAACAAGCAGAAAGACACGGGCAAGAGCCTTGTCGACCTGTACCTGGAAAACGGCATCGTTGTTACAAAGAGCAACAACAACAGAGTCCAGGGCCACATGATTATGAAGAACATGATGAGTCCCATCCCGCTAAGGGACCCATTCGTCAAGAGCCTGTTCAAAGATGGCCAGGCTCCCGCTCAGATGCCGGGACTCATGTTCTTCAACGACCTGGAGAATGTAATCGATGACATCATCTCCATTCAGCGTGACGAAAAAAATCCGAACGACTGTTCGAAAGAGCCCCACGACGTCACCCACACGGTCGACATGTGTAGGTATTTCTGCGTTTCCAGAGTTCTGGGTGCAGAAGTCGAGACCAAGGAGAAGAAGCGGACCTATGAAGACGAAGAAGAATTCGTCGAGACCGACTACCAAACCTGGATGTGCGGCGGAGAAGTCACAGACGGCTATATCGGCTTTGCCGGATGACAGGAGAAAGGACATGTTTCAAATGATTATCAATATTCTGCTGGTCCTGAGCGTTCTTCTGAACGCCTACTTTGCTCTGAAGCTGGAGCACGACCAGAAAGAACAGCGCAGGCTTAGCGATAAGCGCCAGGAAAACGTGAACGAGATGCTCGGCGAAGTGGCGCTGAACATCGACAGGCTGGAGAAGCAGACGATGGATGGCTTCACGGAGTACGACGAGAAGCTGGCTGCGCTGGAAAAGGCCATCGCGGGCCTGCCGATTGAAGCGATGGACGAAGAAGCCAAGCGTCTGAAGAGCTTCAACGACAGCATCGACAACATCATGAACTACGGCTTCGATATTCCGAAGCTTAACAGGGAGGGGCTGAAGAATGGATGAAGAACTCGGCCTGTTCGCCGGGAAAAACCAGCCTGACGTAGAGTCTGCGTGGCAGTGCTACGGCAGAGGGCTGCAATTCAACAACCAGATCAACCTGGATAACACCATCAAATCGAACCGAAACTTCTACATCGGTAAGCAGTGGGAGGGTGTGAACGCCAACGGACTGCCTACGCCGGTATTCAATATCATCAAGAGAGTCGTAGGCTTCATCGTTGCGACCCTAACGACCGATGCGCTGAAGATTAACTGCACCACGGTAGAGAATGCAGCGAACAAGCACGAGCTTCAGACGCTGGTCCAGGTCGTAAATGACGAGTGTGCCTCCCTGATGGAGTTCGTGGAAGTTGTTGCTCTCATCCGAGAGTACGCAAGAAACGCTGCCATCGACGGCAGCGGCTGCATGTACACGTATTGGGACCCGGATGTGCCCGTAGGCAACGGTCTGATGGGTGCCATCAAGACCGAAATCATCCAGGCGAACAACGTCTTCTTCGGCAACCCGAACGACAGAGACGTTCAGAGCCAGCCATACATCCAGATCGCGTACCGTGAGATCGTCCGCAACGCCAAGCTGGAGGCGAAGGCCAACGGCATCAAGGACTGGGCTTACATTCAGCCGGACACGGACGAGAACCAGACCATGGACAGTTCCAAGATCACGGACGACAAGACCACTGTGTTGCTGACGATGTGGCGTGACGACGAGACCGGCGAAATCTTGGCGTACAAGAGCACCCAGCGAGCCGCAGTGCGCGAGCCCTGGAGCCTGGGCATTCGGCGCTATCCCATCACCTGGCTGCCCTGGGACTACATCCAGGACTGCTACCACGGTGAAGCGATGATTACCGGCCTAATCCCCAACCAAGTGTTTATCAACAAGGCCTGGGCCATGAGCATGCTGAACATCATGCGTACTGCATGGCCGAAATACATCTACGACAAGACCAAAGTCCGCAACTGGGACAACAGGGTGGGCGGAGCAATCGGCGTACCGGGCGACGTTGGCAACGTAGCTACCATCCTCGACCCGCCTTCCGTAGACCCGCAGATTGCGCAGTACATCCAGCTGGCGGTCGAGATGACTGAGCAGAGTCTGGGCGCTACTTCCGTAGCTCTGGGCGATACCAGACCGGACAACACCAGCGCCATTATCGCCCTGCAGCGAGCTGCCGCTACGCCGAGCGAGCTAACGAAGCAGAACCTGTACCGCAGTGTCGAAGACCTGTTCCGCATCTACATCGAGTTCATGGCGGAATACTACGGCATCAGGGACGTTGAACAGCCCGTGCCGGAAGAGATGCAGCAGCAGATGCTGGCTATCGGCGTACAGCCGCCCATGAAGATGACGCAGCCCTTCAACTTCACGCAGCTGAAGGACACCCCGATGACTTTGAAGCTGGATGTGGGCGCAAGCTCCTACTACAGCGAGATTGCAGCGATGCAGACCCTGGACAACCTGCTGATGGCGGATAAGATCGACATTATCGATTACCTGGAGCGCATCCCAGACAGCTACATGCCTGCCAAGCGTGCGCTGATCGAGAAGATTCAGCAAGCTGCGATGGTTCCGCCTGCGATGCCGCCAGCCCCGACGCAGAATCCTACCGAACCGGTAGGTAATATGATGGGCCAGCTGACGCAGAAGCCTGAAGTACATGGCGGAGGCGGCTACAGCGGACTCCAGCGGGCGATCAACGCCGGAAAAGACTACTGAATGTAACGGGACTACCAGCCGTTATAGATAAAAACTTTGAAGCCGGAATACCAGCGGCGGAAAGGAAAGAACATGGAAAACGAAGAACTGAGACCCGAAGTTGAGGCCGAAGAGAAAGGCGAAAACGCCAACGAGATCGCAGATTTCGACGCTATCTGGAACGATGACGATTTCGTGACTGAGAAGCCTGAAGAGTCTGACGAGGAGCCGGATGCGCAGCCGGAAGCCGAGGAAGACGCAGCCGAGACCGAGGAAAACCAGGAAGGCAAGGACGACAACAAGCCAGAACAGAAGCCTGAAACGGAAAACCAGCGCTTCAAGCTGAAGGTGAACGGTGAGGAGTTCGAAGTCGGCCTGGAAGAGGTCATTGGTCTGGCCCAGAAGGGAAAGGACTATGACCGTGTGAAAGACGAGCGTGACAAGTTCAAGACCGATTCTGAGACCATGAACAAGCTCAAGGGCTACGAGAGTTTTCTGAAGGAGCTGGCCGACAACTCTGAGATGTCTGTCGATCAACTCATGGAGAACACTCGCGCCAGAGTGCTCATGTCGAAGGACGAGAGCCTGACTGAAGAAGAGGCGCTCAGGAAGGTACGCGAAGAGGCGAGCAAGGCCACCGAAAAGAAGGAAAGCAAGAAGGCTGAAGCCACTCCTGAAGAAAGGCGGCAGGCCATGTTTGCCAACTTCCTGCAGGCGTACCCGGACGTTAAGGCCGAAGACATTCCGCAGGAAGTGTGGAACGACGCAAGCAGGACTTTCGACCTTGTGGGGGCGTATCAGCGGCACGAGAACCGCCAGCTCCGCAAGGAGATCGAGACCCTGCGGCAAAACAACAAGAACAAGGAGCGCAGTACCGGCAGCACCAAGTCGGCCGGTTCTCGAAATGCGAACCAGGCATTTGACTCGCTCTGGTACGACGACGACGATTAAAGTCACAGCTGCTCCTTGTTAGTCAGTCAGTATGACAAGGAGTGAATAGAAATGGCAGACGGCACCATCAATGTCGCAACCCTGTATGAGAAGAAGCTTGAAGAGCGCTTCTCCATCGGTTCCAAGACCAACGCCTACGCAGGCAAGAAGTACGACTTCGTAGGCACCAAGAGCATCGAGATCATCACCGCTGACCGCGTGGACCTCGTGAACTACACCCGCAGCGGCCAGAACCGCTTCGGCACCATCTATGAGCTGGGCGACACCAAACAGACCCTGACCATGAGCCAGGACAAGGCCTTCACCTTCTCCATCGACAAGGCGAACGCTTCCGACCAGTTCAACATCAAACAGGCCAACAGCAGACTGAAGGATCACTGGGACAACGTGGTCACTCCCACTGTTGACAAGTACCGCCTGGCTCAGTGGGAAGCTGGCCACGGCCTGTCCACCGGCTTCACCATTCTGAGCAACGCCACCCCCGCTGCGCTGACCAAGGCCAACATCCTGGAGGCCATCTTCAACGCTTCCGCCGCCATGAGCGACGAGCTTGTTCCCACCACCAACCGCGTCCTGTTCATCGGTGAGCTGGACTTCGTGAAGTTCCAGCTGGCTGACCAGGTCGTTGGCGGCTCTCAGCTGAACAAGCAGGCTATCGCCCAGGGCTACAAGGGCACCATCGACGGCATCCAGATCGTCACCGTTCCCTCCAGCTACATGCCCACCAAGACCGGCTTCGTTCTGAAGTGGAAGGGCGCCACCGTGGACCCGATCAAGCTGAAGACCCTGCGTGTGCAGCGGACTCCTCTGGGCATCGACGGCGACGTGGTGGAAGGCCACATCTACTACGATGCGTTTGTCCTCGACGCCAAGTGCAAGGGCGTGTACGCCTACCACACCAGCGCGTAAGCAAAACACAACCTATAGGGCGGGGCGAAAGTCCCGCCCTTCTTCGAGGTAACGAACATGACTGAACAAGAACTGCGACAGAGCGTTTTGAACGTTGCGGGCAAGTGGGTAGGCTGCAAAGAGTCTGACGGCAGCCACCGGAAGATCATCGACGCCTACAACGAGATTCGCCCGCTCCCTCGCGGCTACCGCATGACCTACGATGACCCCTGGTGCGCGACCTTTGTCAGCGCAGCCGCCCACGTTGCCGGACTGGAAGACATCATCTTCCCGGAGTGCGGCTGCATCCCGATGATTCAGCTGTACAAGCAGCATGGCCGCTGGATGGAAGATGACAGTTACAAGCCACAGCGCGGCGACGTCATCTTCTACGACTGGGAAGACTCGGGCTACGGCGACAACACCGGAGCCAGCGACCACGTTGGCCTGGTGTGGAGCGTCTACGGCAACGACATGACCATCATCGAGGGGAACAAGGGCAACTGCGTGAGCTTCCGTGACCTGAAGGTGAACGGCCGCTACATCCGGGGCTACGGCCTGCCGGACTATGCCAGCAAATCCGACACCGTAGAACCGCCTGCCATCATCGTGATTCCGGACGAGCCGGAAGAGCCGGAGCAGACGAGCTGCACCATAGAGCTGCCTATCCTGGCTATCGGTGATGACAGCGAAGCGGTGCGGGCTGCGCAGACCCTGCTGGAGAGGCGTGGCTTCAAATGTGGCTGGATGGGCTGCGACGGCGAGTTTGGCCCGAAGACCGAGGCTGCGCTTGGCAAATTCAAAATCGCCTACAACCTTGACCGGAATCCGACCATCGATGCAGAGGCCTGGACCGCTCTGATCACGGGGGTGGGGAAATGAGCGAGCTCAGCAATCTGGAAGACCGGGTGAAACTTCTGGAGGACCGGATGGCGAAGAAGGACACCGAGTTCGCCGTCATCAACACGAAACTGTCAGCGATCCTCTGGGGCGTCGGCGTTATCGGCACAGCCCTGTGCGGCATGCTGATAAAAATGCTTTTTGGAGTGTGAGACCATGAAGTACAAATTCTCTGACTGGATCAAGGCTGCGGGCATCCGCGCCATCAAGACCGTTGCCCAGACTGCTGTTGCCACCATCGGCACCAGCGCCGTCATGGGTGACGTGAACTGGATTGCTGTCGGCAGCGCCTCGCTGCTGGCTGGCATCCTTTCCCTGCTGACCAGCGTTGCCGGTCTGCCGGAGCTGGACAAAGAAGAGGAATAAACCTAACGGGAGGGGCTGCGCCCCTCCCACGAGAAAGGTGATTTAAAATGACCACAGCACAGTATGTGTTTGAAGCGGCCATCGCCATGATGGACGAGATGAACGACCAGGGCCAAGCGGACCATTCCGACACCACGGAATACAAGAACCGGACGCTGCCCATCCTGAATATCCTGCGCGGTGAACTGTACCCGTTCTCCGACAGCTACGAAGTGCTGGACGGCGGCGGGCGACCCATCGCAGCGGAGATTGTTGACTTTGACGTGCCTATCGAGCTGGACGATTACATCTGCCAGTCTGTCATGCCCTACGGCCTCGCGGCCCATCTGCTGATGGCAGAAGACCCGACCAGCGCCAACTACTTCCAGCAGCGTTACGACGAGCTGAAGAACGGGCTGCGCAGAGGCTATCCTTCCAACGGCAGCGAAGACATCGTTGACGTGTACGGCGGCAGAGGCGGCATCGACCCCTATAACGAGTATTCGAGGTGGTGAGTCGATGGCTGTGGAAACGAGAGGCCGACGGCCACAGTGGAACGACTACAAGAAGTTCCGCACAGAAGTAGACCGCTACTTCGACATCTGCAAAGAGACGGACGAGTTCCCGGACTACGCCGGTATGCTGCTGCATCTCCAGATCGACAAAGATACGGCAGCTGCCATGTGCGCAGAGGGAGCGCCGGATGCAGCGGAGTTCCAGCGCATCTTCAACATCGCAAGTATGCGGCGTGAGAGCTGGCTGGCCCGGCACATGGTAACAGACAACAAGCGAGCCACCGGCTGCATGAACGCCCTGAAACAGATGGAGAACGGCGGCTATCAGGATAAGAACATTCAGAAGAGCGACAGCGTTCTCAGAGTCAAAGTGGACGGCCTGAAGGGCGGGCTGGAATCCATGAAGTAGGAGAAGAGAGTAAATGCTTAGAATCAGAGTTTCCACGGCATCTGCCGAAATCACAGAGACCGAGCTGATTACTGCCGGACGAGTAGGACTCCAGTGCGCGTTTGAGTTCAACGACGCATGGGACGGCCTGGCGAAGACGGTGGTCATCCACGGCGGTGTGAAGCGCTATATCGTGCTGGTTGGTAACACGATCCTTGTGCCGGGTGAGTGCCTTGCCAGAGAGAACTTCCCGCTGCGCATCGGCGTGTACGGCCAGGACGGGAGCGGCAACATCGTTATCCCGACCATCTGGGTCAACTTCGGTAAAATCCGCCCGTCCGCCGGACCTATCGTGATCCCGGAAATCACGCCGAACGTGGCGGCACAGATTCAGTACAACAGCTCCGAAGCGCTGCGCATTGCGCAGGAGATTCAGGAGAAAGCAGACAACGGCGAGTTCAACGGCAGAGACGGGGCCACCGGGCCGAGAGGCGAAGACGGCACCGACGGGCAGAACGGCAACAGCATCTGGACCACCACGGAAACGCCCATGCCCGCATCCGGCGGCGTTGCCTTCACGCAGCTCACCGGGCGCAGCAATGTGCCGCCCATTGTGGGCGACATCATCATCCGGTCCTCCCGGTATGTGTATGAGGTTGTCGAAGTCACCACGGGCGGCGTCGTAATCGGGTACCAGATCGGCGACATCAAGGGTGACAAAGGCGAAGACGGGAACGCGATCTGGACTTCGGATCAGCGTCCGATTCATCAAACTGATTACGGCTATCCCTTGAACTGGCTCTCAGGACGAACCGGCGAACCGGCTTTGGGCGACTTGATTGTCAACAGTTTTGGAGAGGTCTGGCAAGTCATTGACACGCATTGGATCAGCCTTTTGGGGCTTGTCACCGTCAGTTTTGCCAGCAACATCAAGGGCGACACAGGCGCAACGGGGCCGCAGGGGCCGCAGGGGCCGCAGGGTGCAACAGGCCCACAGGGAGCAAAAGGCGACAAAGGCGACAAAGGTGACAAAGGCGACAAAGGTGACAAGGGCGACAAAGGCGATACCGGCGAAGTGAGCCAGGCCGAGTTCGACGTTCTGGCCGGGGACGTTGATGACTTAAAGAGCGCAATAAGCGCAAATAGAGGAGTTCCGTCAACGGTTAAGCAAGCTATATACAATCTGTTATCGCATTGCACCTACACTTATGATCCATCGGCAGACGGAGCGATTGTGGAAGCGTGGGCAAGTACAACATGT
>JAEEGL017094802.1_pt1 | contig 13127 bp, 6 predicted proteins | sample 9134231 | NCBI WGS metagenome assembly JAEEGL01 (sample SAMN16246548, study PRJNA631951) | gut metagenome | biome: gut microbiome; feature: rumen; material: fiber-attached | host: Bos | place: Iran: Karaj | collected 2018-10
AGTCGTCCCTGCGCCCATGACGTAGCTTAACCTGTTCAAGGCCTTCGGCACCTGACGACGCGATCTCGCAGCGGATGCCAACCTGCTTCAGAATAAGTTGAGCATGCTCAAGAGCAATCGGATCATCGTCAATGGCAAGAACGCTCAATTCCCTGGGATTCAGTTCTCCTTCCAGGCATGATTCGCTTTTGTGATCCGATTCTCCAAGAGTAATGGTAACCGTGAAGGTAGAGCCCACGCCTTTCTCGCTTTCCACTGCAATATGCCCATTCATGAGTTCCACGATGCTCTTGGTGATGGGCATGCCAAGCCCGGTGCTGCCATATTTACTGGTTGATGACGAGTCCTCTTGGCTAAAAGCATCAAAGACATGGGGCAGAAATTCCTTGCTCATGCCTATCCCAGTGTCGGAGAATGTGAGCTTCAGCGTGACCAGTCCATTATAGCGCTGGACTTCCTCTATCAGGAAGGTCACAGTGCCGCTATGGGGGGTAAACTTGACGGCATTGCTCAAGATATTGATCATGACTTGCTTGAGCTTTACGCCGTCCCCGACATAGTAGTTCTCCACCCTCCCAATAGTGCGACATTCATAGCTGATGCCCTTTTCAGCACACTGTCCGCTGATGATGGTGTTGACCTGCTCCAAATATTTGGCGAAAGAGAATTCCTCGTTTTTGATGACCATCCTGCCGGATTCAATGCGTGACATGTCCAGGATGTCGTTGATGATGCCAAGCAGGTGCTGTGCAGACGTGCCGATTTTTTTCAGGTATCCCTGCAGGTTCTCTGGAAGGTTCGGTTCGTTGAGCGCGATGTTGTTCAAGCCTATGATGGCATTCATGGGCGTGCGGATCTCATGGCTCATATTGGAAAGGAAGACAGTCTTTGCCCTACTGGCCTGCTCCGCATCTTTCAAAGCTTCGGTCAATGTCTGCTGCTGCATCAGGTCCTTGCGCGTTTCGGTATCCACGTCCATAAAGCAGGCCCCTACAGCATGCACCGGCTGATTTTCTCGATCTTCAGGGTGACGAACGCCGGCGAAACGGATTGTTTCGTACGTTTCATTTCCGTCGACATTGATCTTATACCTGAAGGAAATAACGCGGTTCCCCTTCAGGCCTGCGCGTATGGAATCCGGCTGGATAAAGCGAAGGAATTCTTCGCGATATGCTTCGATAACATACTGGTTGCAGTATGCTGTGACGGATTTAAGATAATCAAATCTGTCCCCTGCATGGAAGCCCGGGAGATCGGTCCGACCCTGATAGCAGATGCCTTCGTTTTTATCTAGTTCCAGATAATAAACGCTGCGGTAATCGGAGGACAGGGCGATGAGCATCTTCTCCTGCTCTTCCTTCTGTGCTTTTTGTAGAAGCAATTGTTCCTGCAGGGCCAATCGCTGTTCCATCTCCTGATGCTTGATCCTGGTTTCCGCTTCGTAGGTTTCCTTCTCCATGGCAAGGCGAGCATTTTTCCGCATCTGCATTATGATATAGGCAAACATCAGCCCCAGCACCAGCACCGTCAGAATGGACTGGAGCATGCTCCTGCGCATGATCGTGGATGTCATTGAACTGATCCGCTCGCTGATGACGTTTTCACGGATAAGGTAGGTCAACAACCAGTTCGTTCCGGAGATGGGAACATAGCTGAGCGTTTCCTTGATTCCTCCATACGTGAAGGAGACTACGCCCTTCTTGCCTTCTGAAAAATCTCTGGATACGCTTTCTGCGGAAAAACCGGGTTCAAATTCCGCATGCGACAGGGCCTCCAAAAGATTATCCTCGACGGCGAGCCCTCCCAGGATCGTATTGCTGAGAGCGATGCCGCTATCTGTGTATATATTGTAGAAGGTGGCATCTGTTTTCTGGGATGTCATCGAGACGCCCTGAAGCATGATCTTCATGTCGATTTCCATAAAGCAGATTATCAGCTGCGTTCCGTGGATGCGTAATCCCCTCTCCCGAATGGGGACGGCAATGACAACTTTCTTGTCATGTTCCTTCAGGTTTTTTATTGAGATGTCGGGGCCTGTCAGTGTCTTGTAGTCGAAGGAATAGCGCTCGATTTCCTCAATAATGCCTTCATCTGCCGTATAGATGCGACCATCCGAATCAACGAAGGCGAACCGGTCCAGATTAAAAAGCAGCTTTGTCTTCCGCTGATAAGCCCGCAAGTGATCGAGATCGCTCAGGTGGTCATCGCTTATCAGATTTAAGGCGATATTGATCTTCTGGATATTTTCCATAAGGTTGCTTTCTATGACCTGCTCCCGGCGGCCTGCCAGTTCGCCCAGATACATCATGCTCGTCACGTGCGTGGCGGTCATGGTGTCTTTTTGGGCCTGCTTCCCGATCCAGAACATGCCAAATAGCATGATAAATATGGCAATGACGGTGCCGATCACGGCAACGCCCATCATTTTGCTGTTCAGTCTATCAGCCATGCGGAGCTCCATTTCTTTGTTTGTTTTGATTCTGATCCATGGCAACCATATCACGAAAGCAGTCGGTGCAAGGTCTTTAAAATCGACGCAATATCATACGGCTTTGCCAAATGGCCGTTCATGCCGGCATCCAGGGCCGTATTTTGGTCTTCTTCAAAAGCATTGGCAGTAACGGCCACGATGGGTATACCGGACTTCAGGGGAGCCTCCATTGAACGGATTTGCTTTGTCGCTTCATATCCGTCCATACGCGGCATCTGGATATCCATCAGGATGATGTCATAATATCCTTCAGGAGCATCTTTCATCTTGTCGACCGCTTCCTGTCCGTCGGCGGCCACCTCAACGGACAGGCCGGCCTGTTCCAGAATTTCAACGGCGATCATTCGGTTCATGTCGTTATCTTCGGCAAGCAGGACTCTTTTCCCGATGAATGCCTCAGGTGCCAGATCTTCCGGCTCCTTTTCCTTTTGATGCCCAAATGGCCTGGCCAGCACATTTCTGAGCTCGGACATAAACAGGGGCTTTGAGCAGAAGGCTGTGACTCCCGCCTCCCTTGCCTCGTCCTCAATGTCTGCCCAGTCATACGCGGTAAGTATGATGATGGGGGCGCTGTCTCCGATGACCTTGCGGATCTTGCGCACAGTTTCGATTCCGTTCTGATCCGGCATCATCCAGTCAATGATGTATACATGGAACGCATCGGCGTGTTCAAAAGCCTCTTTCGCGCGGATAACGGCTTCTTTCCCGTAGTTCGTCCAGTCCGGTCTCATGCCGATTTCGCGGAGCATGGCGCAGACGGAAAGACAGGTGTTCGTGTCATCGTCCGCGACCAATGCGCGCAGTCCGTTGAGTTCGGGAAGCTTTTCAAGCGGTGCTGCGTGCTGGCTGATTTTGCATGACAGGGTCACCACGAACTCGCTGCCCTTGCCTTCCTCTGAATTGACAGAGATCGTGCCGCCCAGCAGGTCAACGATATTTTTCGTTATCGCCATGCCAAGTCCCGTTCCCTGGATGCCGCTGACCGTGCTGGTCTTTTCCCGGGTGAAGGCTTCGAAGATCGTCTTCTGAAATTCTTTGCCCATGCCGATGCCATTATCCTTGATCCTGAACTCGAACGTGGCGAATTCTTTGGAAGGGGAGGCTTTTTCTATGACGCGGAAACTGATTATCCCGTTGTTTGGTGTAAACTTGATGGCATTGGAAAGGATATTGAGAAGTATCTGGTTGAGCCTGAGCTTATCGGTGACGATGTCCTCATGTTCGACATCCTGCGTATCAATATACAGTTCCAGCTGCTTGGCCGTAACATTGGATTGTATAATGGTCCGAAGATCATGGATCACGTCTGGCAGATGTACATCGACCTCCTCAATGGTGACCTTGCCGCTTTCGATGCGGCTCATGTCCAGAACGTCATTGATAAGGGATAAAAGATGCTGGCTGGATACGGATATTTTTCCGAGGTAATCCCGTACCTGCTCCTTATTGTCGAGGTGTGAGGCCGCCAGCGCAGTGAAGCCAACGATGGCATTCATGGGAGTACGGATGTCATGAGACATGTTGTTTAAAAAGTTGGTTTTTGCGCGGTTGGCATGTTCGGCGGAGATAAGGGCGTTTGCAAGGGCCGCCCTGCTCTCGGTTAATTCACGATTTTTGGCTTCCAAGGTCAGACGGGCCGCTTCCTTTTCTTGAATTTCGTTTTTTGTGCGCCGGCTGTCGCGCATGAGGAGAAAGATTATCAGTGCTGCCACTGCAAGAATGACAGAGCCAAGAGCCATCATGTTATCCTTGAGGAAATCCGCTGCGCCGTAAGAGTACAGACCGCCAGTATAGCGGTAGGAGATGTCCTGCGCGTAATGCTTTCCGAGGACATTGATGCCGCGGTTCAGAATTTTCAAAAGCCCTTCGTTGCCGATTTCCACGCCAAAGCACCTGTCATCGCTGCAGCTTCCCTGGCGCATGGAAAGCCCTTTGAACCTGCTGTTTTTCAAAAGATCGTTTGCGCGGAGTCCATTAAGCGTGGTGCAGCTCGCTTTTCCGGAAAGCACTGCCGTAAGGCAGGCATCAATGGAAGGGAAAAAAGATATCTCTGCGTCAGGAAAATTCGTCCGGACATAGTAATACTGCATGCGGTTATTTTCGTTGACCGCGAACTGTTTGGTCGTTTCCTTGGCAAAGCTGCCCTTGAAGACCAGATTTGTGAGCGCTGAGGCAACGGCGGTGGACTGATAGATCCCGTTTTCTTCGGAATAGTACAGGCCGCCTCCCACAGGAAAGGCGACGTCGATGCCACCGGAGTTCATCGCGGCAATCATTTCGTCGTAGCTTCGGTAACCGCTGTATGTAATGGCAATGTCGCTGATGCCCAGAGATTTGAAAATATCCGGGACGATATCGTGAATCAGCCCCGTGACATGCCCGCTGTCGTCCGTGTCACTGTAAGGAAGATAGTTTTCCAGATACCCGACGTGAAGTTTGGAATGACTGTCCAGCCACTCCCTCTCAGAAGCCGAAAATGCCCGTGCCGTAATGCTGACAGAGTAATACTTCGTGCTGAGAGAATTGATATAGTTCGGCTCTTCCTGAGCAAGAAGGGCTTGTGCGCCGTTCAGCGCCGCAAGCAGGTCAGGACGTTTTTTATTGACGCACAGATAGTATTCCGAAGCGCCGAAGGCAGAAAGGACCTCTGCATGATTCCTCCCATGGGCGCCCTCACTCTCAGCAGCGAGTATGTCGACATCGCCTGAATCAAAAGCCCCGAAAAGCTGCAGATGGTCGGGATACGCTATCACCTCTGCCTTAATATTGTGCTTTTCCAGGTAGCGATTCAATACATCAACCATGACGCTGGCCAGCACACCGATTTTTTTCCCGTTCAGCGTGGCGGGATTTGCAGAGATTGCCTTATCTGCCGCGTGCTTTAATAGATAATAGGATTCATTGCCCATGACGGCGTCAGGATAGCCGATCGCCGCCGCGCGTTCTTCTCTGTATGCAAGGCCGGCAAGCAGATCGATTTTGCCATCCAGCAGCATCTGGTAGAGCTCCTCAAATCCTCCGTATACATATTCGTATTTCCATCCCGTATATTCCGAAAGCTTTCGGTAGTACTCATAGGCATAGCCAGACTTGACCGCGCCTTTCCGTGCGCCTTCCTCAAATACTTCGTTTTCATAATAACCGACTCTGACTACGTCAGGCGCCTGTTTCGCTGCTGCCCATGCTGGAACGAAAAAAGAGGCAAACAGCAGCATGCAGATGAATACGGCAGACCTGTGCAATGAGCCGACAGACCATTTGGCGGTTATGTCAGGCATACGGTACAACCTCTCGGTGGAACGTCGCAGGAATTCTCTTCTTTGCTTATGAGTTTATGTCTATATGCGTCTGCAGACAACAAGAAAATGCCGGGAAAAACGTCGCAGATCGCGCATGAGAGCGTTTTTTATGCATGGCAGGACGGGCATCCCCATAAGCCAGACTGTGTTTGTCGCGCTGCCAAGCGCATTTTTTAATTTTAAAAGCAGCGTCCTTTCTTTGACCGGACACAGCATCGCGAGCGAGATCCGTCACCTGCGGTGAAAACGCCATGCTCTCGCGCCATAGGCAGGATGGGGATGCGCAGTGCTCCCGTCTCTGCGGCGCCGCTGTTCGTTTTTTTTTGCCCAGGCCGCAACACAACGTCCTGCGGGCGATTTATTCGTTGATGTCCAGCGCTTTGTTATCCAGCTTCAGGATGCTGTCTTCCCGCATGTGCACGTCAACCTGCGGGAAGGAAATCTCGATGCCTTTTTCGGCAAAGGCGTCATTGATTTTCAGTCGGATGTCGGAAGAGGCACTGAGGGAGTCGTCATAGTCGCGTACCCAGAAGAGCAGACGCAGATCCAGGGAACTGGCGCCAAAATCGGTGAACAGCACCAGAGGTTCGGGATGAAAAAGCACCTTTGGATGTTCCTTGGCGATGGACAGCATGATTTTCATGCATTCGCGTACATCGGAGCCATACGCCACGCCCACGGTGATGTCTTTGCGCACGCGGCGGTTGTTATGTGTCCAGTTAGTGAAGGATGCTCCGAGGAAGCTGGAATTAGGCACGAAGATGGTAGCGTTGTCGTAGGTTTGCAGCACTGTTGATCGGATATTGATTTTTTTTACCACGCCCAGTATACCGCCGGCCTCCACGACGTCGCCTTCGCGTATGGAGCGCGAAAAGATAACCAGTAATCCGCTGGTGAAGTTCTGTACGACATTTTGCAGCCCGATGCCTATGCCCACTGAGAGCCCTCCCGCGATCATTGACAGACTGGAAAGGTTGAACCCCAGGGCCTTGAGCGCAAACAGACCGAAAAGAGCCCAAAGCACATATCGGTAGATGGTCTGAAAGGGCATGAGCAATGTGGGAGGAAGGCTTGATATCTGGCTTGTCATGCCTGCCATAAACGTATTGCCCACAGCGATGAGTGTCTTAGCGAGGTAAAAGCCGATGATGATGCTCAGCACCTGCATGGCGTTGAGGGAGAACCCTCCTATGCTGACCCCAAGTGATGCGACATGCTGCAGCACAAAGCCTCCGCCGGGGTAGGCCAGCATCCACAGCAGTGTGGTCGCGGTAACAGCGAGAAAAAGCAGTGGCAATACAAGCGCGGCCGCAAGATTTGACAGTACTGCGGGCAGACCTGTCTGCGGCATGTTTTTTTCTATCAGCCTGTTCACCCGCACGATGGCGATGCACAGCATGGCGGTGGAAAGGCATGCCGTGAGGAACATGTTGAAGAGGATGGAAAGGCGGGCGTATCCGGCAAGGCTGATGATGAGCGTGATCCATCGCTGCGCGTGGTGCAGGCGCATGGCCACGCGCTGCGGTTTTTCCTCTGGCAGCGGGCGGCGGTGCGCCAGCCACAGGTCGATGATCTGTACGAGGACCCATGCAACGCAGATGAAATGCGGGAAGAGGTCGAAAATGAGCAGGAGCATGCCCGCGATGAGCGGGGGGAACAGAGGCCAGAGCGGGGTGAGCAGACGCCGTTCGGGCTTGTCGATGTCGAACAGGTCCCAGGTAAGGGCCAGCTCGCCCCAGCACAGGAACATGGTCCCCGCCGAGGACAGGAAATGGTACAGGTGCCCGTCGGCCCATGCGGCAAAGTGCAGTGAGACGCCCATGGCTATCCAGAGGAAGCTGTTGCGCATCACGCGCTCTATGCCGGGGCGGGCTCCCGCGGGCAGGCTCCTTCTGGCGGTACCTCGCAGGGTCCACGCCGCCAGCAGGAGCACCACGAAGGCGCTGGCCATGCGGGCCAGGGCTGCGAGCCAGTCGCGCAGCGATGCTGGCAGCGCCGTGCCCAGGCGCAGGGAAAGGGCTTCCCTGAAGGACGACATGGCGCGGATGTCCCGCCCCCATTCCGTGAGGTCATAGAAATGTCCCGAGGATTCCAGGTAGTAGTCCTTCCACATGGAGGGCAGGGAGAGCATGATGGCGTTGACGTTCTGCTCCGCCTTCTCCGCGGTCTCCCTGGCGGGGGCCACGACGTTCTCCATGCGCTCCAGGAGGATGCTGATGTTGCGGGCGGCGTTGCGGAGCAGGGTTTCCGTGCTTTTCCGTTCTTCGGGATTGGCGAAGGATGTGAGGGATTTCTCCAGGATGTCCAGGGCCAGCTTTTTCTGCCTCAGGATATCTATGTCTGCGAGGACGGGGGAAAGTTCGTCTTTGATCTTGTCAAGGACGCGCTGGAGCTGAACGGCAAGGAAGGAGAGTTCCCCAGGGGTGCCTGCCGCATTTTGGGAAAGGGCGCTGATCTTCTGGAATTCCTGTTGCCGAAGCGAGATGTTCCTGCGGAAGATCCCCGTGCGGGCGTTGATGTCGCGTCCCATCCTCTGGGAAAGAGCAAAGATCTCCGTCAGCTGCGTGCGCTGCGCGCTGAGGAGGGAATCAAGGGCTTCGCGCACAGCGCTGTCCTGATCCTGGGCAAGCTGATCCTCAGTCAGAACGTCGGGCGGAACCTCCATGTCGTCAGCCAGTACATGCGCCGGCATAAACGTCATGGCCGCAAAGCACAGGATCGCTGCGAAGATTGCGTGGAGACGCATGCTCACCCCCCATGCGAGACAATGGCGATGTCGAATGCGCGCCACCGGTGCGCATTCGATATCGTCAGCGTATGAGATCTTGTGAATTGAAATTGATCAGAATATCCTGCTGGGCGCGCGTGGGCGGCTTAGGGAACATGCCTCTTTCGCTCGTGCGCTTGACTGCATTCACCGCAGAAGCATCAAATTCCGGCCTGCCGGAGGACTGCTCAATGGAGCAATCCTGCACGTTGCCGTTCCTGTCCACCTTGATGCGGACCTGTACAACCATATTGCTGCGCGACATCACTGGGATACTCCAGTTCGGACGCACGGCTTCCATAACAAGTCCGGCAAACACGTCGTATATGCCGCCACCGCCAGGACCATCGCCCTGTCCACCGCCTCCGCCAACGCCGGTTTGGGTGATCTCCCGCGCAAGATCCTTGAGCGCGCTGGCTGCGGCAGAGCCTTTGCCGGAATTCTGCCCGCTGCGCGCCTGCTTGCGTACTTCTGCTAGGGCGTCAGCGGCAGCATTGACAGGTTTGGAAGGCTTTTTGTCCGGTATCGGTTCAGGCTTTTTCTCCTGCTTTGGCGCCGGCTTTTTTTCTGGTTCAGGCGCGCTCTTCTGCTCCGGCTTGGGCTCGGGCTTTTTTACCGGCTCTGGCTTCGGCTCAGCTTTTTTCTCAGGCTCTGGCTTGGGTTCGGGCTTCTTTTCCGGCTGGGCATCTGGCCTGGGTATATTTACCGCTTCCTGAGGTCGGATGACCTGTTCAGGCTGAGGCTGCTGCTCTTCGGGAGGATTGGGGGTCGCTGGCTCATCCGTCGGTTGAGGCATATTCTGGCGTAGCGCTTCAGGCGTCGGGATGGATGGAGTCTCAGGCATGGAAGGAGCCGGTTCCGCAGTTGCCTCTGGCTTGGGCGCGGTTTCCGTGGAAAGCACCTGCTTTTCCGCTTCTGGCGGTCGGTGCCCGAGTACAGGTGAAGGCAGGTTTTCTCCTCCGGGCAGTCCCATGACAAGGCTTACCTGCACTGAGGGCCGTGTCAAATCAACGGGCTTGTGCGCCGGTGCATACAACAAAAAGACCAAAAATCCCACATGCAGGAGGATGGAGAGGATAAAGCTGCCTGTGTTCATGACATTGACCGGCTATCGCTATCGCTTGGGATTGGCATTCTGGGCTGCCTGCTCGGCAGTGGGAATGGCGACCACGCCCAGTTTTTCAATGCCTGCCGACTTGATGCGCCCCATCACGTCCACGACTGTACCGTAAGGCACGTTTTTATCGGCCTGCAGAAAAAGCGATCTGTTCTTGTCCCTGACCAGCACGGCAAGCCGTTCTTCCAGCTCTGTCAGCTGCACCTGGTAGGTATCCAGAAAGATAGAGCCGTCGTCACGCACGGTAAGAACCAGATGGTCGGAATCCGTGGGCAGATTGTCCACCTGCTTCGCCTGAGGAAGATCCACATCCAGGCCGGAATCCATCATGGGGGCCGTCACCATGAAGATGATCAGGAGCACCATCATCACGTCGACAAAGGGCGTGACATTTATTTCGGAAACGAAGTTCTTGCGTCTGCTCATGATCTGGCTTTCTCCCCGTGGGGACGGTTGACTTCGCTCTGCACGCGGTTGAGGAACACGCCGGCAAAGTTGATGAGACGCGTTTCGATGCCTTCAAGTTTGCCTAAGAACATGTTGTAGGCAATGGTCGCCGGCACGGCGACAGCAAGGCCGATTGCCGTGGCAATGAGAGCTTCAGATATGCCGGGCGCCACGGTGGCCAGTGAAGCGGATTTCATCTGCCCGATGGCGTGGAACGATGTCATGATGCCCCAAACAGTGCCGAACAGGCCTATGAACGGCGCCGTATTGGCTGTGGTAGCCAGGAGAGAAAGGCCGGTATGCATTCGGTCAATCTCCATGGCCACGCCTTGGTTGAGCGCACGGCGGACCGTTTCAACGACGACGCCTTCGCTCACGCGAAGTTCACGCCCGTTGTTGAATTCCCGCACGCCATGCTGCGCGACGGCATACAGCGGAGATGACGTGTCACGCCCTAACGTCGCTACGGCCTGACGCAGATCGGGGGATTCGGCAAAGCGCGCCAGTCCGGATGATGCTTTGCGTGCCGCCCGTCCGAGGGAAAAGAATTTTCCTATAATTACCGTCCAGCTGAGGATGGAAAGAAGCACGAGGATGGCCATGACGAGCTTAGCGATCAGGCTGGCATTGGTAAATACAGTGAGTATGTTGTAATCCATGGACTGCTCCGAATGTGATTTCTCCGAAAGGGGACCGCTGCATTGAGGGCGTAGCGGACACGATTAAAAACCGGGAAATATTTTATACTTTATTTTAAAGATTGCAACTGCGCGTATAGCTGCTGCTGCCGGCGGCAAAACTCGGTGCAGCCTGGCTACCTGAGGCATTGTTCTGGAACGGTATGGCGTGTTATGCATAGCCCCCATGCCACGCAGCGGCTGCCTGAGCCGAACAGCATGAAGATCCCGGTCGGCAGCTGTGGCGGACTGTCAGCCAGCGGCATGGATCACTGTCTTGTCATGGGGCTTGTTCCCAACGTTTGGCATTTTTCCCGTTATGCGTCCTGTCATGCGCAGATACTGGCTGGCATACCCAAGACACAGGGCGAGTATGCCTCGATACGTATTGCAAGCAGCGAGGCATCGCCGCCCGCTTTAGGCATTCTGCATGATGGGCTCATCCCAAAAGATGACGTGCCGGCATGCGGCGATGATCATTGCCACACTTCAGCCATGGGAACGTAGCCAGGAGTGTTCCTGTTCGCTGCATTCAGTTTCTTAGCTGCGTCCAGGTAATAGAATTTGCATTCCTCTATGGCGCGGCGGGCGCGGCGTGTGTATACCGGGGTCCCATTGCGCACTTTACCGCTGTCTACCTGAAAAGCACCATGAGGCGTAAGGGATCCGTGCGCTTCGCGGATATGCCCCATGACCGTATCGCCTTCTGCCTCCTTGATCAGCGTGGTAATGGACAGGCACAGCTTTTCCACCTGGGCGATGAGCTCGGCAAAGTTTGCCATAATGACAGCGACCTTATCGGCCTGAGGAGATTGGGCGATGATATCCCGTGTGCGTTCGTAGGCCTTCATATTCTGCTCATGAAGCTTGTAAAGAGCCTCATTGTCCTCCCAAAGCTTGTTCAGCACTTCGGTGTTCACGGCAATAAGGTGGTTGTCCAGCGCCCGCAGGAACTTGTCAAAACTGGGCTTGGTTTTCATGGTGACTGTAGCGAACTCTACCATACCGGAGGAATACAGCAGTTCGCTGCCCTTGACATCAGTCACGCCGTTGGACCTCATGGCGTCCACATCTTTTTTAAACTTGTCGAACGCCGTGTCAAATTCCCTAAAGCTCTCGACAAAAAAATCGTCAACGTAGTCGTGGGTATTTTTTAGCTTGTTGTAGCGCTTGGCGAACTCGCCGACGATGGCCATCTGGAGGACGCGCCGCATGGCAGGGTGCAGCTCTTCCTGGATGGTCTTCATGATTGCATACAGCTGGACGATCTGGTCACGGTTGGCTTCTTCCCCTGGTGCCAACGTCCCCCCTCCCTTGGTGCTGACTGGCTGCTGGAGAAGAAACCTGCGGAAAGACTGCAGGACTTCATCTCTGTCGGGATTCGTGAACATACGGGCGCTGATTGCGCCATGGGTGCGGCTTTGCTCTTCCTTGATGACAGAAGTGATATGCTTCAGTGAGAGCATGCCTTCCGTGGCTTTGGCTTCTTCAGCCTTTTGCCTTTGCTTTTCGATGACGGCGTCGACATGCTCGCTTCCTTCGTCTGCCAGGCTCATGTTCGCCGCTGGTAGAAGCATCAATGCCGCTGCCATGCTGATGACGGTATGTTTAAAGACAGCTTTCATGAATGAACTCCCTCTGTGCGATAGTTAGAAACGCGAGTCGTAGTCTTCGACATACCAGCGTCCATTGTCACGCCTGATGAGCTTATGCGGATGGGGCGTGCCGAGCTGCTTGCCGTCGTTGTCGTAGGCGCGGCTCTCGACAAGAGCTTCCTCTACCTTTGCGCCTCCTCTCTTGGCCAATGTCTCCTTTTGTTTTTCGTCAAGGAAGAAGTTCATCAAATCATTATTCTGGTCGAAGCCTTTGACAACGCGTATCTTCGCCTTACTGAAGGCGGCATGGATGTATTGCCCGTGGAAACGCTCCTGATGCAGGTCCCAGTGATAGCGAAGTCGATCTTTGGCAATGTCGGTCGATCTGCGCTCGGGATCGATGCATTCTTCGTAGAGCGGGTAATTCTTTTCCTTGATGGCGGTCATGAAGATTTCCATGAGCCTCTCGGGGGAAACATCTGCGGGAACGTCCTTCACCGTGTACCAGCCGTCCTTAATTGCATCCACTTTTTCCTCGCCAATATAGACACCGGAGGATTCTTTGTCGGCATCATAGACGGCCATCACATGCCCGGGGACATAAAGCGCTAAGGGTTTGACGACCCAGCCGTATTGGAAAGCGCCGACCTTGTTTTCTTCAGCCTGTGGAATTTCTGCTGTGATGTTGACGATCTCGCCCAGCATCGTCCAGCGCTGGACATCGGCCAGTGAAG